>Ga0209099_1002745_pt1 | contig 15078 bp, 13 predicted proteins | sample AD_JPNHW2_MetaG_FD_184430 | JGI IMG/M metagenome (GOLD analysis project Ga0209099, IMG submission 184430) | Active sludge microbial communities of municipal wastewater-treating anaerobic digesters from Japan - AD_JPNHW2_MetaG (SPAdes) (version 2) | ecosystem: Engineered > Bioreactor > Anaerobic... | reverse complement strand
AAGACAATCTTAGTCATGGGGTCAGTATTGTCTTAAAATCAATGTGTAAAAGCAAAGGCAAATTGCGGCGACATAATATATATTCATCTATGATTGCCAGTACAATTACGGTGGGCTTCGGCGGTTCCGTCGGTTTGGAAGCCCCGATTGTGCTTACAGGAGCTGCTGTGGGATCGAATTTAGCCCAATTTTTTAATCTTTCGCCTAAAAACACCAGACTTTTGCTGGCATGTGGTTCAACCGCTGCTATGGCTGCCATATTTAAAGCTCCTATTGCAGCTATTGTTTTTGCTGTGGAAGTATTAATGCTTGACCTCACTACTGCTGCTATTCTTCCACTATTAATTTCTGCTGCCACAGGAACGTTACTTTCTATCTTTTTTCTGGGAGAAAATGTGATGTTAAGCATTCCTTTAACAAGCACCTATCAACTTCAAAATATTCCTTTTTATATAATTCTTGGCATTTTTTCCGGTTTCGTTTCAGTCTATTTTCTCCGAATGCTTAGATTTATTGAAAAGTGGATGGGAAAATTTAAAAATCGCTATATTAAGGCACTGCTTGGAGGTCTTTTTCTTGGTGGGCTGATTTTTGTTTTTCCTGTCTTTTATGGTGAAGGCTATGAAAGTGTTAATGCCATTATTAACGGTAATGCCTTTCCCATTTTTCAACATTCTCCGATTTCTTTTATTTCGGATTCTCATTTTGTTTTTTTAGTTTTTATTGCCTTAGTTATTTTGGTGAAAGTAATTGCAATGGCTTTGACAACTTCGTCAGGTGGTGTGGGTGGCGTGTTTGCTCCCTGTTTGTTTGTAGGAGCTTTTTCTGGTTTTTTTGTGTCGGAAATTCTTAATTATTATTTAGGATTGGACCTTCCTGTTATCAATTTTATACTTGCAGGTATGGCAGGTGTCATGGCAGGTGTCATGCAGGCTCCTCTTACCGGCATTTTTCTGATTGCGGAACTTACAACAGGATATGTACTGCTTGTTCCCCTGATGATTACTGCTTCTGTGGCCTATCTTACTGTACATCCTTTTGAAAAATATTCTGTTTATACAAAAAAACTTGCTGAAATGGGAGCTTTAAAAACCCATAACAAGGATAAATTTGCTATGAAAAGAATAAAATGGCAAAGTCTTATTGATTATGATATCCTGACAATTTCTATTCATAGCTCTTTGCGAGATTATACCAATTTGATTGCTAAGTGTAAACGGAATCTATTTGTGGTATTGGATGACAATAATCGTTTTGCAGGATTGCTTGTAATGGACCAACATCGTGATATAATTTTCAAACAGGAACTTTATGACTATGTTTTTGTGAAAGATCTGATGATTACTCCTGAAATATTTGTTTATGAGACGGATAGTGGAGAAGATGTGATTGAAAAATTTAATGTATCCCAAAACTTTAATTTACCTGTTATAACTCAAGACCAAGAATATGTCGGTTTTCTTTCAAAATCAAAAGTATTGTCTGCCTATAAAGAATTTGTAGCTTCTGAATCTGAAGATTAATATAGTTTTCATCCCGAAAGAAACTTATAAATAGAGAGGAGCTTATTTAGAATTATTATTTCCGATTACATTTATTATCTTAAAGTTTCTATCTCTTCTTTGTTTTTATTCAGATATAATGAATTTAACACCACAATGACTGCAAAGGAAGCCCAAAAGGGGAGAGATAATTTGTCAGTATCAAGAAAATTATTTAATCCTCCGTGTATGAAATAGGTTATTAGGGATAGTGAGAATGTTAAGCTTAATAAACGAAGTTTTGTATCTTTTATCCTGATGTAAGTGCGAATACCGTAGTATAAAATCAAAATTACTAGAGCCAAAATAACAAAAAGACCGACAGTTCCTGTTTCAGCCCATGGTCCTATGTATTCACTATGGGCATTACCTCCGGTTCCAAAGTTTGTCGAAATGATTGTTTTATATTTTCCTTTCTGAAAAGGAGCATAAACAAATTGGTAAGTTCCGGGTCCCCATCCTACTATTGGGCGTTCTATAATCATTCCTTTAGCTGCTACCCAACGGTTTATTCTTTCCACATTAGAAGCATCAGTTGAAATATTGGATATTGACTGAACCTGTTCAACGAAATTTCCTGAAGAATCCTGTGAATTTCGACTCATTTTATAGAGAAGATCATCAGAGAAAAAATAAAAAAGAATAAATAATGATGATATTCCAACAATAAACCATGAAAATTTAATCCTAAGTTTTAAAACCACCCAAACACCTGCAGCAATTATGAAACTTATCCAGGCGGCACGACTGAATGAAAGATAAAAGCCGACAATAAATATTATTGACAAAATTAAATAGCCTGTTTTTTTCCATTTATTATTTTCAGGTAAAAAAAAGAAACCTATTGAAATGGGTAAAAAGAAGGCAAGTATTGCTCCGTAGGCAGTATGATCGTTGTAGAAAGGTGACATGACCCAATGTCCACTATCTTCTGAGAAACCCATTCCTGCATGACGGATAGTTGTAATTAAAACTATTATAGCTAAACCTACGGCATAACAGTTAAAGAATTTTATGGCATTGTTAACGTCGTCTTTAATTAACTGTATTACAACAAAATAAGAAGAGACAATAAACCATATTTTTGATGCCAAAAACTTGAACGAAACTATCGGAATTTCACTGGTAATTGAAGTTATCAATAACCAAATCAAATAAAAATATATGACAATGGATATTGGATGTTTTAAAATTTTCCTGTCAAGCTTGATATCATATAAAATACGGAAAAGAAAAAGCAGTGTGAGGGCAATCATGATTAATTCTGAAGGCATTGAAAGACCAAGATTAATCTGATTATTTTTAATTATAATTGAAAAAGGAGTTATAAATGCCATGAGATAAATCAAAATATCCACACGGAAAAATAAAAGATATAGTAAAATAAATGATCCGGACAATAGAGGAATAAAAAACATTTCCCTTGTTAAGGCTAAACAGTTTAGCAAAATAAAAGCCAAACTGACTCCCAAAACTATATTTCTGTTTAGCTTCATCTAAATGTTGCTGCCCTTGTTTTCTTCAATATTTTTATTTTGTGCTGAAACCCTTTTGTTGTTTTGGATATTTTCCATCATTAGAAGTGTCAGTATAGCCATAATAAAGGCTGATAAAGTAGAAACTATCATGATGATAGATTTTTTGGGATAGGCTTTTTTATCGGAAGGAGTTGCTTTTTCAATTACAAATTTAACTGGCATTTGGGCTTCCATATCCATTTTAGCATCCATCATTTTGGATTTGCATAGAGTTTGATATTCTCTAAAATTAAAGAGCAAACCTCTCAATGATTCGGATACGGGGCCCCAGGTAGAAAGCTTATTCAGCTCTGCTTGAAGACGTTGTGTGGCGGCCGTATTCCCCTGAGCCAAAGCAATGGCATACTGTTGAGTTACTCTTTCAGACTGTGATTCAAAGTCAAAAACCCCATGTTCCATAATAATGTTTAAGGAGTCATTGAGCTTTTCTATTTCAGCAGAAATTTCATCATTTTGTTTTTGAAGAAGAGAATATGCAGTTGCAGCTCGTTCATGTTCAATCTTATTTTTTATGGTATCTAATTGATAGGTAATTTCATTAGCTATATCAGCAGCTGTTTGGGGATCCCAATCAGTAACAATGATTGCAATAGCGCCATATTCAGTTCTTTTAATTTTTACATTGTTAGTGAGTGCTTTATAAATTTTAGTTTTCCAATATTTTTGGTTGGTGTCAATATCGTAGTGAGTTAATAAATTAAAATTTTTAATTAAGGCATCCTGAATATCTCTGGAGTTTAAAATTTGCATCATCTGTTCGGTCTCTTCTTCAACAGCATAGGCTTTCATGTCTAGTTTTTCATTATAATTCTGTTCGTTTACGAGTATTTTGGCAACCGAATTAGTTCTGGGAGCATAGATGATTGCAGTGGATTTGAATTTGGGTTGAATGAAAATTTTGGTAGAAAAAGTAAAAGAGAGAATAGCAGACACTATACAAACAATCAATAATGTATAACGCCAATTCCAAATAAAACCAAGTAAACTGAATGAGTTATATGTGTTTCCGAGATTTTTTTCCATATTGTTTTATATTAACTTTGTGAATAATATCTATCTGCTTATGTTCTTATAGTTTTAAACCTAATTCTTTAAGTTGTTCTTCGGAAATGCTCGCAGGAGCGTCAATCATAGTGTCTCGGGCAGCATTATTTTTTGGAAAAGCTATAAAGTCTCGAATAGAGTCTACGTCAGAAAGTACCGCACACAATCTGTCAAATCCGAAAGCAATGCCTCCGTGTGGAGGAGCCCCGTATTGAAAAGCATTCATAAGGAACCCGAATTGCTTCTGGGCATCGTCATCACTAAATCCAAGTGCTCTGAACATTCTGCGTTGTAGCTCCTGATCATGAATTCTGATGGAACCGCCCCCAATTTCAGTGCCGTTGATTACTAAGTCATAAGCGTTGGCATTTACTGCCCCGGGATTAGTCTCTAAAATACTTTCGTGTTCGGGTTTGGGAGCTGTAAATGGATGGTGTTTTGCATAAAACCGTTGTGTCTCTTCATCCCACTCTAATAAAGGGAAATCAATAACCCATAGCAGTTTATATTCTCCCGGACGACGCAAGCCCAATCTTGTTCCCATTTCCAAACGAAGTTGCGAAAGTTGTGTTTGCGTTTTTTCTGTTTTGCCTGCCATTATCAGGATAAGATCTCCGGACTTAGCATGGCACTTTTCAGCAACTCTTTTCAAATCTTCCTGATTATAAAACTTGTCAACCGATGATTTGTAATTTCCGTCAGGCTGACACAATATATAAACCAAACCACCGGCACCCACCTGAGGACGACGTACAAAATCAACCAATTCATCCAGTTGTTTCCGAGTATATCCGGCACAACCGTCCGCAACAAATCCTACAACAAGATCAGTTTCGTTGAAAAGCTTGAACTCTTTATCCTTTAAAATATCATTTAATTCAGTAAAGCGCATTCCAAAACGAAGATCAGGTTTATCACTGCCATAATATTTCATGGCATCAGCATAAGTGATTTGATCTATGCAGTCGATATCGATATTTTTAACGGTTTTAAAAATATGCCTGATCAAACCTTCAAAGATTTTCAAAATATCTTCTTGTGATACAAATGACATCTCACAGTCTATCTGTGTAAATTCAGGTTGTCTGTCTGCACGTAAATCCTCATCCCGAAAACACTTTACAATCTGAAAATATCGGTCATATCCTGCAAGCATTAACAATTGTTTGAAAGTCTGAGGAGATTGTGGTAATGCGTAAAACTTACCCTGACTGATTCGAGAAGGTACAACAAAATCACGGGCTCCCTCAGGAGTGGAATTGATTAAAAATGGAGTTTCAATTTCAACAAAATTAAGTTGGTTAAGGTAATTCCTGATTTCTATTGATAACCGATGTCGGAAAAGAATATTCTTTTTTACCACATTGCGACGTAAATCCAAGAAACGGAATTTCATCCTGAGTTCATCTCCTCCGTCAGATTCGTCTTCAATGGTAAAAGGAGGGGTAATGGATTTACTAAGAAATTCAACTTTGTTAACTATGATTTCAATTTCTCCTGTTGGAATATTCATATTTTTACTGTATCGCTCGGTAACTTCTCCGGTTACGGCAATAACCCATTCCCGTCCCAAATCTTCAATTTGCTTACACAGTGGAGCATTTGTCTCAATATTGAAAGCAAGTTGAGTAATGCCATAGCGATCTCGTAAATCAATAAAAGTCATCCCTCCCAATTTTCTAATCTTCTGGACCCATCCGCATAAAGTTACAGCCTGACCGACATTTGAAATATTGAGTTCTCCGCAGGTGTGTGTTCTAAAAGTAGTACTTAACATCTATCTTATTTTTATTTAGTAATGATAATTTTTATTTTCTTTGAAATGTATTCACTCATATACCAACCACCTCTATCCATTGACTTAACCTCTGATGAGGTCAGAGTTCGGGTAAAATAACATTCATAAGTTCCAACTGGAACATTTATAAGTAATTCAGGGGTTAACTCCACTTTTTCACTTGAACGAATTCCGGGTTCAAGAGCTGTGATTTGTTTTTCTCCTTTTATTATTGTACATAAGAGTATTTCGTCATCTGAAAATTTAGCTCCCTTATAGTAAAGCATTGCCCCAACATTTTTGCTTATGACAAGTTGTTCCTGATTTTTTATTTCAAATTTATTTATCTTGAGTCGATTATCGAAAATATTGTCGTCGTTGTTTCGGTATTGAAATAAAAGTTCCGAAGGTAATTTCCCATCCAATTCATCATGGTAAATATATCCCTCATCATCAAAATAGTCGCCGTCTAATGATTTTCCGTTAAAAAGAATTTCACTTCCCTTATTTAGTTGGAGGGAAATTCCACCGGGATTATTAACTGTGAAAGAAGCCTTTACATTCAATTTATCAGTTCCGGCATTATATGAAACAGTATAATTTTGAAATACAATGCGTTGCTCAATTTTTTCTGATTTTGTATATTTTCCTGAATTACAAGATGATAAAATAATAATTACGCTTAATATGAATAACGGTATGTGATATTTTGTCTTCATTTTAAACAATTCTAATCAATTTAAAATTCAAATGCCAAAAATACGAATAATAATGAAATATGATGAAATAAGGGTGATATAAAAAATGATCCTTTTGTTTCCGAAAGGATGCCAATTTTTTTAATGATTTTTTTCCCTTTTTTTAATTCGGAAGCAATATTAAAAAAAGTTCTATGGAATTGAGATATTTCTTTTGAATAAAGATTATTTTTGCAAATCAAAAATCTTGCATTATGAAAAATATAACTCTGATTAGCGATTGGAAATTGAAAGACCCTTATGTAGGAATGTTTAAAGGCAGGTTGTGTTCATTAATTCCGGACATCTCAATTTTTGATATAAGCCACTCTATTGAGTTATTTAATACGGAGCAAACCGCTTTTATTATGAAAAGTTCCTTTTCCTCTTTTCCTGAAAATACTCTTCACATTATTTTGAGCAATGTATCTCTGTCGGAAAAGAATTTGCCTGTTTTAGCCGGACATCGTGGTCATTTTTTTCTTGGAGAAGATAACGGTGTTTTTTCTCTGATGTTTGGAAGTGATAGTAATGATAAAGCAATTCAATATGCCGATAACGAGAAGCAGAATATTTTTACCGAGAAAGTATTGGAGATGGCAAAATGGTTTTTTGAAAACGATTTAGCTACACATACTGTTGAATATCCTCAGTTTAAAAGAAAACTAAAAGTAGAGCCCGATTATAATCCTGAAAATAAAATTATTACCGGGAAAATTTCCTATATAGATTCGTGCTGTAATGCAGTGACCGATATTCCAATTTCGATGTTTAAGGAAGCCGGACGCAACAGAAAATTTACAGCCATGATTTCAAATCGCAAACATTTAAAAATCACCCGTTATCATGAATTTTACAACCCCGAAGAAGATGAGGTTTTCTTCGTTTTTAATAGGTTAGGGTATTTAGAAATAACAATGTTTCAGGGGAACATTGCCGTTTTAGGAAATTTGATGGTTGGAGATACTGTGGAAATTAAATTCGATTAGTGTTATTTTTCAATAACTTCCGCCAATAAAACAACCTATTTTACCAAATTGTAGGTATCTCTTGCAATAACAAGTTCTTCGTTAGTCGTGATAACCATTGCAGTGGCTTTACTTTCTTGTGAGGAAATAATACCATCACTTCCTATATATTTTTTATTTGCTTCGGCATCAAAATCAACTCCAAAGAAAGAAAGATCACTCAGAATAGCTTCACGAACAGCATAAGCATTTTCTCCGATTCCGCCTGTCATGATAATAAGGTCAACGCCATTCATTGCTGCCACATAAGCTCCGATATATTTTTTTACCCGGTATGCAAAGCAGTTAAAAGCATTAGTTTTGAGAGCATCACCTTCATTTTTACCTTTAATGATATCACGCATATCGGTAGTCCCTCCGGTCAGTCCGGCCAAACCTGATTTTTTATTAATAAGGGCATTCATTTCTTTAAAGTCAAGGCTTTCTTTTTCAGCAATATAGAGTAATGCGCCTAAGTCAAGGTCGCCACATCGAGTGCCCATAATCAGCCCTTCAACCGGTGTAAAGCCCATGGAAGTATCGACTGATTTTCCATTTTTCACAGCGCATATGGAAGCTCCATTACCCAAGTGGCAAACGATTATTTTCAAATCTTCGATATTTTTGCCAAGCATTTGAGCTGCCTTTTGAGCAACAAACTTATGGCTGGTTCCATGAAAACCGTAACGACGGATTTTATTATCAACATAGTATTTGTATGGAATTGCATAAAGATAAGCTTCGGAAGGCATTGTCTGGTGAAAAGAAGTGTCAAAAACAGCAACTTGAGGCACATCAGGCATTAATTTAGATACAACATCAATTCCAAGGAGATTTGCGGGATTGTGCAATGGAGCAAGTTCACAAAGTTTCTGAATTTCTTCTCTTTCTTTTGCTGTGACGATACTGCTTGATTTAAAAAATTCTCCGCCATGAGCAACCCGATGACCAACCGCAGCAATTTCATCCAAAGATTTGATAACTCCGTGTTCAGAGTCTGTTAAAGCTTTTAGTACCAAATTAATTCCAATTTCATGGTCTTTAATAGGAGTTTGTTCATAATACTTTTCTTTACCCTCAGCCTTATGTGTAAATTCTCCCATCGCCAATCCGATACGCTCAACAAGACCTTTTGCCAGCAATTCAGAATGATCGTTCATGTTAATCAACTGATACTTGATGGAAGAACTTCCACAATTCAAAACTAATATTTTCATAATAAGATATTTATATAATGTAATTTAAAATAGATTGTTATTTCGCTAGTAAAAAAAGTCCACCTTGATAAGAATGATATTTTCCTCATTTAGGGAGGGAACCGATATAGAAACTTTCATTTTTTGTCCGTTTATTACATATTCATTATTGTTTCTGGAAGCAGAGACAGTTAAGATTTCTGCCAATTTTAATTTAAATTCTTTGACAATTCTGTTTATTTGGTCAGCATAATCCGGCTCAATTTTTAGCATATACTCAATACCTTTAAGATATACATTTTTCGGACTATTATAATCAACATTTAAAGTATCTCGAGTATTATTAAAGCCATCTTCATAGTTAAATTCTATTTTTTTATTCAAAGCAGATACATTATCACTGAAATTGTATTGAGTCATGATAAGTTTAGCATATTCTGTCAGTTGAGTATTGCTCTTTAAAATCAAAGCTGATCCTTCTTTACGGTATATGTCATTTTGCAAAAAATTCTCTAGTGTTCTATTGGATGAAAAACCTTTAAATTTTCCGTCAACCGTATTTGAAAGAAAATTATCTACAAATACTCCAAGGTGTAAAGTGTCTTTCATTAAGCTGGTCACTGACTTGCAATCGTCATAGGAGGCTTCATAACGAGGCTCCACTAATAAATCACCTTTGCGGTTAATAAAACCGATTTTCCCGTTTAATTTAACATAAGCTAAATCACCCATAAAATTTCCGGCTGCTTCATATACAGGATCAATGATATATTTTCCTTTTTCATTGATATATCCGTATTTGCCAGATTTATCCTTTGATAAAGAAAGACCTTTAGGTTGAGGTTTAACATTTTTGGAAAAAGCAGGTGTTTTTATATTAGTAATTTTTCCACTTTTATCAACATAGCGGATTCCTTCCTGAAAGGTAACTTTTGCATAACCATTAGAGAAAACATTGCAAATTTTAGCATCGTAGAGTGTAAAAAGTGTATCTTGTTTTTTGTTGATACAAAGAAATTCTCCGGAATCACCCCTAACAAAAGCCTTCCCTTCGGAAAAAATTGTAACTTCATCATAAACGGGGCGGATGATATGGTTCCCCGTAGAGTCAATATAACCCCATTTTTCATTAAGACAGACGGCTGAAACTCCTTCAGTAAAAGTCATTACTTCTTGAAATTTTGGATATACAAGATAGTCCCCGTCTTGTTTAATAAAACCCCATTGATTGTTATAACAAACAGGAATTATACTTTCATCAGAATTATATAAATCCTTCTTTTTATTAATGCACTGAAAGTTTATGATGATTAAAATGCTGACAATAAACAGTTTAAATTTCATTTTTTTTAAAATTGGCATGCAAAAATACAATATTTTTTGGCTATAAATATACTATTAAATATATAAATTTGTGATTTAATAAATATTAAGATTACACGCCAATTTCTTCATAAATTGATGAAAATAGTTTAGGATTTTACAAAATCAAGCATAATTTGTGCATCCTTATCATGCAATACAGTCACATTAGCAGTTGGATGATAATTGTATGGAATATATTCAAAGGGTTGAATTAGAAAAATCGCCCCGTCATCAGTCCCCATTAAAACCAGAAGATGAGGAGAATTCATCTCTTTCTTGATATTTTTAAAATCAGAATAGTTTTTTGACTCAATACATTTTTCTAATTTATTCATATCAGCTAAATCTAAGTAGATGCTGAATTTTTTTAATTTTTTTCCGGTAGGTTCATATATAAAGTGACTGTATATTGATTTATTTGTTTTAATAATTTTGAAGATGGCGAATAATAATAAAAGGATACCAATCACCATCAAAGTATTATTTAGAATTGTCGTTTCAATAATTCCGGTTATTCCAAGAACAAAGAGCACAACTCCTAGTGCCATATAAATATATCCGATTACTTTATTTGATTTTACAGGAATAATTTTTTCATCCTGCATATTTTTTATTTTTTCTTCTATTGTTATAAAAGTTTCCATAATTGATTTAATTTGTTTTAATATTTGTATTACGATAATAATGCGCAGTATTAATGATATTTCTACTGCAATAATTGAAAAGAAAATTGGTAAATAAAAACAAACAAATCAAAATCTAAGTTTGCCTGTGCCGACTGTGTAAAATTCAAATTCAAGTTTTCGTGACAGGCAATAATTATGGACTAAATCAGCTAATAAGAATTGATTTTTATAGACTCTTGTGATAAAGAACTCTCTGAAAGAAAGAGGATTGATAATTTCCCGGAAATTTGAAATAATTTGATAAAGAACTATTTGACGATTTGAAGCATTGGAAGGTATTTCCGTTTCTTTAAACATGTATTGTTGATGTTCATCCGAGTCACTATGTAAAGTGTGATTTCCTTCAGAGTAAAATTTTAAAAGAAATATGCCGTGATGAATTTGTTGGATAGAGTTTAATTGATTTCCCAGAAGGATTAAAGTACAGATTGATAAGATAAGTAGGACTTTTTTCATCAAATATTCGGTTCATTCAGAAAAACAAAAATACAATTATTTGAGTTTCAAATAGAATTCAGAAGTCAATTTTTTATATTCTTCCGAAAAATTATTATTTTCATCTCGTATGGTTAATTTAGAATGCACTATTTGGTCCGGTTTTTTTAAAGAATAGCTTGAAATAATTCGATTAATACCTTTTTTGGGATTAGGATAAATATTCATGCTTGAATTGAGAAATAACTTACCGGAAATGAGATGGTTGAATTCCTCTTGTTCTGTCGGGGGCAGAATCAAATAGAAAAGGCCCTCTTCTTTTAATAAATGGCAAACTCCTTCAATTAAGTCGTTGAAAGAAAGATTATTATCGCGATGTCTCCCTTTACTTCTTTCTATATGAGTGGGTTTTAGAGAATTGGTAAAATAGGGCGGATTTGACACAATCAGGTCAAATTTACTGAAACTGTTTTGTGAAAATTCCTGTAGTTTTATTAATTGAAAATCAATATATTGATTTTGCTTTTTTGGAAAATTAAATAGATTATTCTGAGCTTCTTCGACAGAATTCTTATCAATATCAATTCCCGTAATTTGTTGTTTGGTCATTTTATCAGATAAAGCCATTTTGTGGGCCAGACAGAAAGAAATGACTCCACAACCGCATCCAATATCTAATAGCGAAGAAATTTGACCAACCGGAACAACTGAGGCCAATAATACACTGTCAGTTCCAATTTTTATAGTGCTTTTTGAGTGAGAAAGTGAAAAATATTTGAAATCAAACACCGACATAAAGCAGAGAATTATTTTTCAAAGAAATTAATTTTCCAGATATATGTCAATAAGCCCTTCGGGAGCCTCAATATATATTATCTTCTTTTCTCGATCTATCTCTTTAAAGAATTCATCCACAACGGGGATTAGAATTTCTTTTTCATTTAAGTTAATCTGCATGATTGGCTGACGGCTAACGTCTATAAAGCTTTGACAAATTCCTATATTTCCTTTTTCTTTGTCAATTATCGTATATCCAATTACTTCGTGAAAATAGAATTTATTTCCGGTAAGGGGTGGCAACATAGAGACCGGCAAGTAGAGTTCAGACTTTATCAAAGTTTTTGATTCTTCGGCCGAGATATCACTAAATTTAACTATTGCCAAATTGTTTCCTTTGTATTGAAGTTCATCAATCATGTAGGGAATCATCTCATTGTCATAATTGATAAAAACAGATTTTAAATTCATATATTTTTCAGGTTCGTCGGTATCGAGATAGACAAAAAGCTGACCTTTAAACCCAAATGGTTTGGTTATTAACCCCAAATAAAAAAAATCTTTCATCATACTAAAAATATTAAAAAAAGCCGTAAATGATTATTCAATCAACTTACGACTTAAATGGTAAAGCTCAAAAAGAGGTTATTCAGCAGGATTTTCTGTTACTTCAGCAGCCGATTCTTCAGTTGATGGAGTTTCATCAACAACTTCAGCAGGATTTTCTGATACTTCCGCAACTTCTTCTACTATTGTTTCTTCAGTAGCTGCAGCTTCAGCAGCAGCTTCCTTGGCATATTTAGCAGCTACTTTTGCAGAAGTTGCTTCTTTTACTTTGGTTTCAGCATCAAGCCGTTTTTTCAATTCGGCACGTTGTTTTTCTGAAATTTCACGTTTAAGATTGCCAAGTTTTGAATCTTTTTCTTGTTTCCATGCATCAAATTTACGATCAGCATCTAACTGGGTAAGGGCACCTTTTGCAATTCCGCCCCTGAGATGTTTCATCAGATAAATACCTTCGTGTTTGAGAATCGAACGGGCAGTATCAGAAGGAGAAGCACCTGCCTCTACCCAATATAATGCACGGTCAAAATTAATGTTTACTGTTGCAGGGTGGGTCAAGGGGTTGTAAGTGCCAATTTGTTCAATAAATCGTCCGTCACGTGGTGCTCGACCATCCGCAATTACAAGATGGTAAAAAGCTTGATTTTTCTTACCAAATCTTTGTAATCTGATTCTTGTTGCCATAATTTTATTATATTAAATGTTATATATTTAAGGGGTGCAAAAATATGATTTTTTTTTGATTCATAATTCTTTTTTGAAAAAAAAAGATATTGATAGCCATAAATTTATTTTTTTTGTATTTTTGCATCCCGAATAAAGAATGGCCCCGTAGCTCAACTGAATAGAGTATTTGACTACGGATCAAAAGGTTGTAGGTTTGAATCCTACCGGGGTCACTTAAAATAAGCATCGGAGAAGTCTTTTTCCGGTGCTTTTTTATTTCCTCTCAGTCAACATTTTTTCTATTTTTGCAATATCAAAATAACTTCTCATTAATGATTAAGTTTTATTTACATACTGAAATAGAAAAAGATAAATGGAATCGTTGTATTGCTGAAGCCACCTTTAAGACTATTTTTGCTGAATATGATTATCTGACTTTAGCTTCTCCCAATTGGGTAGCACTTATTAAAGGCGATTATGAGTATGTGATGCCTTTGCCGATTCGCTCGAAATTATCTATTCAATATATTTATACGCCGTTTTTCTTTTCTCAACTGGGCGTTTTTTCTAAAAAAGAGATAACTAATCAGTTGATAAATGATTTTATTAATCATATTCCTCGTGCTTATAAGCAAGTGGATTTAATTTTAAATCCTTCTAATCCTGTTGATAATATTGACATTCATACCATTCGTTTTAATTCTTACTTTCTTAAACTGAATCGTCCCTATTTACTCATGCAACAGTTGTTTTCGGAAAACTGTCGTCGTAATATTAAATCTGCTGAAAAAAATTCCCTGGCTATTGCAAATGACGTTCAGGTTAGTGATATTATCAACCTTTTTAAGGCAAACAAGGGGCGGGATAAAGCTGTTCATTATCACCCAAGAGATTATTCACTTCTACATTCTCTTTCCGAACTTGCTCTAAAGGATAAAAAACTTGAGATAATTGGAGCAAGATTAGATAATGGGAAGCTCATTGCCGGAGCACTTTTTCTTCACGACTATGACCGAATTTTGTTTTGGTTTTCTGGTAGGGATAAACATTTCTACGATAAAAAAGCAATGTTTTTTGTTGTCAATGAATATCTTAAATTAAAAGAAAATTGTGAATTAATACTCGATTTTAATGGTTCAATGAACATTAATATCGCCAGATTCTATCGCGGATTTGGAGCAGAACTTTATCAATATTCCATGATCAATTTCACTAGAGTTTTCTATTTATATCCTTTAATACGTTTTTATAAAGCCATAATAAAATAATCCAATATATCATGAAAGTAATAAAACATCTGGGAAAAGAAAATTCTATTTTTAATAATTTTATTTCTGAAATTAGAAGCGAAATTATTCAAAAAGATAGTTTGAGATTTCGGCGCAATATGGAAAGAATCGGGGAGGTTTTTGCATATGAGATTAGTAAAGTATTGGAGTTCGAAAATCAAGAAATTACAACTCCATTAGGAATTTCTAATATGAGATTGCTTTCTTCTCAGCCTGTATTGGCAACAATCTTGCGGGCGGGACTTCCACTTCATCAAGGAATTCTCAACTATTTTGACAAGGCCGATAATGCTTTTATCTCTGCTTTCAGAAAACATTATATTGATGGTTCTTTCGAAATACAGATAGATTATATGTCAGCCCCGGTTGTAACCGATAGAGTTTTGATTCTCTCCGATCCTATGCTTGCGACAGGAAAATCAATGTATCTGGCATATTTGGAATTGCTTAATAACG
>Ga0209099_1002744_pt1 | contig 15079 bp, 11 predicted proteins | sample AD_JPNHW2_MetaG_FD_184430 | JGI IMG/M metagenome (GOLD analysis project Ga0209099, IMG submission 184430) | Active sludge microbial communities of municipal wastewater-treating anaerobic digesters from Japan - AD_JPNHW2_MetaG (SPAdes) (version 2) | ecosystem: Engineered > Bioreactor > Anaerobic... | reverse complement strand
GACTGGCGGCACTTTTCCATGATATTGGTAAGCCTAAATCCAGGCGCCCAGGGGTCAAAAAGGCCTATACTTTCTATGGACATGAAGTAATAGGGGAAAGATTGGTTAAAAAAATAATGGAAAGATTAAAATACCCAAAGAAAACAACAGATTTGGTTGTTTCACTGGTTCGAAATCATATGTTTTTCTCTGATACCGAAACTATTACCCTTTCTGCTGTTCGTCGAATTGTCCAAAAGGTTGGTAAGGATCACATATGGGACCTTATGAGTGTTCGAGAATGTGATCGAGTTGGAATGAAAAAACCAGAAGCCCCTTATCGCCTAAGGAAATACCACGCAATGATAGACGAGGTTTTGAGAGACCCTATCTCTGTGGGGCAACTCGCAGTAGATGGAAAATATATGATCGAAACGTTGAGCATGTTGCCGGGACCAAGAATGGGATGGATTCTAAGCGCTCTACTGGAAGAAGTTTTGGATGATCCAACAAAAAACACAGTGGAACATCTATCTGAACTGATAAAATCTTTGGATATGCTAGGCGACACAGAGTTAAGAACGCTAGGAGAAAGGGGAAAAGACAAAAAAGAAAAGTTGGAAGGGGAAGAAATAGAGAAACTACACAAGGCACACGGGGTAAAATAAAAATCACCAGAAAAGTTCTGGTGATTTTTATAATTCAATTACAATCGGGCAATGATCGGAGCCGAAATAGTCAGAAAGGGTGGTAAATTTTTTGATTTTCTTGATAAATGATTGATTCACAAAGAAATAATCTATACGCCAGCCCACATTTCTGTCTCGTGCACGAGTTTTCATGTCCCAGTAAGTATAAACATCTTTTTTGTCAGGATACATATTTCTAAATACATCAACCCATCCATTGTTTACAACTTCATCAAGCCAGGCTCTTTCCATTGGTAAGAAACCCGTATTGTTTTCATTGTCTTTGGGTCTAGCCAGGTCTATTTCTTCGTGGGCAGTGTTTACATCACCACAGAAAACAATATTTTTACCAGATTCTTTTAATTTGTTTATAAATTTAAGAAAGGCGTCATAAAATTCCATTTTGTAATTTAGTCTTTCTTCTCCACCTCCTCCATTAGGGAAGTAGCAGTTTATTAAAATAAAATCTGAATAGTAGGCAATGACAGTTCGTCCTTCGTCATCAAATTTATTTATTCCCAAGCCATATTCAACTTTTTCGGGCTTAACTTTTGAATAAATAGCTACCCCGCTATAACCTTTTTTGTTTTTTGAATAAGAAAAATAAGAATTATATCCTTTTAAATTTCGCACGTCCTCATCTAGCTGTTCGGGTTCACATTTTGTTTCTTGTAAACAAACCACGTCTGGATTATTAAAAGAAAACAAAGGCATAAAATACCCCTGCTTTACCGTCGCCCGTAATCCGTTTGTATTCCAACTGATAATCTTCATGTGTGTAAGTTATTTTATATAAATAGTAAATAAAGCTTTATACTACCACTTCCTGCCCCGTTGCAAATTTTAAATGCATTCGATTTAAAATTTTTCTACGGGGTATTCCAAGAAATTATTTTCATCGATTTTAAAAAAATTATTTTTTCTTTCTGAAGAGGGAAGCGAGAAGTGAAATTTTATCGGGACTCTCAACAGATTCAATTTTTTGCTCTATTAGATCCAGTTGGCCTGTAAAAATGTCTCGTACTTCCTCTTTGTTAAAAAAATAATAATGTATCCCGTATCTCTCAAAGTCTCCACTGTCTGATCCTTTTGGATTAAAGCCTAGGAACTGCTGTGTCTCTCGAGACATAGAAACATTGAGATAAAAACCACCAGGTCTTAAGACTCTTATTATTTCTGATGCATATTTAGTCCAGTCATCTTTATACAAATTCTCCATAAGACCAAAGCTATAAACACCATCAAAGCTTTCATCTGTGAATGGAATATCAAGAGCATCGCCCTCTACAAATCTTAACTTACCCTGAAGATCCCAATTTTTTATTTCTTCATTAGCCCTTTTGACTATGTTTGGTTCAAAATCAATTCCTATAACTGAGTATCCGTTCTCTGCTAGTTGTTTTGCAAAAAGACCCCTGCCAGACCCAACGTCTAGAATAAGGGCGCCCTTGGGGAGCTCGTTTGTCAGCATTTCACCTCGTTCTTTTGTTGGAATATGAGTCCAAATATCACTACCCGTTCTGTATGCTGTCTCAAAATATTCTTTATGGTCTTTATAATCCATACTATATATTATAACTTTTTATTAGTTACTATGGAACTTTTTATCCACACATAGTATAATAAAAATATGTCTCTCCAAGAAAAACTATCTAGCCTGTCCAATGAAATTAATAAGGCTAAAACAGAAGAAAAAAACAAAGTCCAAGAGAAAGAGCTTGAGCCCGTTCGTTCGAATATTAAAGAACTTGAAAAAATAAAATACCAGCTTGAATTACTTCTGGGCTCTTTGAAATTACAATCTGGGAAAGAATCTGGTAAGGGGATGAGAGAATACTCCACAGAAACAGACCATAAACTTAACGGGGAAACATCCGAGATAAACAATCTCGTCAACAACTACAAGGATACCCTTAAAACGATTGGAATTGAAGATAAGGATCAACTCTTAGAAAATCCAGAATTTGCCGAAGAGAGAGAGGTTGTAAATTATAAAGAAGCTAGAGCTCAAAAAGAAGATCTAGAGATATCAGACTCTGCCCTAAAAGACAGGCTGTCGACTTTTGGAATAGAAATTGATCAGAAAAATTTTTCTTATGACTTAGCCAAAAAGGGGCTAGAAGAAAAAATTAAAAATATAAGCAAAGAGCTTATTCAAGAAAAAATAAAAACACCCGAAGGAAGAGAGGAATCGAAAAAAGAACTGATTGAGTATTTTGATAAAAAAATACCATTATTTTCCCTCTCAGAAGGAGAATATTTTGATTACTCTAACAAAGTTTTTATTTTAAGGCTAAAAGACTATAGTGAAATTCAATTTAATGAAAGGGAAATATTGAGCAACTCGCAATATGGTATCTTGAAGCTTTTTGACCAAAGCGAGTGGAGAGAGATGGAAGAAACATATTCTTTTGATATTGTAAAAGAATCAATAAAAGAAATATTCAAAAAGAGAATTGGAAATATTTCATATCCACATGATCCACGCAGAGAAAAAACAGAAGAATATAAAAAGATGGTTGAATCAAAGTTTTTGCCGTTAATAAATAGTAAAATAGAGCCCCTTTTCAGAGGAGAAGAACTTATTTACAAAGCAGAAGCCGCGGGATTGAAAGATGTTCGTAGTATCAAGGATCTAGATAGTTTAATTAATGATATTGAATCAAAGAAAAAGGATGCCGAGAACACACTTAATGAGATAGCTAAAATTGAAGCTAATCTTCCTGATGAAGAAGTTCTTTTTATTGGTACACACATTGAAGTTCCTTCTGCTAATGAAAAATACATAGAATTTCAAAAAGAAACAGAAGAAAGGGAAAAGAAGTTGCAAGAAACAGAGAGGGAGATACAAAAACTCGAAACAAATAAGCCAAAACTTTTTGGAAAAGAAAAATGGAACAATAATCTTGATCTTTTGAAAAAAGAAAAAGAAGAGTTAAAAAAATTAGTAGACCGTAAATATTACACGGAGGAAAACAACAAAAATTATTGGAAAGCTTATATTTATATTCCAACCAAAGAATATTCTTATATTAGAAAAATTGTGGAAAATCAACCTAAAATTCGAGCTAACTCTAAGGAAGTTTTTAACGACCTAAAAGCAAAACTAGAGGAAATTACAAACACAAAAGTCCCTGAATCTGTTCTAAAACTTCGCGAAGAATTTAGTGATTTAGAGGAAAAACCAAATCAAAGATTTTAAGTATTTTTACTTACTATGAAACTTCTTGTGAACATCATGGAGCTGTTTGTCCGTGATGTGTGTGTATATTTGTGTTGTCGCAATATTGGCGTGGCCAAGCATCATCTGGACAGAGCGAATATCTGCGCCGTTGGAAAGTAAATCAGTAGCAAATGAATGGCGAATAATGTGGGGGGTAACCTTTTTTGAAATACCAGCAACGATAGCATAATATTTTACTATTCTTTCTATGGAGCGCGGGGTTAGCCTGTTGCCCCTTCCTCCGTTTCTAGAATATTGAACAAACATAGGCTCATCTAAATCCTTTCTATCTTTTAAATATCCACTAACAGCTTTTTTTGCTGATTCTGAAAGAAAAACAACTCTAACTTTTTCTCCCTTTCCTCGAATAGAAAATTCATCTTTGGATAAATCTAGATCTCTGTTTAATGAGCACAGCTCTGAAAGACGAAGTCCTGTAGAAAAAAATAATTCCATGATCGCCTTGTCTCGTAATTTTTTTTGAGAATCAAATTTTTTATCAGTAACGGGCACCAGCAGTGGTGCGTTAAGAAGTCTATTAAGCTCTTCTGAGGAAATTAAATCCAAACTTCTTTCTTTTATTTTAGCCAGCTCTATCCTATCAGGAGCAAGAGAGGAAACATCTCTTTTCATTAGATACTTGAGAAATGATCGCAGGGCAATCAGGTGATAATTTTGTGTATTCTTTTTAAGAGAAGCGGATTGTTGTCCGCGAACTCTTGCCCCTGGCTGACGATTTAGAAAAAGCCTAAATTCACGAATTTTATCATCTGTTATTTCTTTCGGTTCTGTAATTTTGGCAAACTCAAAAAAACGAGTTAAATAATGATCATAATTATTTACGGTTTTTAAGCTGTTTCCTTTTTCAATTTCTACGTGTTCAAGGAACTCTCTTTTAAGTTGTTCTAGGCGAGTTGTCATTTTTTTATTATATCATTTTTGTTAGCCAGTGTCGCAAAACAAAAAAATCATCTAAAATCTTTCCTCATTACATAGCTTTATAAAAATAGCTCGACCCAAGTCCTCCCTGAAATAGTCCAAATCACACAGCTTCATCAAAATAGCTCTCCCCAAAGAGCACGGATATTTTTAAAATAAAAAATGCCTACTAATGCCTGTCTACGACAACGGCATTTGCCGAAGGCATCGCCTAGAAAGCAAAGCAGTTTGCTTTCTAGCATGCTAGCTCCGTCGAGTCTCCCAAGTCTCTTTGGGAAGACTATTTTGATTACGCTATGTGGGAATACGGGTCCGAACTGAAATAGTCCCCATAAAGGGGCTTTGGAGGCTGTCGAGCCGAGAACCGAACGAATTTCTACCAAGAAATTGGTGTACCCTTTATGGGGACTATTTCGGGGAGGACCGAATACGAGGAGAGCTATTTTGGTGAAGCTGTGTGGTTCTTTTTAAGAGAGATATTTCAGGAAGAACCTCATTTGTTGAAAACACATATGGCCAGGGGGGATTCGAGGAAAATTACGAAGAATTAAGAGTGATTTGCAATTTTTAGCAATATATGCTAAAGTATCAAAGCAATGTTAACAACAAAGAAAAAGCAAAATATCATAAAAAAGAACCAGTTGCACGAAAAAGATACTGGAAGCCCTGAAGTACAGATCGCTATTTTGAGTAAAAGAATAGAAGAACTTGCAGGACACTTAAAAGATCACAAAAAGGATAACAGTTCTCGTCGTGGTCTTATCAAGATGGTTGCAGACCGCAGAACACACTTGAAATTTCTCGAAAACACAGACAAAACAAGATTTGCCTCTGAAACTAAAAAATTAAAAGCATAATAAAATCCTCTGGCTTCCGGTCAGAGGATTTTATTATGTGGTTAATAAACCACATAAGTAGTATTATAAAGATGGTCGATAATAAATTTAATTATTAATAACTGTATAAATTATATTCAGAAAAGGATTCTTTCTTCTTCTCACGAAACTTTGAAGTTTGATAGGTGTTTTTCATAAAATAATTTATTTTGTTATAAAAAACATGAGTCCCGTTAGAAGCCGCGGTCATGGCATCTAAATAAAATATAACGGGGCTATATAATATAAAAATTTAATTAATCGGGGGTGTGGTTTTTTTAAGACCACGACCTGATTCTAACGGGATGAGTATAGTTAAACATAAAGAACAGAGAGTTGGGGTTTTTATAGACACATCAAATCTTTACCACTCTGCTAAAAATTTATATAAAAGAAAGGTTAATTTTGGGGCCGTATTAAAAGACGCTGTAGCAGGAAGAAAACTAGTTAGAGCCATTGCGTACGTTATCACAAGTGAAGGAGGGGAGGAAAAGAATTTTTTTGAAGCATTAACAAAACTTGGAATTGAAACCAAAACCAAAGATTTACAAATATTCGCAGGTGGAGCTAAAAAGGGTGACTGGGATGTTGGGCTCACTGTAGATGCCATGAAATTGGCACCAAAGCTTGATGCGATAATCTTGGTAGCGGGGGACGGAGACTTTGTTCCTCTCGTAGAATATCTGCAAAACACCTACGGTGTTCAAGTTGAAGTCGTTTCATTCGGCAAGTCTGCTAGTATGAAGTTAAAAGAACAGGCAGATGACTTTCTAGACCTGTCAAACAACTACCGTAAATATCTAATTTACTAAAATAGTTTACACAAAAGCCCTTAGACTTACGTCTGAGTGGCTTTTTGTATTTAGGCCAATTTGTGTTATAAATTAGGTATTAATAAAAATTAATTTGTTAACCTTCAGACAGTTAGAGTTGAAGCCTATGGTTTCAAAACTAGAGTCTGAAGACTAGCTAAAAACATATGGAAAGCAAAGAATATGAAGTAGAAATTGGTGGTAAAAAGATTACCGCTGTATTTAGCAATTTAGCCGACCAAGCTAATGGTTCTGTGATGTTGAAATGTGACGGCACTGTCGTTATGGCAACTGCAGTTATTTCAAAAAATGGAGATAAAAATTTAGGATTCTTTAATCTAACTGTTGAATATTTAGAAAAGTTTTATGCAGCCGGAAAAATATTAGGGGGTCAATATAATAAAAGAGAAGGAAAGGCGAGCGATCAGGCAATATTGGCTGCTAGGGTTGTAGACAGAACAATTCGTCCTCTTTTTGATCAATATATAAAAAATGCCGTTCAGGTAATTGTTACCGTTCTAGCTGTGGGAGGAGCAGATCCTAAAACTTTGGCTATCAACGCATCCTCTATCGTTCTTTCTATTTCAGATATTCCTTGGAACGGACCTATTGGTGCTGTACAAATAGGAAAAGCAAAACCTGCCCGCAATGCTGATGGCACAGCTTCTGCAGGCGGGGGTGAACAAGAAATAAAGGTTAACAATTATATTCCTGGATCCGACGAGCCTGTTTATGATCTAGACCTGTTGGTTTGTGGTAAAGACCAAACTATCAACATGATAGAATCTATGGCGTTTGAACTTAGTGAAGATGAAATAGGAAAATGTTTTGAACTAGCTTCATCTGAAATATCAAAATGGGAGGACTTCCAAAAGAAACTTCAAAGCGAGTTTGGCAAGGAAAAGCTTGTATTCACAAAAACAGAAACAGAAGAAGATGCAGTTTCTCTTTTTAATGAAAAAATTAAACCAATGTTAGAGGAAAAACTTTTTTCTAGTGAAAGTAAAAAAGTTACACATGAAGCAGAGGAGCTTTGGAGTGAAATATTAGGAGAAAAATACCCTGAGGGTTCTGATGAAAACAAAAAGAGTGCAGCAGAAGACTATCTACACACATACTTAGATGATGCGTTTCATAAAACAGCACTTGATAAACAAGTTAGAGCTGATGGTAGAAAAATTGATCAAATAAGAAAACTTTACGCAAAAGCTGGAGGTATTTCGGAGGTGTTACACGGTTCCGGAATCTTTTACAGAGGAGAAACACATGTACTTTCTGTTCTTTCTCTCGGTGGTGTAGAAGACAAGTTACTAGTTCAAGGAATGGAGTCAGAGTCAAAGAAGCGTTTCATGCACCACTACAATTTCCCTCCGTATTCAGCAGGAGAAACTGGACGTGTTGGTGGAGTAAATAGAAGAGAAATGGGTCATGGATTTTTAGCAGAGAAAGCCCTAACCCCAGTTATTCCAGATAAGATTACTTTCCCATACACAATTCGTGTTGTTTCAGAATCTATGGCTTCAAACGGATCGACATCTCAGGCCTCCATTTGTGCATCGACTATCGCTCTTATGGATGGAGGTGTGCCAATTAAATCTCCTGTCGCAGGAATTTCAATTGGATTAATGGCTGACGAAAAAGATCCAAATAGATATGTTTTACTTTCAGACATTCAAGGACCAGAAGACCACTATGGAGATATGGATTTCAAAGTAGCAGGAACAAAAAATGGAATTACTGCTATTCAACTAGATGTAAAGGTTGGAGGAATAAGAATCCCTGTTTTGAAAGAAGCTCTTCTTAGAGCCAAAACAGCAAGAGAGGAAATACTGGAAACAATTACAAAAGAAATTGCAGCACCCCGAGAAAATATTTCTCCTAATGCCCCAAAAATCCTTGTCACAAAAATTGATAAAGAAAAAATTGGTATGATTATTGGTCCTGGAGGGAAAAATATAAATGCCATCCGCGAAGAAACAAATACCGAGATAACAATAGAAGAAGATGGAACAGTCTTTGTTACTGGTAAAAATGGCGGAGCAGACAAGGCAGTAAAAATTATTGAAGAAATGACCCATGAATACAAAGTGGGGGAAACCGCTCAGGCTGAGGTTGTAAAACTAATGGAGTTTGGAGCATTCGTTCGTTTTGGTCATGACACAGAAGGGCTAGTTCACATCTCAGAAATCGCACCCTTCCGAGTAGAAAAAGTTTCTGACATTCTCAAGGAGGGGGACAAAGTTCCAGTAAAGATTATTAAGGTGGACGAAAGAGGCCGCCTTAACCTATCAATCAAGGAGGCTGATAAAGACTTCTTTAAGCCAAAAGCCCAAGCTTAAAATTATCCTCATGATTATGGTATAATTTATAATACCTTGATCTTGATTGTGAGCATAAAACACTAAATTATTATTGTGGTAATCATGCAGGTCTACGTTGATTGCTGGATGCAATACAACCCAAAACCTGCTTCTAGCGGGATGGATCCCGTTAGAGATGTGCTGGTGATATTATTAACAGGGGGAATCAAATGGTACAAAGTTTATATTATTAATCAAAGTAAATAATAGGCGCCCCATCTAGGGAGGGGCTATCTCTAACGGGATGGAAGAAAAAGAAGAACAAACAAATAATAAAGAAATAAAAGTTCTCAGAACCTATACTTCAGACATGGCTGAGGCAATTAGAGACAACGAGGTCTCTGTTATTAAGATTGCTCTAGCTGAAAAAGAAAAGAGGGAGAACGAAGAATCTTTTAAAAAAGCAGAGGGGTCAAAAGCCTCGAAAGTATTTCTCGTAATAGGGGGAATTATTTTAATAGCGGCGGCCATAGCTGGTTCTTATTATTTGATTCAGCAAAAAAAAGAGAGGGAGACACCCCTACCAATAATGAATAATGTTGAAACTTTTATATCTTATGACTCTAGCTCATATCTGGATACAACAAAAGCAAACAATATTTTTGACCTACTAAAACTCATCAATGAAAATGACCAGAATAATTCCGGATTAATAAAAGCAATGTTTTTAACAAGGTCAACCCAAGAAGAACCTGAGATTTTAAAGGCAACAGATTTTCTCTCTCTAATTAATTCTTCTGCTCCCGGAGCTCTGACTCGATCTCTTTCAGGAGAATATCTTCTTGGAAAATACTCAAACCCGTCAGCAGTAAACGAGAAAAGCAGATCTGCTACATTTTTAATTTTTGAAACAAATAATTATAATCAGGCATATGTGTCTATGCTCGACTGGGAAAAAACAATGCTAAAAGATTTATTTATTCTTTTTAACATAAACATTCCAGAATCTGATACTTCTTTTTTTGAAAAAGTATGGAAAGATGTAATCATCAACAATAAAGATGCGCGTGTTCTGTATGGTGAAAACGGAGAGGGTGTTCTATCGTATGTTTTTGTAAATAAAAATATCTTTGTGATTACAGACAGCACAGAGGCCCTCAAAGAAATAATCACAAGGCTTCTCATAAAAAACACCAAGCCTATGTAGTATTTGTTGTTATTTACTACACAAATGCTAAGATATGAGAGTCTCTAATCGACAATTATTAATATAATAAAAGGATTATTTGAATTATTATAAATTAAGACTGTGGTATTAATTTGCTTCAACCGAAACACAAATTAATCCACCAACAATAAAATGAGTGCACAAACATATAAAATAAAACTAGAGGAAGAGAAAAAATTATTAGAAGAAGAGTTGGGAGAGCTTGGAAAGGTTGACAAGTCTGGCGACTGGGAAGCTACCCCAAATGATGACATGGTCAATCAAGAGGTCCAAGACGAAGGTGATATGGCAGAGAGGTCTGGAGATTATTCCGAACGAACAGAAAAATTAAATTCTCTTGAAAAAAGATTGAATGACATCAATGAATCGTTAGAAAAAATTGATGCTGGTAATTATGGAGTCTGTGAAATTTGCGGAAAGGAAATTGAAGAAGATCGACTAGAAGTAAATCCTGCAGCTCCTACATGTAAGGAGTGTATGGAAAAAGTAATGTAGTCTAATAAAATCACGGGACGAAAGTTCTGTGATTTTATTTTTTATATGTCATTCTCAAGAATATACTCAGCTCAAACTTATTTATTAAAAGGAAAAATTGTAACAATAGAAGCAGACATTACAAAAAATACTTTATACTCTTTTACGCTGGTTGGACTGCCAGATAAGGCGGTCGAAGAATCAAAAGACAGAATGAGTTCTGCTCTTAAAAACTCCGGCTTTAATTCTCCTAAGAATCAAAACCAAAAAGTAGTTATTTCTCTTTCACCAGCTGACCTGAAAAAAGAGGGCCCATATTTTGATCTCTCAATAGCTCTGGCTTATTTACTCTCGGGAGAAGAAATTGATTTCGAACCAGAAGGAAGAATATTTTTAGGGGAACTTTCTTTGAATGGAGAACTACGACCCATAAAGGGAGCTCTTCCTCTTGCCCAAGAGGCAAAGAAACAAGGCTTTCGAGAGATTTTTCTTCCAATAGATAACGCTTCAGAGGCAGCACTGGTAGACGGGATTATGGTTTACGGAGCAAAAAACTTAAAAGAAGTTGTAGACCATATTTATATTCCCAAAAAGGATAAAAGAGGAAACCCCACAGAAAAAGAAAAGCCAAAAATTTCTCCTTTTCCTAAAACAGAAATTATTCACGAAGAAAAAATTAATGAAATAGATTTTTCAGATATTAAAGGCCAAGAAGGGGCCAAAAGGGGATTAGAAATTGCGGCAGCTGGAGGACACAATATTGCAATGTCTGGACCACCGGGCACAGGAAAAACAATGCTAGCCAGAGTCTTTTCCCAAATACTTCCTGACTTAAACAAAGAAGACTGCCTTGAGATTACTGGCATTCATTCTGTGGTTGGTCTATTAGACGACGCCATCATTACAAATCCGCCGTTTAGAGCTCCACATCACACAGCAAGCTATGTCTCTATGATAGGGGGAGGAATTATTCCGAAGCCTGGAGAGGTAACCTTAGCGCATAGAGGAGTTTTGTTTCTTGATGAATTTCCTGAGTTTGAAAAAAGAGTTTTGGAGTCGCTCCGACAACCACTTGAAGATAATTTTGTTTCAATCTCTAGAGCAAGAGGCTCTGCAATCTTTCCATCTAATTTTATTTTAATAGCTGCAATGAATCCGTGTCCTTGCGGAAACAAGGGCAGTAAACAAAAAACGTGTATTTGCAAACCTAGTGATCTAGATCGTTACAAAAGGAAATTATCCGGACCAATAATGGATCGTGTAGACATTTGGGTTACAGTTGGAAATGTAGACTACGAAAAGCTATCAAGCAAAGAACAAGAGGGTGACAAAACTGGAACAATAAAAGAGAGAGTCCGCCAGGCAAGGGAGATACAAACAAAAAGATTTTCCGCCCAGGGCGGCTCTGCATTGGGCGGGAAAAATGCTCCAAGAAAAATAAGCACGAACAGCGAGATGAATGTTAAAGATTTAAATCTTTATGCCGCTCTCGACGAAGAAACAAAGAAACTTTTAAATCAAAGCGCAGAACGTCTTCAAATATCTGCTCGTGCATATCACCGAACAATAAAGCTTGCCCGAACAATTGCAGACCTTGCTGGCTGTAAAAATATCACCCAGTCTCATATATTAGAGGCACTACAATACAGACCAAGAGAGAGTTAAGGTAATTACAAACTAGAAACCAAGAACAGTTAATTAAAATAGCAGTTTGGTAAAACCAAACTGCTCTTTAGGTTTTATGGTTGTCTAATTCGTAATTATTAATTAGTAATTGATAATTATTAAAATGCTGGCCTCATTTTTGATCCGTTGGAGTTTGTAATTTCGAAATGAAGATGTGGACCTGTTGAACGTCCTGTGTTTCCAAGTCCTCCAATTTTTTGGCCCTGAGAAATATCTTGTCCCACGCTCACAGAAACACTACTTAAGTGTGCATATGTTGTAGCTGTTCCATTTGAATGTTCTATTGTTATGTAATTACCATAACGCCCACCACAACTTGTTTGCCCTTCTTTACATCCAGTGACAACCTTGGTGACAACCCCAGAAGCAGCAGCCTTTATAGCGGTTCCCCTCTTGTTCCCTATGTCTATTCCATAGTGGAAGCCTCCTCTTCTAGACCCATAAGGGGAAGTGATAATACCAGAAACTGGCCTTATGTAATACCCAGACTGAACTTTAGTGTTTGAAGATTTCTTACCTGATACAGATGATGAAGTAGAACTTTTTACTACGGCTGTTTTAATAATACCGTTAGGAACGAAAATTATATCACCTTGTTTTAGAACACTGTCTCCTGAAATATCGTTAAACACAAAGATATCCTCGGTTTCTGCTTCATACTTATCGGCTATTTTACTGACGGTATCTCCACTTTTAACGACATGCTTAACTCCAGTCACTGGCAAAATGTTTAATTTTTGACCAACAGCAACGGTGCTTCCTGAAATATTATTTTCCCAACGAATTGTGTTCATAGAAACATCAAACAATTCTGCTATTTCTGAAAGAGTGTCTCCTTTTTCCACGGTATAAACATATATCTTGTCTGAGATTGAACTCTTTTCATATTTTACATCGGTTCCAAGGGGTGCATTGTTATAAATAAAAGAATCGTCTTGTACTATTATTATATCTTCATCCTCTCCGGCACTTTTTACGTCAGGATTAACTGATGATTCTAAAAGTTGCATTGTTTGGGAATTAGGAACAGCCATGTTGCTTTCTATCACCGCCGTCTCATCCGCCTTAACCTCTGATCCGAAAATATTAGAAAAAAGGCTGGCGTCCGCCGATAATGGGGATCCAGCTATTAAAGATATGAGCACAAAAGACAAACAAGACTTAGTAATATAAGCCTTGGTAAATAACGATATTTTCATCTTTAGGAGTTCTGTATGGCTAGAACCATCCTTCGAATCTTTTGTGTTGGGTTTTATAAGCCTATTTTATAACTACACCACATTACCCCTTGTTTAGGAACCACAGTACGACCGCGTTAGCGAAAGCTGTAATTGTAAGTAAAATTGGCGTAATTGTTACAATCTTCTCTGTATAGCTTGAAAAATAAAGCTTTTTTGGAATATCTGGAGCATAGAAACTGTGTAAAAAGTCCCTATGTTTATAGGGTAGCCTAGTTGGAATGGTTAGTCAACAAAGTTATACACACGCTGTGGAGAATAATGGAGGCAATCGTTTGGTTGTTTAAAAGACTAAATTGCAATAAAAATGCTACAATGTGGACCATGCAATATCTTGATTCTCTAAACGACAAACAAAAAGAAGCCGTTCTTTACACCAAGGGGCCTCTCTTGATTGTAGCCGGAGCTGGCGCTGGAAAAACAAAGACAATAACGCACAGAATGATACATCTTATCCACGAAGGAGTTGACCCAAAATCCATCCTGGCGGTAACTTTTACAAACAAAGCAGCAAAGGAAATGCGAGACAGAGTGACAACCATGCTAAACGACAAAGAACACGGGAACAGCCCAGAAACAGATCATTTTGGAAACTCTTGGAACAGTCCATTTGTTTCCACGTTCCATTCTCTGGGGGTGTACATCATAAAAGAAAACTCCCATCTTATTGGGCTAAACAAACACTTCACAATTATGGATGAAAGTGGTGCTCTTAGTATTATTAAAACCATAATGAAGGAGCACGATATAGACACAAAACAACACGAGCCAAGAAAAATTAAATCAATCATATCAAAATCAAAAGGAGATTTTATTACAGTAGATAGTTTTAGCGCCAATATTCAAAATGGTTTTCAAAGTATTGTTGCGACGGTTTGGAGAGGATATGAAGCCTCTTTAAAAAAAGAAAGGGCCTTAGACTTTGATGATCTTTTGCTTGAAAGTGTTTTAATTTTAAAAAAATATCCAGAAGTAAAACACCACTATCAAGAAAAATGGAAATACATTCATATTGATGAGTATCAGGATACGAATGAGGTTCAATATGAAATGACAAAACTTTTGGTGAATAAAGATGAGAATATTTGTGTTGTGGGGGACACAGACCAAAACATTTACAGCTGGAGAGGAGCAAACATAAAAAACATGCTCCATTTTGAAAAAGATTATCCAGATACAAAGATAGTAATGCTTGAACAAAACTATCGTTCCACAAAAAATATAATAGAAGCTGCGAATAGTATCATAGAGAAAAATATTTATCGCGTTCCAAAAATTTTATTTACGGAAAATAACAAAGGCGAAGAAATAAGTGTTTGTGAAGCTTATGATGAGCAGGCCGAGGCCGAGTTTGTTGCAAATAAAATAGACGAGCTCCTTACGAACAGCAAGCCGGAAGATATTGCTATTTTATATCGTGCAAACTTTCAATCTAGAGTTTTAGAAGAAGCATTACTCAATAAACAAATTCCTTATCAGGTTTTAGGAATAAAATTCTTTGAGAGAAAAGAAATAAAAGATTTGTTGTCATACGTTCGAGCTTCCTACAACAAGGATTGTCTTTCTGATATTAAGAGAATTATAAATATCCCAGCCAGGGGAATTGGCAAGGTTACGATTGCTAAGATTTTTGCAA
>Ga0209099_1002741_pt1 | contig 15084 bp, 14 predicted proteins | sample AD_JPNHW2_MetaG_FD_184430 | JGI IMG/M metagenome (GOLD analysis project Ga0209099, IMG submission 184430) | Active sludge microbial communities of municipal wastewater-treating anaerobic digesters from Japan - AD_JPNHW2_MetaG (SPAdes) (version 2) | ecosystem: Engineered > Bioreactor > Anaerobic... | reverse complement strand
AAGTTAGATTTGTTATGTTAAAGACTATAGTTGCCCTGAAAAGCGTTTGGGCCGCTTTCAACGGCAGCCCTCAATTCATCCATATTCACCGGTTTGGATAAGAAGCAGTTTGCCCCTGCATCGAAGCAGGTCTTTTCATAGACATTTGGATCGCAATCGGAGATTATGACTATTTTCGGCCCGCTATGCCAATGTTCCCGGATAATCCTTGTCGCTTCGATTCCATCCATCTCCGGCATTTGTATGTCCATAAGCACCACATCATAAGGCCATCTTATCAGCGCCTCAAGGACCTCCTGGCCGTTGCGCGCCAGGTCAGCGCCAATGCCCATCTTGACCAGCATTTTCAGAATAATCGTACGAATCATCAGATCATCATCTGCAATTAAAATTCTTCTTCTGTCATCTACTACCATCAAACATCCCCCACTCAATATAACAAATCATGTGAGTATCTCGGTATTGTTCATACCCACTAAACAATTTTATATCAGTGTAAGTAACTTAATTTGAATTCATATAAAAACATTTCGGATATATTCGATCAAGACGGCGCAAATAGAAATATATTCGATATTTAATTTTAACATAATTTAATAAAAATACAAAAACAGATAGCTATTACAAACGAAATAAGTATCATGAGTTATGATCAATAATACCTATGCAAGAGATTCATATGCCCCCTTGACCGGATAAAAAAACCGGAATGCATCAACTCTGCAAAATCTATTTTTTAATTATCAAAAGGTAATAATTAATAATACCCCATGTATTAAATGAGACAGCAAAAGATAATCTATTATTATTAATAGCGATTATCGTTGTTTGTCGATAACTGTTTAGATTAGTAACGAAAATATTTTTATAATTAATAAGTTGACTAAAATTGATATCGTTTACTTAATCTAAAATGTGTATATGTTCATCTGGCGGCCAAACGGATATACTTTAAAACCCAAAAAAAAAGCGCGCGCCTCACATAGAGGCTATTTCAAGACCAGTTTTAAGGCTCTCTGCGGGCAGCCAATGACGCAGGCCCCGCATTGAATGCACTTTCCCGAGTCAGCTATAACCCGCCAGTCCTCGAAGCGGAAGGTTTTCGTGGGGCAAATGGATACGCAGGCCCCGCAGTGGACGCACTCGCTCTCATCCCTTACCACGGGGATCTCCAGAGGCACCACCCGGACGCCGCGCTTCTCAAAAGCCGCTTTGACCTCCTGGCACTTTTCTGCGGGAACCTCCAGTACGATCTCGCCGCTCACCGCATCGATGCTGGCCCTCTCGATGTTGACCAGCGCCTCCGTCTCCAGTATGACCGAGGCTATGAGGGGATAGCGCACTATTCCCGGTGAGACGTGCAGCATGAGCTTCATCTCAGCGCCTCCGGGCCAAAAGCCGTGAGAGGTGATTGCTGGTTATCATTCCTATCACCTTGTTGTCCCTGTCCACCACAGGCATGGCCGAAATGCTGTGCGTGTCAAATGTGCGGGCGGCAAGCTCAATGGGCTCGTCGACCCTGGCGGAATAAACCCGGCGGGTCATGATCTCGCCGATGCAGGAGGGCTTTCCTCCGGCCACAGCCTTGGATATATCCCAGGCGGTGATGATGCCCATCAGCCGACCGTCACTGGATATCACCGGCAGGTGATCGAAGCTGCCGCTCACAATCAGCCTGGCCGCCTCATCCACCCCGATATCCTCCCGAACGGTGACCATATCGCGGCTCATCACATCCCCCACATTGGGAGACTCCTTGGTCTGCTTCATGGGCCGGGAGCTGCCCAGCCTTGAGATCGGCTCGACGGGAGCGGTGAGCAAAAACTCGCCCTTTTCCACCTGCTGCTTGAGCGTCCCGGCTACTTCCCGTGCCATGAGGAAGCTGGATAGCGACGATGTCGAGACCTCCTTTCCGGACATCTCTATCATTCCCGACTTTAGGTCTTCGTAGCTGACCATCTTCAATGACGGCCTGTCCCGGCGAGCTACGCCGTAGTCCACCACCGGGACGGTGATGTCTCTATCCCGCACGGCTGTGCTCCGGGCAAGCTTTTCATTTAAGATCGGTATGGGGATTCCTATTCCCAGGTACAGGCTGGGGCCGTACTTATGAAATGTCGCCGCCCGCAGAAAGCGGCTGCTCATCTTCTTCATGTCCCCGGTTACCATGAGGGTGGAAAAGCCGTTCTGGGGATTGTGCTGAGTTCCCGCCCCCATGACATAACCCTGTGCCCCGGCCAGGAAGATGCGCGTGCCGATGCCAATGTAATCGAAATTGGGGTCGTTGGAGATAGGCGAGAGAACTCCGGCTCCGCTGTAGTGGATATTGCCGAAGCGGGGCAGAAGGGTTCCCATGTAGGTATGGACCGTCCGGTCGGAGGAGTTGGTGGCGGCATTGTAGCGCTGATAGGCGTTTCTGGGATTGACCATGGTGGCCTGATTGAAGTCGTCCAGCCGCAGGCTGGTCTCCAGGTCCATCTGGGGATAGCAGTCCGTGCCCACTCCGAAGGCATCCACCTCGATCTGCTTTCCACAGACCAGGTCCTCCATGACATGCGCCCCGCCGTACTCAATGCCCCGGTCCTCGGAGGGCTGGGTTGCCCCCAGGAAGAGGTCGACGGCGGCGATGCCTCCATAGGCCTCCACCTGGTTGAGCAGGGCTCTGCCGATCTTTATGGGCGGATCGCTGTGGCCGAGGTTGAGAAATACTCCCGAGGAGCACATGGCTCCGAATGTACCAGTGGTTACTACATCCACCTCGCGCACGGCTCCGGCAGGGCCCAGTTCGTCCACAATATCAGGCATCTCCTCTGCCGTTACAACCCGGGCGCTTCCGTCGCGAATGCGTTCGTTGATCTCCGATATCGATTTCTCTTGCACGGATCTCTAAAAAGTCGGCAATCCGATAAAAACCTGTTGGGCTTTCCTGTCCAATAACGTTATCTGCCTTAACGGAGTGGAGAGGCAGGATATGTCGGATACACGGGGAAAGACCATTGTGCTCACCAGCGACCCCACCATGATGAGCAGCTATCACGGAGGGGTGATGCTGGGATTCGCCGCCATCATGCCCAAAGCCGCGCTGCCCGACTGGATCTTCCATAAGTTTTTCTGCCCACCGGTTGCCGCCGCAGCAGACGGCTCGGCGGCCATCGCCCCCTGCGGCATGAGAAAGGTGGAGGCCGCGCTGCTCCAGGCCGGATTCTCAAGGGATGAGGTGATGGTGGCCCATCCCGATCACCTGGAAAAGGCCATCGGCCCTGATACGAAGGTGGTGGGGATCACCCACGACGATCCCATGGGAAAGATCGCCGTGCGGGAGATCGAGGATATCATAGGCAGGGGCGCTCCCTACAATCGGGCCAGCTTTCTGGATCTGCTGGCTCACCCGCTCATCCAAGAGCACCGGCCGGCCGTGGTGGTGGGCGGCAACGGTGCCTGGGAGCTGATGGGCGAGGATGTGGACGTGGACCATATCTACCTCGGCGAAGGGGAGAGCGATTTTCCTGATATCTGCAAGAAGATCATAGCCGGCCAGCCGGTGCCAAAGGTCATCCGGGGCCGGGCTGTGCCGGGCGATGCCATACCCTCCAACCGGGGCGGGACCATCGGCGGCATCGTGGAGATCGGCAGAGGCTGCTGGCGGGGATGCGCCTTCTGCTCTCCGGCCATGAGGAGCCTGCGCCACAGGCCATTGGAAGGCATTTTAGAGGACGTGCGGGTGAACCTGGCAGCCGGGCAGAGGGACATCATACTGCACAGCGAGGACTTCTTCTCCTATGGCTACAGCAGCGGCCGGCCCAATGAGGAGGGGATCATTAAGATGGTCAAGGCGGTAAAGGCGCTCGGCCCCAGGACCATCGACGTCTCCCACCTCAGTTTAGCTTCGGTCCATAATAGCCCCGACCTTCTGGGCAAAATCTCCCAGGAGGTGGGGGTGGGCTCGGACCAAAATCACATGTCCGCCTGGATCGGCATAGAAACCGGAAGCTGTCGCGTCCTGAAGATGCACATGCCCAATAAGGCCCTGCCGGGGGAGATCGAGAGCTGGCCGGAGATGGTGCGGGACTGCTACCGCCTCTTCGAGGAGCAGTCCTGGCTTCCCGTGGCCAGCCTGGTCCTGGGACTGCCCGGCGAGACCCGGGAGGATGTGGTCAAGACCCATGACCTGGTCGAGTCGCTCCTGGACTACACCGGCCTGATGCTGCCATTGTTCTTCACCACCATCGCCGACACCCGCCTGGGCGGGGCCAGGGGATTTAGCAAAAAGGATGCCCTGCCCGAACACTGGCAGCTCGTGGGGCTGTGTCTGGAGTACAACCTGCGTCACCTCAAGACCCTGCACCGCTTCTACAGGGAGAGGATGACGGCCGGTCCGGCAGTTCATGCCGCCCTCAAGGGCGTCAACCTTCTGGCCGATGTGGTCCTGGCAAAATACATGAAGAGAATGAAAAGAGGCGAGCCGCCCAATTGAAGGGACGCCGCGAAAAGAGGCCTGTTGAAAAGACTGTGAGATGGTGCGGCTATATGGCTGGCCGCAGCCATTTCGTAAGCTTAATAATTATCCAGAACCGACCTCACCACGCCCTTGTGGTCCCCTTTGAGGGAATAGACGTTATGGTCCCCGGAAACATCGATGCTCAGGATGCCCAGGCGAGTGTTCATGAGCCCCACCATGGCCGATACTCCGCGGTAGCTGACTTCAAAACCCTCCTTCGCGAGGTAGGTGAAGACGTCCTCGGTGGTGTAAGCACCATCGCTCAAGAACAACTTTAAGACAGCCTTCCTGATTCCTATTCCGTCCCGCTTAAGATAATTTCTGAGCCTCTCCTGTATTCGTTCTTCAGCGCTCTCCATCCGGCAAAATCACCGTCCTCAAACAATGAATTTAAGGATTATAAAGGTATTCTCTCCACAACCAGCCCGTCCTCAAAGGGATACCTCTCAATTATACTTAAAATACATTTAGTGCTTTTTAGCTCTTTGGTTATATCCTCCAGGATGGATGCCGCCATTTCTATCCGGCTGCTTTTGCAAGAGTACATCTCCTCCGGCACACCCAGATCCTCCAAAATCAGCTTCGCTGCCGCCACGTCTCCCTCGATTATGCCGTGGATTATGGTGCCCTCCTCGCTCACATAATCGAAGGGCCGGGAAGAGCGAGCCGCCCGGCGGCACAGCCTCTCCTTCAGTTGCACTGCATCCTTGAAGCGGGAGGGGCAGAAGTGGACTTTGAGCCCCTCCAGCAAAAAATGCTGCCGGGCCAGGTCTTCGCTGCCCTCTGCCGCGCATCCCAGGTCCACCGGATGCAGGCCCTGCCCGGCCAGGCCGGAGAAGTTGGTCTCCGAGAACTCCAGCTCGTTTACATTGAGGAAGGAGCCCGTCTGCCGCACCGCCTCGACGATGGCCGGGGCCGGCATTACGGCAGGGATCTCCACCCCTGCCTCCAGGCCCAGGGCGGCGGCCTGCTGCAATGCCTCCATCAGGGCGGGAGCGGACGGCTCCTGCCACGTAGAGAGTGGCGGATGAAAGCGGATCTCATCCAGACCTGCTCCGGCGAGCCTCTCCAACACATCGCAATCGGGCAGCAGGCCGGTGTAGAGGTGGATGTGGTGGTCCTTTCCGAATTCTGCTTTGAGGGCCTGGATGCACTCCAGCACATAATCCAGTCGCAGGAGAGGCTCGCCCCCGGTGATCCCCGTTCCCAGGGCATCGATGGCTCTTGCCTCCGTCAGTATGTCCTGCATCGACCTGACAGGCTGCTCATCGGCAAACGCCAGGTCTACTCCCCGCCGCTCCTCGGAGATGGGGCAGTAGAAACAGCCGCGATCGCAGCGGCCGGTCACGAAAAGAACCAGGCCAGCCCCTTGCCGGCAGATGCGGCAGCCGGGTGGAAGATAATTGTAGATCGATCCCACAGAATCGTATTGCCACTTGTCCATCGGTAATGGTGCATGGCAGGTAATTTATTAATTTTTTCTATTGCCGCCGGGCACAAAGTCTAAATCAAATCGGCTAACAATGGGAGATCGTTTGTCCTTTGATTAATATAATTACTAAGGGAAGGTTTTTTGTGAGAGAATATCTGCTCGGAAATGCGGCCATCGCCAGAGGCCTTCTTGAGGCCGGGGTGGGGCTGGCCGCGGGCTACCCCGGAACGCCGTCTTCTGAGATCATCGAGTCCCTGGTCGATCTGAAGGGAGACCGGCCGGTGCACATTGAATGGTCTGTGAACGAAAAGGTGGCCCTGGAGGTGGCGGCGGGAGCCTGCTGGGCTAAAACGCGGGCCGTGGCCACCATGAAGCATGTGGGCCTCAATGTGGCCGCCGATCCGTTCATGACCCTGGCTTACCTTGGGGTGGGAGCCGGCCTGCTCATCATATCAGCAGACGATCCCTATTGCCATTCCTCCCAGAATGAGCAGGACTCGCGACGCTACGCCCAGTTCGCCGGCATTCCCTGCCTGGACCCCAGAAATCCCCAGGAGGCAAAGGATATGACCGCCTTTGCCTTCGAGCTGTCCGAGAGGTTTGATATCCCGGTGATGCTTCGCCCCACCACCCGCGTCTCCCATTCCCGATCGGATGTGGCCCTGGAGCCGCTCGCCGATGCCCGGGTTCTGCCGGGCGGCACAGGTTCCCAGGCCAAGACTCATGACGGAAGGATCGCGCCGGGCTTCGAAAGAGACCCTGCGCGACGGGTGGCTCTGCCCATTCACGCCCGTCCCCTGCACACCAGGCTGCTGGCCAAGCAGCAGAAGATTGAAGAGGCATTGCAGGATGCCCCCTGGAACCGGCTGCGCCTCGCGGTCGAAGCCGACGGCAGGGGGATAATTGCCTCCGGCCTGGCGGGGCTTTATGCCGAAGAGGCAATAGAGAAGCTCGGTGCCGATCTGTCCTTCCTCGCCCTGGGATGCTATCCTCTGCCCACCAAAAAGATCGAGGCCCTGCTCAGGCACGTTCGCGAGGTCATGATCATCGAGGAGCTGGAGCCGGTGGTGCAGGAGCAGGTAGAGAGGATCGCGGCTCAGGTCAATCCCTCAGTGAAGATTTGGGGCAAGGGCTTCATCCCTCGCGAAGGGGAGTTCGACCCGCTGCTCGTCAGAAACGCCATTTCTCGCATGATCGGCCTAAAGGAGACATCAGCCCCGACCTGCGCGCCTCCCGGCATCCTGCCGCCCCGGCCTCCGGCCCTCTGCCCCGGCTGCGGCCACCGGGCCGCTTACTATGCCATGAGAAAGGCCTTCGGCAAGGACGCCGTCTTCCCCAGCGACATCGGCTGCTATACCATGGCGGTGAATATGGGGACGGTGGACACCTGCCTGTGCATGGGAGCCAGCATCACCCTGGCCAGCGGAATTCGATTCGGCGGAGAAGACAGGCCCATCTGCTGCAGCCTGGGCGACTCCACATTTCTGCATGGAGGCATGACGGGCCTTCTCAATGCCGCCTACAATAAAGCCAGGATCACAGTGACCATACTCGACAATTCGACCACGGCCATGACCGGCCACCAGCCCCATCCGGGAACGGGCTTCACGGCCACAGGAGAGCCCACCGTCAGGGTCTCCCTGGAAGAGCTGGCCCGCGCCCTCGGCGCGGGGCTGGTGGAGACGGTCGATCCCTATGACCTGCAGGCCACACTGGAGTGCTTCCGGAGGGCGAAGGAGTTTTCCGGTCTGTCTGTGGTCATCGCCCGCCAGCCCTGTGTCATCAAATCCAGGAAGAGCGGCAAAGCCCGCCGGACCTTCCGGGTGAGCGGCGACTGCATTGGCTGCGGCACGTGTGTGAAATTCGGCTGCCCGGCCATAGAATTCCGGGAAGAGAAGGCGGCAGTCAATGCCCTGTGCACCGGATGCGGGGTCTGCGCCCAGATCTGTCCGTCATCCGCCATTGAGGAGGTGAGGATATGAGGACCTCGGAGTGCGACCTGGTGATCGTGGGCGTGGGCGGCCAGGGAGTCATATTGATATCGGATGTCATAGGACAGGCGGCGGTTCTCGCCGAAAAGCCGGTATGCGGCGCAGAGACGCACGGCATGGCCCAGAGGGGAGGCAGCGTCATCAACCACACCCGCATAGGATGCAGCTACTCTCCACAGGTTGCGGCCGGGTCCGCCGACCTGCTGGTGGCTCTGGAGCCGGCGGAGGCCCTGCGCTTCTCCCATTACCTCTCCCCGACGGGCGTCGCCCTGGTCAACACCAGGCCGGTCTTGCCGGTGACCGTTACCACTGGACAGGCTGCCTATCCGCCCTTAGAGGAGCTGATCGAGAGGCTCGGACAGAGATGCAGAAAGGCCATAGCCATGGACGCCACGCTTCTGGCGGAGAGGGCGGGCACGGCCCAGGCCATGAATGTGGTGATGCTGGGCTCCCTCTCCCGGTTCATACCTCTCCCGGAGGAGCTGATTTTGGAGGCCCTTTCCAAAGTGGTGCCCCCCCGCTTTTTGGAGGCGAACAGGAAAGCCTTCGCCCTAGGAAAAGCTGAAGTAGAATAGGAGCGCAGAACAACGCATGGAAGAAGAAAAGAAAACAGAGGAAATTTCGACCGAAGAGAAGAAAACCGAGGGCAAGGCTGAGCCCGTCATCACCAGATCCATGATGGAAGAGGCCTGCCCCACCTGCGACGCACAGGAGCCGTCCATGCCCGCGACGCTCCCCGATCCGAACTGGAGCACGGAGAGGCTTATCGCGGCAACCAAAGACAAGCACATGCTGGTGCGTTCCAACGCCATCATACTGCTCTCCCGGCGCGAGGCAGCCGAGGTCATAGAGGCCCTCTTAGAAGCCCTCAAGGACGAGGAGTACCTGGTCAAGAGCAATGCCATGGTGTCCATAGCTGCATACGGCAAAGCAGTATCCGACCGGGTGATACAGGCTCTCACCGATGCCGACAAAGACATTCGCGCCGGAGCGGCCTGGATCGTGGGAGAGCTGAAGGACAGTCGGGCCATTGAGGCTCTGGAGAAGGTGGCTCAGGACGATTACCCTCTGGCCAGAATTCAGGCAAAGGCCTCTTTAGTGGCCATGGGCCGGGGCCCCAAGAAGGCCAGGAAGGAAGAGCCCGAAGCTCAAGAAGCCAAGCCAGAGCAAGAAGCTGCTGCCCAGGAGCCTGTAGCGGAAGAGAAGAAGTCAGAGTAGCATCTCACTTCTTTTGCCGTCATCCTTTTTGGCTTCAGCTATGCTTTTTCAGGCTTTCTCCGGCCGGCTCAGGGACGGCCATTTGGAATAGACTCCCTTTTGATCCAGCCAATTCCTGGAAAAGATCTGCAGATATGCCTGCTCCAGCTTCGGCTGCCAGCCGCAGTCGCCTTTGCGGGCCAGGTTGGCAGCCCTTCTCAGGTATGCCTTCCTGGCCCGGCCTATGAGCAGCAGGTCGGCCTCGTTGGGGTCGGCATGCACCTCTCGGCAGTAGCCGGCCAGGAATCGGTCGAAGAGCAGATCCGCATCCCAGCGGGAGAGGGAAGGGAATCTGGCAGGAGGGAACTGCTTTATCAGCTCCAGGCCGAACCGAAAGCGGGCCAGGTCCAGGTGAGGCGTGCAGACATAATCCAGCCTGGGAAAGTCGATCAGAGACAGAGATAGATCCGGATTGCAGCCGCCATTGCGGACGATCATATTCCAGGTTGTGAAGTCGAAGAACGGCACAACTTTGCTTTTCAGATTGCAGTCGCCGATCCTATCCCGGCTCTCCTCCAGGAACCTGTTGACCTCCTCCTCGGCAGCATTGGCGTCGATGGATACCTGCTGCCCCTCCGACCGGCTGAAGAGGCGGTGATACTGGGCCAGGGCTGTGGCGGAGAGGTCCACCGCCCGGTTTATGCAGTCGATGGAAACCGGCATGACCTCATGCAGCCAGTAGGAGAGTATTGCGCCCCGAACATGCTTCATGGCGATGATTCCCCTCTCAGGATCGGCGAACAGGGGCTGGGGTGAGGAGATGTGCGGATGGGTGCAATTTCCGTGGAAACGCGCCAGAGCATCAAACTCCCTGGCCACCTGGCGAGGCTGGTGGTTTCTGGCGATCTTGACCACGATTCTCTCCAGGGATTTCCCCTGGGAGACGCTCAGATGGTAGATCCAGGAGTTTCTATGAGGCCGAAAGGTATCGCATTTGACCTGGCTTTCTGGATATCTCTGCTCGACATAGCTCTGCACTTGCCCCTTGTTCATCAATTGCATCCTCTTTCGCCCCGAACAACGGCGGGCTGCCTTTTAAAGGAGATGGTGGGCATGATTATATCAATGAGAAAAGAACAATGATGACATATGGACGATCTGGGCGAAATCGGCAGCAGCGTTTATAACTTCGTTGAGGTAGTGGGAACCTCGACTCAGGACTGGGAGCAGGCGGTCAGCAATGCCCTGGAGAGGGCGGACATGACGCTCACCAACATGAGGGTCGCCAAAGTGGTAGAGCTGGACACCAGGCTGAACGAAGGCAGGATCCTGGAGTTCCGGGCCAAGGTCAGGCTGTCCTTCAAGCACGAGGTCGAGCCGGAGACTCTCTGAAGCAGAAAGGCTTAACAGATAGTACCTCCAGGCTAGGGACGTGAGCCCGCCCGCCCATGAGCCCCAGGTAAGCCTGATTATTCCCGCCCGAAATGAAGCGGCTACGATCTGCGAATGCATCAGTAGAGCCCGGCAGGCCTTATCGGAGGCGGGGCTGACATATGAGATAATAGTTGCAGACAGCTCCACAGATGAGACGCCGGATATTGCCGCCTCCTTTGGGGCAGAGGTGATAAAGCCCGCAAAGCTTGGCTACGGAAATGCTTATCTGGCCGGATTTGAGAGGGCGCGGGGCGATTATCTGGTCCTCATGGATGGGGACCTCACATACGATCCCGCGGCCATTCCCAGGATGGTCGGTCTGCTGCAGGACGGGAGCTATGATATGGTCATAGGCTCGCGGCTGAAGGGCGAAATCCTTCCCGGTGCCATGCCTGCTCTGCACCGCTACATCGGCAATCCCCTGCTCACCTGGATTTTGAACCGGCTCTTTAAAACAAGCATCTCCGACACCCACTGCGGCCTGCGCGCTCTATCCCGGCAGGGGCTGGAGAGGCTGAATTTGCATTCAGGGGGAATGGAATTCGCCTCCGAGATGATAATTGAGGCAGCCGTCAGGGATCTGAGGATCGGCGAGACGCCCATCAGCTACTATCCCCGCCGGGGAGAGTCGAAGCTCAGCTCCTTTACAGACGGCTGGAGGCATCTGCGCTTTATGATGCTCTACCGGCCGGTGCCTTTTCTGCTGGTGCCGGGGCTGGCCGCCCTGGCCTTCGGACTGATCCTCTCCGCAGTGGTCTATCTGCAGGGCGGATCGAGGATGCACTCCCTGATCCTGGGAGGGCTGCTGCTGATCATCGGCTACCAGATGTTTCTTGCCGGGCTGTACTTTGAGGCATTCGCCAAGTCCCTGGGCCTTTCTACAGGCGGGACAATTGGCAGGATGGTCAGCTACCATTCCCTGGAGAAGGAGCTTATGGCAGGATTTCTGCTGCTGGGGGCGGGCGTTCTCATCGGCCTGCAGGTGCTGATGAGATGGGGAGCATCGGGCTTCGGGGCGCTGGATGCGGCCATGAGCGCCATGATAGCCATGATACTGTCCATCCTGGGAATTCAGACCTTATTCTCGGGAATTTTCATAAGCCTTCTGCTGCTGAACAATGGACAGCAGGATTGAGGACAATCGAAAATGAAGATCGGCTACATCTACGATGCCGTCTATCCCTGGGTGAAGGGGGGAGCCGAGAAGAGGATCCATGAACTGTCCCATCGGCTGGCGGCGCGGGGCCATGAGGTGCACTGCTACGGCATGAAGTGGTGGCCGGGAGAGGCGGAGAGGCAGAGCGGCGGCGTTTTTCTGCACGGCATCTGTCCGCCCATGCCCCTTTACTCCGGGGGCAGAAGGTCGATCGGTGAGGCGGCCTATTTTGCCGGCCGGCTGCTCGCCCTCAGGACGGACTGCGAGGTCGTAGACTGCCAGAACTTTCCATATCTGTCATGCTTTTCTGCGCGCCTGATGGCGGGCCTGGGAGGACGGAGGCTCTTTATCACCTGGCATGAGGTTTGGGGTGGGTACTGGCGGCAGTACCTGGGAGGAGCGGGCCTCGCCGGGCGGAGTGTGGAGTGGGCGGCGGCCAGGCTTGCTGATAAAAATATCGCCGTCTCGGAGAGGACGGAGAGGGAGCTGTCTGCCCTGGGGGCCCGGAGGGTGTGTCTCCTGGAAAACGGCATCGACGGCGAAAAGATTGCCGGGGTCGCCCCGGCGGAGCAGCCGTCCGATGTCATTGCTGTAGGCCGGCTGGTGGAGCACAAGAACGTGCCCCTTCTCATCGAGGCCCTGGGGCTGATAAGAAAGGAGATGCCGGAGCTTAAGGCGGTGATTGTGGGCGACGGGCCGGAGAGGGAGTCGCTGGAGAGGCTGGTGCGGGAGAGGGGCCTGGCGGGCAATGTGCTATTCACCGGCTTTGTCGAGGACTATAACCGGGCTATTGCCCTCATGAAGTCCTCCGGGGTGTTTGTCTCGGCCTCCACCAGGGAGGGATTCGGCATGGCTGCACTCGAAGCCAATGCCTGCGGCCTTCCGGTGGTCACAGTGAGACACAGGATGAATGCCGTCATGGACCTGGTGAAGGAGGATACGGGCGCAGTCTGCTCTGCCGAAGCGGGGGAGCTGGCCGGGGCGATTATGGGAACTCTGCAGGCGAGAAAAAGGATGAAGAGAAGGTGCCTGGAGGAGGCAGCACGCTACGACTGGGAGAGGATATGCGACCGGGCGGAGAGGATTTACGATAACAAGCGTTAGAATTTAGGGTGCTTCGCTATTTACTGTGGCTAGACTGAGTCACTCTGTCTATCAGGTTTTAATCTCATCTCTGTGCCTCTGTGGTTTTGTTCCGTAGCATTAGGCTCAATTGTAGGAAACTTACTAACTAAACCACAGAGGCGCAGAGACCCGTCACTTTCGCCCCGCTCGCACAAAATATATCATCTCAGCCGCATAGAATGTGTTTGCATCTCATAGACTCCTGCCGGGCAGAATGAATGCGTCCAAAGACGGAGACGGTCAAAATGAAGCTCAATCTCAAGATTTCCGGGACAGCAGTACACGACGTAGGCTACCGGGCCTTTCTCCTGGAGGCTGGGGAGGACCTGGGGCTCTCAGGATTTCAGGCCAGAAACTTAGTCGAAGACGGCCGGCAGGCGGTCGCAGTTCTCCTGGAGGGCGAGCAGGATTGTCTTGCTGAATTTCAGAGGATAGCCCGCGCCCAAAAGCCGGAGAAAGCCATGGTGTCTGAGGTATCATTTTCCGACTATGCAGGCCCTGTGGAGGCCATTGGCTCCTTTGCCGGCAAGTTCCAGGCGAGATAGCTCAGAAAGGGCATCAGTTCTATCATTCGCATGGAGAGCAAGCAGGATCAGATGATAGACCTGCAGAGGATGATGCTGGACAAGCAGGATCAGATGCTCAATAAGCAGGATCAGATGCTGTCCCTTCAGTCCAGGACCATCGACGAGCTGCGTGAGACCAAGGTTGAGATCATTGGCGAGTTGAGGGAGACGAAGACGGAGATCGTCGAAAAACTCGACGAGACCAAAGTGGAGATCATTGGCGAGCTGAGAGAGACAAAGAAGGAGATCGTAGGTGAGGTCTGCAAAACCAGAGAGACGATTGTGGAAAAGCTTGACGAAAACCAGAAAGCCACAGTCAAGGCCGTTCGCGAATCATCCGAGGCAGTCATAGAAGAGCTGCGGGATAGCAGAGAGAACACGGCAGAGGATATTCGGGACCTTCGTGTTGACCTCAGATCGTCCCTCGACAAGAAGATCAGCCGCATGGAAAAGGACATCTCACAGATCAAAGCAAGATCGGGAGCTTAAGACGCTGTTTGAAGCTGATCAACGAAAAGGCATCTATGGAGACGCCTCTTCTTTTTACACCAACGATGGTTTCGAATGGCCAGCTTTTCGTTCTTTGTGCGCCTTTGTGCCTTTGTGGTGGAGGCGCTTATCCCAGGGCCTGCCCAATGGTCTTCCAGACTTTCACCACAAAGATACGAAGGCACAAAGAACTCACTAAAAGATTCATCCTCTCTTCCATATCCTCACAATCGCCGCCATCCCCACCAGGTTTATCGCCAGGATAAGTATCATGCCAAGGATCTTCTTCACGCCCGCCGGCAGGGCAGCCTTCCCGCCCAGGTCCAACGCCACATCCCCGTTAACCGCCACCTGCCTTTCCATCCCGCCCGCCTTCAGGCTGTACAGCCCACGGGAGAGGCCCTGAAAGCTGCAATCGCCCCCAGGGCAGACGGCCAGCCGCTCTCCGCCCCGCAGGAGCACCAGGCCCGCGGGCGCGCCCGTGACCCTCAGCTCGTAGCCCTGCCGGATGGGCAGGGGATCGCCCGGCAAATCAGAGCCTGAGGAGATGTTCAGCAGGGCAAGCATGGTGGGGGCAATGTCCGTCTCCGACCACCTGCCTGCCAGGTTCAGCTCCTCGATCCCCGGCCCCAGGAAGACCAGCGGTACCCGCAGCGCCTCCGGCCGGCCGGAGTACCGCTCCGCCGAGTGGCCCCCCTGGCCCTCCGCACCGGGAAAGACCATGCCGTGATCGGCGGTGACGGCGAGCAGCACATTGTTCTGCTGGCAGGCCTGCTCCAACCGGCCCAGGGGCGCGTCCAGAGCAGAGACGACCTGCCGGTAGCCGTCCGGGCCCAGATTATGGCCGGCGCTGTCCACCGCCCCGACGTTGACCATCAGCAGGAACCTCTGCCCTGCGAGGTGGCGCACGAGGTCTGAGGCACAGTCCAGCGCCCAGGCATTGTATCCGGCATAGCCGGCAACTCCTTCGCGGGCAGTGTAAGCGGAAAAAGCATCCCTCCAGCCCTGCATTACTGCGGAGAGGCCCGGCAGCGCGCCCGCTCGCAGGCCCGGAATGGGCTCGGCACCATGCAGGGCATTGTCGCCCAAGTACAGCACGGCATCCATCTCCTGCAAGACGGGCATGGCGTCGCCCCTCTCCAGTATGGCGAGGGTGAGCAGGCCGCGGCTTCTCGCCGCATCGAATATGGTTGGCC
>Ga0209099_1002738_pt1 | contig 15096 bp, 9 predicted proteins | sample AD_JPNHW2_MetaG_FD_184430 | JGI IMG/M metagenome (GOLD analysis project Ga0209099, IMG submission 184430) | Active sludge microbial communities of municipal wastewater-treating anaerobic digesters from Japan - AD_JPNHW2_MetaG (SPAdes) (version 2) | ecosystem: Engineered > Bioreactor > Anaerobic >... | reverse complement strand
CAACTGACTTTGCATAGAAAGTTGAGGAGGTTGAGAGGGTTGAGAGGGCCAAGCCCCTCAACCCCCTCAACCTCCTCAACCCTCTCAACCCTCTCAACCTCCTCAACCCTCTCAACCTTCTCAACCTTCTCAACCTTCTCAACCCTCTCAACCCTCTCAACCCTCTCAACCTTCTCAACCTTCTCAACCCCCTAAACCCTCTTCCTAAAGCTGGCCACACTGAATCCAAAGATCAAGAGTCCGCTGCCCGCCAGGATCCAGAATTCCCTCAGGAGTTGCAGAAAGCCGCTGCCTTTGATCACGATCTCGCGCAGCACCGTCATATAATGGCTCAGGGGATTGAAATAGCTGATCCACTGGATGGCCCTGGGCATATTGCCCACGGGCACAAAGAAGCCGGATAACAGGATGATCACCACCATAATGAACCAGGAAAAGAACATCGCCTGCTGCTGAGATGCCACCCGGCTGGAGATGAGGATGCCCATGCCCAGGGTGGTGAATAGATAGATCACGGAAAACATCATCAGGATGAGATAGCTGCCGGCCAGCTCCAGTCCAAAGATCACTCCGGCCAGCAGCACCGCCACCTGTAACTGCAGCAGCGTGATGATCAGATAGGGAATCAGCTTCCCCGCCATCAACTGGTATTTCTTCACCGGAGTAACCATAAGCTGCTCCAGAGTGCCCAGTTCCTTTTCCTTCACCAGACTGATGGCGGAGAGCATCATGGAGGTGACCGTCACCAGAATGGCGATGATGCCGGGGATGGTGTTCATGCTGCTCCTGAGATCCGGATTGAAGCTCATGCGGGTGATCAACTGGGGAGGGGGATTATTCACAGGCTGAGGCGCACGGTGCTTCTGACCCCGCATGCTGCGTTGATGGTAGTCCATCACCACTCCGGCCACATAGGCGTTGGCCACCGCGGCAGTATTGCCATCGATGCCGTCCAGCACCACCTGCAGGCTGTTGGGCCTGCCCAATTGGTGGTCCGCGGCCCAGCCTTGCGGAATCACCAGCACCACCTGAGCTTTCCAGGACGAGATCAATGCCTTGGCCTTGTCTGAGGTATCCACCGGAACCATCAGGAAGCGGTCGCTGCTCTCAAAGCTGGAGATCAGAGCCCGGCTGCCGGCACTGCGATCATAATCCAATACTCCCATGCGGAGATTTCTGACCTCGTTCGTCACCGCGAAGCCCATCACCAGCAGTTGCACTGCCGGCATCCCAAAGAGCACGATCAGCATCTCCCGGCTGCGGATGATCTGGCGAAACTCCTTTTTGATGAAGGTTGCTATCACCTTTAGCGATTTCATGACAACCTCAGCTTAAAGCGCCGGGCGGCCACCATCAGCATGAACCCGCTCATCAGCATCAGACTCAGGCCCGCCTGATATAAATGCTGAATGCTGTTGCCTTTGAGCATGATCCCACGGATGATCTGCAGATAGTAGCGGGCCGGGATGATATAGGTGATTTTCTGCAGGAGGGGTGGCATGCTGGAGATGGGAAACATATATCCCGAAAGCAGCAGAGTGGGCAACAGGGTGAGCCCCAAAGCCATCATCATCGCAGCCTGCTGGGTTTTGGCCACTGTGGATACCAGGAGACCCAGACACAGGGATGTGAGCACATACAGAAAGGTGAACAGCAAGAAAACCAGGAAGTCTCCCCGGAAGGGCACCTGGAAGAGCAGCATGCCCACTCCCAGGATCAGCAGCGCGTCGATCAACCCCAACAGGATGTAAGGCAACACTTTGCCCACCAGGATCTCGGTGGCGGAAACCGGGGATACCAGGATCTGCTCCATGGTGCCCATCTCCTTTTCCCGGCTGATCGAGATGCTGGTGAGCAGTGCGCAGATCATCACCAGGATCAGGGCGATCAAACCCGGCACAAAGAAATAGGAGCTCTTAAGATCCGGATTATAGAGGATCTGCGCTCGCAAATCGATTCCGCCAGTCGCAGTGGGGGCATAGGCATTGACGATCCCGGTGGCATAGTTTTGGATCATCTGGGCACTGTTGGGATCCGAGGCATCGATCTTCAGAAACAACTGCTGAGTCTGAGAGCCAAAATCTCTGGGGATGCTGAGGGTAGCCTGCGCCAGACGCTCCTTGAAGAGATCTTCCGGACGCAGGTTGCCCTCTCTGTGGGGCACCAGTTGAAAGTAATCCGTCTGCACAAAGGCTTCCACCAGAGCACGGGAATCGCTGTTTAAAGCCTGATCATCCACGATCAGCGGCACCTGGCGGATCTCCATGTTCATGGCATAGCCAAAGATGATGAGCTGTAGGAGGGGCATGATGAAAATGATGGCGAGGGTGCGGGAATCCCTCAGGATATGAAAGACTTCCTTTTCCGCGATCGCACGGATCCTATTCAGATTTGGCATCTTCCACTCCCAATACTTTGATAAACAGGTCCTGCATATTGGCCACCGAGTGCATGGCCTTCAGCTCAGCCGGATTTCCCAAGGCTACTTCCCGGCCATCCTGCATGATGATCACCCGATGACAGTATTCCGCTTCATCCATGAAATGAGTGCTCACGATGATAGTCTTGCCCTTGTGGGCCAGATCGTTGATCGCCTGCCAGAATTCACGCCGGGCCTGGGGATCCACGCCACTGGTGGGTTCATCCAAAAACACCAGAGGTGGATCGTGCACCAAAGCCGCCACCAGGCTGAGCCGCTGTTTGTAGCCCATCGGCAGGTCATCGGTGCGGAATTTGAGGATGGATCTCAGATCAAACTGGTCGATGATCTCCTCAACATTGCGGAGCGCTTTGGCAAAGGGCACCTGATAGATGCCGGCATAGAACTCCAGATTCTCCAGGGCCAGGAGGTCCGGATAGAGCGAAAACTTCTGGCTCATATAGCCCAGGCGCTGCTTCACCTGATCGCTGTGCCTCACGATATCAAGCCCATCCACGCTGATCCCTCCGGAGCTGGGTTTGAGCAGGCCACAGAGCATTCTGATGGTGGTGGTCTTGCCGGCTCCGTTGGCTCCCAGAAAGCCAAAGATCTCGCCCTTTCCTATCTCCAGATTGATGTCGTTGACCGCCCGGAAATCCCCAAAATCCTTGTTTAAACTCCTGGTGTGGATCATCGCATCATCCTCAGGAACACGTCCTCCATGCCGGGTTGGATCTCTTCACAGCTCTCCAACTGGGGATGCTCTTTCTGCCAGATCACTATCAATGTCTGGGGCAATGCCGTTTCGCTATACATGTGGATCTCAGAGCCAAACAACTGCAGATTGGCCTTGTCAGTCTTGCCCTGCAGATAGATATACAGCTCCTGCAATTGCGGGGATTTGAGCTTATAGAGCTTGCCCTGCCAGGTGGAAATCACCTCCTGGGGACTGCCCTGCCCGATCACCTCACCTTTGTGCAGGAGGCTGATCTGATCACAGAGGCTGGCCTCGTCCATATAGGGGGTTGAGACCACGATGCTCACGCCCTCACGCTTCAGAGTGTGCAAAATCTGCCAGAATTCCACCCGGGAAACGGGATCCACTCCAAAGGTGGGCTCATCCAGGACGATCAGCGCGGGAGTGTGAATGAGAGCACAGGACAGGGCCAGTTTCTGCTTCATGCCACCGCTCAGATTGCCTGCCAGGCGTCTGGCAAAGGGCTTGAGCCGCGAAAACTTATAGAGCTGTTCGCGGCGCACCAGCATTTCGGCATGCTTTACCTTGAAAAGCCGCGCGAAAAACCTGAGATTCTGCTCCACTGAAAGATCCTGATACAGGGAAAAGCGCTGAGGCATATAGCCGATCCGGGCCCGGATCGCGGTGGACTGATCCGAGGCATTGAACCCCAGCACCTCGATGCTGCCTTCCTGATAGGGCAGCAGAGTGCAGATGCTCCTCATCAGGGTGGTCTTGCCGGCCCCGTCCGGACCGATGATGCCATACACCAGTGCCGGGGGCACTTCCAGATTCACCCTTTTCAAGGCCAGAGTGGGTCCATAGCTCACGCTGAGATCTTTGATGCTGAGCACGTTCATGGCAGATACACGTCCACCGGCATGCCATCTTTGAGGATGCCATCCGGATTCTCTGCCCTCAGGCGGACCGCGTAAGCCATCACACTGCGGTTGTCGGGAGTCAGCACAGTCTTGGGGGTGAATTCCGCCCGGTTGCTGATCCGGATCAGGGTGGCGGGAAGGTCTTGCCGGTAGCCGTTCACCTTCAGTTTCACGCTCTGCCCGGGTTTGATGACAGACAGATATTCCTCACTCACATAGATGTTTGCTTCCATTTGTTCTGAGTTGATGATCTCGGCGAGCTGACCCATGTTGGGCAGCATCTCACCTTCGTTGAAAAACACGTTTTCCACTCTGCCGCTGAAAGCAGACTTGATCACGCAATCCTCGATCTTCTTCTGCACGTTCTTGATCTGGGCCTCCAGGGCCTCGCGTTTGGCTTCCACCACCCGCAGATTTTTACCGGCGGATTCATGTTGCAACTCGGCCTTCTTCCTCAATATCTCGCCATCCTCAAACTGCTGACGCGGGATGTAATCTTCATTGTAGAGGCTTTCATTGCGGCTTTGCTTGCTGTTTTGATACTGCAGATCCGCCTTCGCCAGCTCTATCTGGCTCTTATACAATTCTTTCTGCGCGGCCAATTCCCGGATGGAGGCCTGCAACTGCTCCAGATTGAAGCGCAGTTCCTTATCGTCCAGGCGCGCAATTATGTCGCCGGCCTGCACCTCATCACCTTCCGCCACCAGAATGCTGTCGATCCGGCCTCCACTCAGGGCTGACACTTTGGATATTTCAGCTTCCATCACGGTGGTCCAGATCCGCTCTTCTGCCTTTCGCTGACACGCGGATAAACTCAATATCATCAGTAGAATAGTCAATATATTTCTCATGCTTCACCTCGCTTGCGTAGCAGAATTCCATGTTTGATCAGTTCAAAGATCTCTTCTTCCCTTTGGGCGATAAAATCTTTGCTGCTATATACTTTCTTCCCCAAGATCTGTTCCAGCAGCGGACGCGCCATGCTGGGATAGATGCACAGCGCGTGGAGATTGAACAAGAACTGGTGGGCGGGGTAATCCCGCAGCCCGGCCTGCTGGAGTTTGGATGCGATCCTCTGGGGGATGAGTGTATCAGAGCGCTCTGCCAGCATCTCTATGAAGAGCCGGGGCAGATGGGTGGCGGAGCTGCTCAGTTCCCAGATCAGGAAGCGGGAAAGATGGGGTTTGGTGGCCGTCTCGTTCACAAGCCGCGAGATCACCCTTCTCAGCCAGGGCTCAAACTCCTCGTCGCTCTCAAAGATCTCCAGCATAGATGAGATCAGACCCTCAAAGTGAGCTTTCAGGATCTTGTGATAGAGCTCTTCCTTGCTGCTGAAGTGGTAGTGCAGGAGGGCTTTGTTGATCCCGGCCTTATCGGCGATGGTCTGCATTCTGGTTCCGCTGAATCCATAACCCAGAAATTCTTTGGCCGCGGTCTTCAAGATCAGGTCTTTGACGTTCTTTATAGCCATGCTGTGCAATCCTTTATCATGTTGTTTTTAACTATATGGTTAAATCTGTGGTATGATCCAATCCTGTCAATGAAAATTGTGGTTGAGGATGTTGAGAGCGTTGAGAGGGTTGAGTGCAAACCCTCACTTAAAACTTCAAATTGCTCTCACTTGGACAATTGAAGGTATCACATTGCTAACAAATACGATATGGTCAGACTTATCTGCTTTGTTGGACTTGGACATTCCTTTATTATCTAACTCTTTTTATCACCAAAACTTCAAATCACCCACCGTTTATTGAGGGACTTGGACATTCACTTAGATTATCAGAAAACTTGCGTCATATACACAATAAAATGACCTGAAAGAAGTTAGCAATTTTTGAACAATCGACTTATATAGCTCATCATCTTTTGGACTTGGACATTTGAAGTTTTGGTGATTGGATTTGAAGTTTTCAGTGAGGGTTTATACCTATTATTAAATAATAGGGGTTCATGAGATAATCCTGACCCCGTCCTCTGTGCTTCTGTACCAAATCTGCATCATCCTGTTATCCTCTCTCTATCATCTTACGTCATGACGTAAGATGATAGAGAGAGGATAGGCAGAAGAATCACTGAAGACAGACTAATGAGCATTCGTATGAGGCAAAAAAAGGGACGCCCGTAAAAATGGCGTCCCGTGACATTATCTGGTGGAGCTAAGGGGATTCGAACCCCTGGCCTGATGATTGCGAACCATCCGCTCTACCAACTGAGCTATAGCCCCGCTATTATCTATTGGTTCAGCTCAAAAAATCTTTGAGCAGTTCTTTTGTCAAGGACAGTTTTGTGCTGACCTCTTCGCACTTCTCGCGTTCTTTGGCGACAACTTCCGGCTTGGCGTGGCTCACGAAGTTCTCATTGCTCAGTTTGCTCTGGATGATGCTGAGTTCTTTCTCCAGCTTCTCCAGTTGCTTGCCGAGCCGCGCTTGTTCGGCAGCGGGATCGATCAAACCTTCCAGAGGCAGGAAGATCTCGATGTTGCGCACGACCGCGGCGCTGGAGGGACGTGGTTTCTCCATATCCATGCCGACGGTGAGTTTTGTCACCTTGGCAAGCTTGTTCAGATACGATTCATACTGGCTAAAGAGTTCCGCCTGTTTGGCTTCGGCGATCCTGATGACCAGAGAGATCTCCGTCGAGGGCGGGAGATTCAGCTGTTTGCGCAGGTTTCTCACTGCGCTGATGGTTTCCTGGATAAAGCTCATCTCATCGGCAATGCCGGGGTTTATCAGGCTTGGATCCGCTTCAGGATATGCCGCGACGATCAGGGCTTCGTCCGTGAGTCCCAGTTCCTGCTTGATGACCTGCCAGATCTCTTCCGTGATGTAGGGCATGATCGGGTGCAGCAGACGCATCGAAGTCTGCATCACATCCAGGAGGATATATTTAACGTCGAGCCTGGAATCCTGCTCACCCGGCTTGATCTCACGGTAGAGACGATCTTTGGAGAGCTCGATGTACCAGGAGCAGAATTCGTCCCAGATGAACTGGAAGAGGCACTGCGCGGCGTCGTTCAAGCGCAGATTCTCATAGTATTCACGAGTCTGCAGGATCACTTCGTTCAGCCGGGAATAGATCCACTTGTCCGCAAGTTCCATCCTGATCCGGGAACCTTCCGGCAAGCCGGGAATGCTGTCCACGTTCATCATGATGAAGCGGAAGGCGTTCCAGATCTTGTTGGCGAAGTTCCTTCCCGTCTCCAGCATGGTGTCCGAATAGAAGACATCCGCGCCTTTGGGGGTGTTGAAGATCATGGAGAAGCGCAGGGCATCGGCTCCGACGGTTCCGATGATGTCTATGGGATCGGGTGAATTACCCAGGGACTTGCTCATTTTGCGCCCTAGTTCATCCCTCACCGTGCCGTGCAAAAGCACTGTGTCAAATGGGATCACGCCCCGGAAATGCAAGGTGGACATGATCATCCGCGCCACCCAGAGATAGATGATCTCGGGAGCGGTGATCAGTACGTTGGTCGGTAGGTAATAATTCAGGTCGGGCGTCTCATCAGGCCAGCCCATGGTCGAGAAGGGCCAGAGCCAGCTGCTGAACCAGGTGTCCAGCACATCTTCGTCCTGACGGAACTCTGTGCTACCGCACTTGGGGCAGCTATCCGGGATATCCTTTGCCACGACCATCTCATTGCAGGACATGCAGTAATAGGCAGGGATGCGATGACCCCACCAGATCTGGCGCGAGATGCACCAGTCACGGATGTTGTTCATCCAGTGCATGTAAACCTTTGTCCAGCGCTCGGGCTGGAACTTGACCTCGCCGCTCTCCACGACGCGAATCGCCTCTTCCGCCAGAGGTTTCATCTTCACGAACCACTGGTCGGAAAGGTAAGGCTCGATCACGGTGTCGCAGCGGTAACAATGACCCACGGCGTGCTCGTGCTTGTCGATCTTTTCCAGAAGCCCCTGTTCTTCCAGGAGAGAAAGGATCTTATTGCGGCAGTCATAGCGATCCAAGCCGGCAAACTCCGCGCCGGCGGCTTCGTTCATCACGCCGTGCTCGTCTAGCACCAGGAGTTGCGGTAGATCGTGCCTGAGCCCGATCTCAAAGTCGTTGGGATCATGCGCTGGAGTGACCTTGACGCAGCCTGTGCCGAAGCTCATATCCACATAGTCGTCGGCGATCACTGGGATCTTCCTGCCGGTGAGAGGGAGGGTAAGCTCCTTGCCGATAAGATCGGTGTAGCGCTTGTCCTTGGGGTTGACCGCGACAGCCACGTCACCCAGCATGGTCTCAGGACGGGTGGTCGCCACTGTCACGTGGCCTTCACCCACGGCAAAGGGATAACGGATGTGCCAGAGCTTGCCTTCCTCATCGGCGTGTTCCACCTCGTCATTAGCGAGGGCTGTCACGCAGCGGGGACACCAGTTGATGATATATTTACCTTTATAGATCAAACCTTCATTGTACAGCGTGACAAAGACTTCCTTCACGGCGCGGGAAAGCATCTCATCCATGGTGAAACGCTGACGACTCCAGTCGCAGGACGCGCCCAGGAGCTTGAGCTGTTCGATGATGATGTTGCCTTTCTCGTTCTTCCAGTTCCAGATCATCTCAATGAGCTTCTCTCTGCCTATCTGATGACGGGAGAGCCCTTCTTTGGCAAGCTGTTTCTCCACCACGTTCTGGGTGGCGATACCCGCATGATCGACACCGGGAAGCCAGAGAGTAGGCTCGCCGAGCATGCGGTGATAACGTACAACGACATCTTGAAGAGTGTTATTGAGGACGTGACCCATGTGCAGGATGCCGGTCACGTTTGGGGGCGGGATGAGGAGCGTGAAGGGCTTCTGTTCGGGATCAGTGCGTGGCTTGAAATACCCGCCGTTCTCCCAGAACTTGTACCACTTGCGCTCGATCTGCTGTGGTTCGTAAGACTTGTTGATTTCCATTTTGTTTTCCTCTCTTCTTGATGGTTGTGTCGTTATTACGTTAGTCTGTGAGCAAAACATGTGAGTTATGGATGGTGTCAAGTAAAAAGCTGAAAACCATCCTTGCTGAGTGCAGGCAGCTTGCCTGCACTTAGAATACGACATTTGTCACTTTGAGAGAGTCATCCTTCGGGTAAAGGTCTCAGAGCCTGTCTTCAGCATGAGGAGATAAATCCCGCTGGAAGCCGGATCACCGCTGTCTGTTCTTCCGTCCCAGTCTGCTCTGTAGGTTCCCGCCTGTTTGGCTCCTGAATGGAGTGTGCGGATCAGTTGACCACGCAGGTTGAAGATCGAGAGCTCGACGTTCGTGGAGGACTTTAGCCCGTAGCTGATACTGGCATTGGGGTTGAAGGGATTCGGGAAGATCCTGTAGATTCCGCTCTGGATGGGAATAACAGGGATGCCGGGATCGTCCTGGGTGATCAGATTGACGGAGACAGGTCCGTGGAAGGCATTAGAGCCGTCCATATCGAGGTTCTGCAGCCAGTAGTAGTAAGTTCCCGGCTCATTGATCTCCTGGTCGATATACGCATAAGTCTGAGTTTGTGAAGTGTTTGTGGCAGGGACGTAAACGTTCAGCATCCGCGCACCGGTAAGTTCCGGCAAGGTATTGCGATAGAGACGGAAGCCGGCGACGTTGGTCTCAGATTGGGTGATCCACTGCAGGAGCGCGAAGTTCGAGACGCTGACCGATGCGGTGAAGGAACTAAGTTCCACGGGCAAAGTGTCTTCGCTTTCCAGGCCGATCGTAAAGGCTCCCTTGGCGGCGAAGCTTGCCGAAGAGATCTCCAGCCAGCGGGGATTCGTGCTTACGTCAAAGGATACGGCGCTGATCTTCGTCAGTCCTTCCCAGGCGGCAGGTGTCTTCCCCGTCCAGTCAAAGCCGTGATCGTCCGTCGAAGTCCAATAGAACCGCAAGGTTTTGGTGCCGCTAAAGCTTCCTCCCAGAGTCCATTGCCTGTCGATTCTGTCAGGGAATAGCACAGGAGTGCTCACCGCCAGAGAAAAGCCTGCGATGTTGCTTCCCGTCTCGAATATCTCCAGCCTGTTGAGCAGAGGTGAATGATAGCCGTCAGGAGTTCCCGAACCGCTGTAGGAGCCCGCGAGCACGCTGAGAGTGCCGTCGATGCTCAGAGGATTTGTAAAGCTGACTCCCGTAGGATTGTTGATCTCCAGGTTGTTCAGGCTCGTGGGGAAAAGGCTTCCCGTTGTCTGCGGTACGCTTCCATTGAAGGCGATCGTCGAGGCTGTTCCTGCCGTGACCAGCGAACCCAGATCGATGACCAGGTTTCCGGCAACGCTGAGAATCCCCTCGATACTGAGGTCGGTCCCGCTCCCATTGAAGATGGAGAGAGTCACGCCTGAGGTGATTCCCAGCTGTGCTCCCGCGGAAATGACCATCTGATCGGCAATGACATTCGCATTGACTGCCACGTTGTGCCCACTGCTGATAATGATCCCCAGCGAGTTGGAGTGATCCGGGATCACGACGGCAGCGTTCCAGACAAGATTATCAGACGAATACTCCCAGGTCGCCAGGCTCGACCAGTTTCCCGAAGCCTTACTGCGATAGTAGAATGCGGAGCCGGCGTTTGTGTTCAGGAAAGGATAACCATCATTGTTAGAGGGGCTGATCCCCCAGACATTGACGAAATCCCAGTTGATGAACGTCGCCTGAGTCTTCATCTGAGTGGTGGTTCTGCCTGATCCACCAGGTGAAGTGGCTTGCCCGGAAGTCTGCGTGTCCCAGTAAGAATCCTGAACTGAATTCGCCTGAGATTCCGTTCCGCCCAGTCCGCTGGGCAGTTTACCCGTCACGCGGCCAACGAGTCCGCCCTTCCCGCCTTCCCAATCACCGGGAACGATACCCTGAGCAACTGTGCCTGTCGAATAGCTTCTGAACACAGCCCCGCCGATGGAGCAGCCGACCAATCCGCCGACTCTGTCGCCCCCGGAAACGTTTCCTCTGGCAAAGCTGTCCATGGTTAAGCCGTTCTCATTGCAGCCGACCAAGCCCCCGTACTTGATATTGTAGGGATTGAAGACGCCGTTGGTCGCGGTTTCGTCGCCTGGATTACGTGACACATTGTTGGGATGCGTCGAGGATACCGTGACGATCGCGTAGGAATAGCGTACGATGGGGATCTGCTGTTTGCGGTCGCTGTTGTTCGCCCCGACCAAGCCTCCCGTAGCGCCAAGCCCTTTGACAGTGGCACTTCCACCGGTTCCGCTGGCGATGGCATAGCATCTGTCGATGATGACCGTATAGCTCGGCGCGGGTGTCGAATAGGGCAAAAGATTCCTGCCGACCAGGCTGCCGGTTCCCCGCCTGCCGGTCACATTGGGATTGAGGATACCCAGTTTCATGATGATCGTATCCGCCGCGGGATTGTTCTGCACCAGCCCGAATAGCCCGACGTAGTCTTCTCCGTCCGCGGGATAGAGGTTGTCCGCGATAGGTGAGGCTCCCCGGTTGATATAGAGATTGGAGACAACTTTCCCGTTACCGTCATACACTCCCGTGAAGGATATAGTATTGTCCCCGATCGGTTTCCAGCCCTTTGCCGATTCCCACATCTGAATCCAGTAGGATGCGTTTGAAGGATTCACGGAACTGGTCGCCTGCACGCAGATGTAAGTGTATTGGGTCGCGCCGGGAGTATATTTGACATAGTCTCCGGGGCTGTAAGGGGTGCCGCTCGTCCAGACGAAGACCTTTGCCGGATCCGTGGCGGAAAGATCAAGATCCGTCGTTTGGCGGTAGGTCTTGTTCAGATATGCCGCGCCTCTGATGTTGTTCAGATGTACTACCGATGAGATCAGATAGGGATTTGCCGCCGTTCCGGCTCCACCTCCGAATTGCCCCCAAAGCGGAAGGCACATACCGGCAACCGCGACTATCAACAAAATCGTTAAAGTATTTATCTTCATTGTTATTCTCCATTCATGACTAAGGGTTCAGCGTGAGCCGGAGACTGCTTCGAGCAATTGGTCTCTCCTCACGACGCCTTTTCCGGGCGCATAAATATATTAACCCTTCGTCAAGACTCAAACAACCACTTTATTAGTAGGAGTTCTCGTTCAAGCTACGGAGAGCCTATCCTGAGCACTTTTCGGAGGATACCGCTTGCCGTGGCGCAGTTTTCCGGTGAATATATCCAATACAGGAGCAAAACATGAGCATACGCGCGATCATCGACCTTGGCACCAACTCGATCAAGACCCTCGTGCTGGACGGAGCCGACGGCAAGACCCTACTCGATCGCGGAACAGTCAGCCGCCTGGGAGAAGGCTACCTCCCCGAAACCGGCATCTCGGAGGCTGCGATCCGGCGTAATCTGGAGCTGCTTCAGGAGGAACTGCGTCAATGCAAAGCATTGGGGGCGGAGGAGATCCTCGTCGCAGGAACCATGATCCTGCGCACTGCCATTAATGCCGGCGACTTCCTCGAGCGAGCCCAGAGCCTGATGGGCATACGGATCAGGATCGTCAGCGAGGCTGAAGAAGCCCGCTGGTCATATCTTGCCGCGGCAGGTCTGGCAATGGATGGTGACGTTTTGGTCTTCGATCTGGGAGGCGGTTCTCTGGAGCTTGATCGCGGACGGGGTGAGAACCTGATCAGCGCGCGAAGTCTTCCTCTGGGCGCGGCGATCCTAACCGAGGCTCACAAGAGCTCCGATCTCATCACCGATGCAGACTTCACGGCACTAGACAATGAGATCGACACGAGTCTCAGCAGTTATCTCCAGCCGGAAGGGGAGATAACCGTCATCGGCGTGGGCGGTTGCGTAGCGACCCTTGCCTGCGTGGATCTGGGTCTGAAAAGCTATGACTCTGCCAGGATCGACGGCTATCGCCTCAGCTTACGCGGAATCGACCAGCAACTGGATTTTTACAGGACTCATCCAAAACAGGAGATCGCCGCTTTGAACGGCATGCAGCCAGGCAGAGAACCGATCATGCTCGCCGGAGCAATGGTCGTCAGCCGCATCCTTCATCTCCTGAAAGCAGGTTCCTGCCTCGTCAGCGCCCGCGGGTGGAGGCATTTCCTCATCGGGAATGAATTATTTAAGAATAACTGATCAAATACCTTGACACATCCAAGCCACTCATATTCATTAGCTTTAATGGGTTTTTCGTCCCGACGGGAGAAACAATGAAACGTCTTACAGTGCTTTTACTATGCGCTTTTCTACTCCTTTGCGTCAGTGTTTTGTCGGCTCAGCTTCCGGAGTGGGTCCGTTCAGTTCAGGCTGGCGGAGATGGCTACGACTATGGCAGATCCATTGCCCTGGATCAAGAGGGCAATCAATATATCTCCGGTTATTTTCAGGACACCGTTCACTTTGGCTTGACCGTTCTCACCAGCAGAGGTGATCACGATCTCTTTGCCGCGAAGCTCGATCCCAACGGCAATTTCCTCTGGGCAAGAAACTTCGGCGGCTCCGGTGATGATTATGGCCGCGGGATCGCCGTCGATCAGCTTGGCAACGTCTATGTGACGGGATATTTCGAGGGAACAGGCTGGTTTGGCTCGATCAGTCTCGTCAGCAGCGGCTGGTACGATCTCTGCGTCATCAAGCTCACCACCGATGGTGAGGTCATCTGGGCAAATCGTGCCGGTGGGCCAGGCAGTGAGTGGGGATATTGCGTCGCTGTGGACGAAGCCTCGAACGTCTATCTTACCGGTCATTTCACCGAAAACGCTTCTTTCGGCTCCACGATCCTGAATAGCAACGGGAGCTATGATATGTTCGCCGCCAAGCTTGATCCCAACGGCAATTTCCTCTGGGCTACTCAAGCGGGAGGAACAGGGATCGATCAGAGTTTCGGTCTTGCTCTGGACGACTTTGGCAACATCTGCCTGGCCGGACATTTTCAAGCTACGGCAAGTTTTGGTGACTTCACACTCACCAGCCGTGGAGATGCCGATCTCTTTGCCGCGAAGCTGGATAACAACGGCAATTTCCTCTGGGCGATCCAAGCCGGAGGCAGCGATCAGGATTACGGGTTCGGGATCGCTGAACGCGCCGGATATATATACTTGACAGGGCGTTTCTCAGGAACCGCTTTGTTCGGCACCACGACCCTCACGAGCAACGGAGAGTGCGATATTTTCGCCGCCAAGCTCGATCCTGAGGGCAACTTTGTTTGGACGAGCCGGGCAGGCGGAGTCTCGGATGACAGATGTAATGCCATAGCTGTGGACGCAGCCGCCAACGTCTATCTGACCGGATATTTCTCATCTGCATGTTCCTTTGGCGGAACAACTCTCCTGAGCCACGGAGCCTGGGACGTTTTTGCCGCCAAGCTCGATCCCTTCGGCAATTTCTGCTGGGCAGTTCAAGCAGGCGGCTATGGCAATGATCATGGCTATGCCCTTGCTCCGGATGACGCGGGAAACCTCTACCTGACAGGATATTTCCGGGATACTGCCACCTTCGGACAGACCACTTTCTATAGCCACGGCAGCGAAGACGTCTATATCTCCAGGCTGAGAACCACGGATCCACCCCTTCCGCTGATCCTGAGCAGCTTCACAGCGACACCCATTCCCAAGAATTCTGTTTTGCTGACCTGGGTCACCCTCTCGGAAACCAACATGCAGGGCTTCAACATCTGGCGCGGCACGGAGAACGACCCGAACACTGCCACGATGTACAACCAGAAGATCATTCCGGCGACGAACACCTCCTCAACACAGACCTATACCTTCACGGACCTCAATGTTCCACCCTGGAATACTTACTATTACTGGCTGGAAGCCGTCAGCAACGATTCTAACTACTTCTTCGGTCCGGCGAGCGTTCTCCTGCAACCTACGGACGTTGACGACGAACTAAATCCTCCTCTGCCGGAGAATAGCAGGATCGTGAATGCCTGGCCCAATCCCTTCCGGCAAGGCTCCCCGGTGAATATCGGGATTGAAGTGAAGCAAGGGGAAAGAGGAACCGTCTCGCTTTTTAACCTGCGTGGCCGGAAGCTGAAAGATTATTCCCTCGAGCCGGGATCCCATATCCTGACCTGGGATGGCAGAGACCTCAGCGGCAAGATCTGCGACAGCGGCGTGTATTTCTTCAGATTGACCACGCCCAGCCGGAGCGAGACCAGGAAGAT
>Ga0209099_1002737_pt1 | contig 15100 bp, 16 predicted proteins | sample AD_JPNHW2_MetaG_FD_184430 | JGI IMG/M metagenome (GOLD analysis project Ga0209099, IMG submission 184430) | Active sludge microbial communities of municipal wastewater-treating anaerobic digesters from Japan - AD_JPNHW2_MetaG (SPAdes) (version 2) | ecosystem: Engineered > Bioreactor > Anaerobic... | reverse complement strand
GAAGGAGAGAAAGCCACTTCTCCAGCTGTTAAAAAAGGGAATAAAAATCTTATAATATACACAGCAGAATCAGGTTATCAGCAGCTTTACATGGCTGATCTGTCAAAGGAGGAGATCGTTTATACAAAACTCGAACTTGAAAAATCTGCCGACCTTATTTCATTTGCACCTGGACAGTGGGATGGGGACATTATAGCCCTTGATGAACTTTATCAGTTTTCGGAAGTGGATGTGGATTATCGAACCTGCTATTATTCGATCAGTAAAAATAAAAAGATATGTTTCCCGAATCCAAGTCCTTATGGAAACCCTATGGGCTATATTTATAGTGGAGTTGAAGGGAAATACATCACATATCAGCCGACAGGTGCAATAATACTGAAAGATATGGAATGTTACTGCAAAGAATATCCCGACCAGTGTCTTTATGATGAATACATGCCGGATGAAACGAGCGACGATGATTCAATCCCGGATAGTGATGTTCCAGTTTATATCTATTGAAATATCAGTAAAATTGAAGCCTTGCAATTCGACATGTGACGGATACAATGAAGGCAACTGCGAAACTGACAAGCCTTCGCACAAGGCTTCGGTTTGCAAGCGGATGGTAGTGCCCCATCCCAAACCCTTGCCCCTGAAGGGGAAGGGTTTAACATACTCCCCGTTCCTTCAGGAAGGGGGCGGGGGAAAGGCTTGGAGGATTTAATGCTCATCCTGAATTATGCCCGTTTGATGATTACACGCCTCAGCCTGATAATCCCAAGGATCTTGTGACGGGGAAAAGACCTGATCTATAGTCATCTGATAGTTTTCTGTAATTGATTTAAATTCAAAAAACCGTTAATATCACCTGTTTCTGGAGGTTTTGTGTGAAATTATTTTTGATAAGCACTTTGTTTTTATTACTGTTTTCAGCAATACTCTATTCAGCTGATGACAGCACTTTTTCTTCTATTTCAGGAAGGGATATTGAACCATTGCCGCAGACTGATATGAGGATTGACGGTTACCGGAAAGATTACAAAAAGAAAAAGGTGAGCCATATCCAGCTTACTGCAAAAGAGGCGGCAAAAAAAAGGGAAGAAGAAGAGCAGCAGAGGAAAAAAGAGGAAAAACAGATAATTGAAGCCCCGAAAAAAGAAGAAACTCCGGAAGTGGTAAAACCTGCACCGGGTTATACCGGAGAAACTGTGAACGGTTTGAGGGAAGGCAGAGGAAAGCTTGTGCTGGAAAACGGCGATATTTATGAAGGCAGCTGGAAAAACGGAAGGAAATCGGGTCATGGTATTTATCTTTTTGCAGATGGTATCAAGTACAACGGTAACTGGAACGAAGATTCCATGGATGGCGAAGGCTCTCTGATGTTTCCTGATAAAAGTCAGTATTATGGTGATATTTGTAAAGGAAAAATAACAGGTTACGGAACTTTTGTGTATAGTGACGGTGCAGTTTATGAAGGTTACTGGAAAGAGGGAAAGTGGCACGGAGAAGGAAAGTTCAAATTGAAGGACGGCCGCCAACTGCATGCACTTTTTGTGGAACATCAGGTTGTAAAGATATTAAAAGAGGAGGAAAGTACGGATGACGGACAGAATGATGCTGACTGAACTGCGGGAAAAACTCCATAAATGTCCCGAACTTTCTCTTGTTGAATATAAGACCTCAGAAATACTTGAGAATTTTATCTCGAATGTGATCAGAGGGAACGGTTCTTTCAAAATATTCAACCCTTTTCATACTTCTATAGTTGTTGAATACCGCAACGGTGGCGAGCTTCCTTTTAAATTAATGAGAGCAGATATGGACGCTCTTCCGGTGACTGAATCTGAAAATAATGGAATAGTTTCGGAAAATCATGGAGTTATGCATGCTTGCGGTCATGACATTCATATGACGGTTCTTTGTGGAATGATATTGGATACCGCTGAAAAAAGACCAGCATCAAACCTTCTTTTTGTGTTTCAGCCGGGTGAAGAAGGAGCTGGCGGAGCAAAGAAAATGCTTGAGACAGGATTTTTTGAAAATTACAAAATAGATTCAGTTTATGCTCTTCATGTTACAGATGACCACGAAATAGGGGAAGTCGCTTCGAATGGAAGTGTTCTTTTTGCGATTCCCAGAGAAGTTGACATCATTTTTAACGGAAAATCATCACATGCGGCATTTCCGGAAAAGGGATGCGATGCGCTGGCGGCTTCAGTTTCATTTCTCTATACAATCAATAATATTTTGAAAAGTTCGTTGGATCCGGCAGATATTTTTCTTGCACATTTCGGCAAGATCACATCCGGAACGGCAAGAAATATAGTGTCCGATTATTCAAAAATAGAAGGCACTTTAAGGGCTTTTGAAAGTGATGTTATGTCACAAGTCTCAGGTATTGTTGAAAAAACAGCAAAAAAGTGTGCGTCTGACTTCGGGTGTTTCTCTGAAATGTCAATTCTCGGGGAATATGTCGAAGTGAGAAACAATCCGGCTCTTTTTGAAAAACTGAAGGCTGTTTGTAAAAGCACAGGAATTAAATGTATAGAAAAAAAAGGAGAACTTGTCGGAGAGGATTTCGGATATTTCACAAAAAAATGGCAGGGGATACTTTTCTGGCTCGGGACAAGACAAAATGACAAATCTGGCAATCCATTGCATTCGCAGTTGTTTTTTCCTTCAAATGATGTAATTCCAGTCGGCATCAAGGTGATGCGGGAGCTGATAAAATAGACCCTGTTTTTTTTGACTTGTGACAGGGAATCTGCTAGTTTCCGCAAGAAGTTTTGTTAAACCATTTTTTGGGAGAAAAAACATGAGTACTAACACGATGATCAAGATTGTTCTGTTTCTTGCATTCGTTTATGTCGGCTGGTTTGTCGCAAAGCCCTATGTTGATAATTACAGACTGACAAAAGTTGTTGAAAATATTGCCCAATACGGCACGCTCCACTCTGTTGAAGATACCGATAAGGAATTTAATAAAAGAATTATAGATCTCGGTAGAAAAGACATTGTTCCAGGTATGCTCCGTCTTGATAAAGATGAAGAAAGCCAGACTGTAAAGGCTGTTCTTAAATATAAAGATGAAATAGCAATGTTCGGACATGTTTTCAAGCCGCTTGAATTCGAGATCAAGGCAGAAGCTGCGAAAGTCGATAAAATGTTCTGACAAGTAACCGGAGGAGACAGTTTTGAAAAGACAAAATCTTGTAATTAAAAAAGTTCTGCTCAATTCAGATGAAATGGGAAAGGTGATCGACAGAATGGTCTATGAAATGATTGAGAATCTGAGCCATCTTGAAAAAGTCGCCATCGTGGGGATAAGGACCAGAGGTGTGATTCTTGCAGAAAGAATAGTTAAAAAGATCGAAGAAAAGGAAAAGGTCAAACTTGCAACAGGGACTATTGATATCGCTCTTTACAGGGATGATTTCTTCAAAGGATTATCATCACCGAAGATCGGTCCTTCGACATTGAATTTTGACCCTGAGGAATATCATATTGTCCTTGTTGATGATGTCATGTTCACGGGTCGTACTGTCAGAGCGGCGATTGAAGCTGTTATGGATTACGGAAGACCTAAATCAATAAAATTTGTATCACTCATCGACAGAGGGCACAGAGAACTTCCGATTCAGCCTGATGTTGTCGGCAAAGTGATCGCCACAAAGAGAGATGACGCAGTTGCAGTCTTCTTCTCGGAAACGGACGGTGAAGATAAAGTTGTACTTGGATAAATCTGGAGAAAAATAATGAAACATCTGCTTGGAATTGAAAATCTTAACAGGGATCAGATAATGAACATTCTTGAGACAGCTGTAAGTTTTGATGAGATAAATCAACGGCAGATCAAGAAAGTTCCTACATTGAAGGGAAAGACGATAATCAACTTTTTTGCTGAACCGTCAACAAGGACGAGGATGTCATTCGAAGTTGCAGAAAAAAGGTTGAGTGCCGATACTTATAACATTGCAGTATCGGGAAGCGCAATTGAAAAGGGTGAAACTCTTTCCGACACAGCGTTGAATCTCCAGGCTATGCAGCCGGATGCCATGATAATAAGACATTCAGTCGCAGGAACACCGCAACTCCTTGCCGAGATTATGGATTGTTCTATCATTAATGCCGGTGACGGTTTCAGAGAACATCCGACACAGGCGCTTCTTGATGCCTTCACAATCTGGCAGAAAAAAGGAAAGCTCGAAGGTCTCCGTATCGCACTTCTTGGTGACATTTATCACAGCAGAGTTGCAAGGTCGAACATATATCTTCTTACAAAAATGGGTTGCGATGTTGTTATTTCCGGACCCGGAACGATGATACCTAAAGAAATAGAGAAGATGGGTGTTACAGTTGAAAAAAGACCGGTCGATGCAGTTAAAGGTGCAGATGCTGTCATGATGCTCAGGGTTCAGAACGAACGAGCGAGCAATCTTCTTTATCCGGATGTAAGGGAATATGCAAAATTTTTCTGTCTTACTCCTGAACTTCTGAAATATGCGAAGAATGATGCGATAGTAATGCATCCGGGACCGGCCAACAGAGGTGTTGAAATCGATGATGTGGTAATGGACGGAGAAAGGTCTGTTGTTCTTACTCAGGTGGCAAACGGCGTAAGCGTCAGAATGGCTGTTCTTTATCTTCTTCTCGGAGGATCTGAAAAATGAAAATGATAATTAAAAACGGCACGCTGGTGAATCCGGCAAAAAAAGAAAAAAAGAAAACCGCAATAGTGATCGAAAACGGCTTAATCACTGATATTACTGACAATCCTGATGAAACTGGTGCGAAAGTTGTCAATGCTGACGGAATGATCGTTGCTCCTGGCTTTATTGACATACATGTCCATTTCAGAGATCCCGGTTATGAGCATAAAGAAGATATTCACACCGGTTTAATGGCAGCAGCGGCAGGCGGATTCACTTCAGTCTGCACAATGCCTAACACAAATCCTGTGGCAGATAATATTGAAACTATCAGATATATGCTGGAAAGAGCTACAGGCGGAAACGGTGTTAAATTATATCCAGTGGCAGCGGCTTCGAAAGGATTGAAAGGTGAAGGGCTTGCTCCGATCGGCGAACTCAAAGAAGGCGGAGCTATAGCAGTCAGTGATGACGGTAAACCCATAAAAAACACAGATCTTTTAAAGAGAGTAATGGAATACGGCTCATCTTTCGATATGAAATACATCTCGCACAGTGAAGACACATATCTTGCTGAAGGCGGACAGATGAACGAAGGTTTCTATTCAACTATTTACGGCATGACCGGTATTCCTGTTGTCGGAGAAGCTTCTCAGATCGCAAGAGACTGCATGATGGCTGAATATCTCGATCTTCCGGTGCATATAGCTCATGTCAGTTGTGCAATGTCTGTCGATGTGATCAGACACTACAAAAAAAAAGGTGTCAAAGTAACCGCAGAGACTGCTCCTCATTATCTCACTCTTACAGATCAGGCTGTAGGCGGTTTTGATACAAATACGAAAATAAACCCGCCGCTTCGTTCAGAAAATGACAGACTGGTGCTTATTGAAGCTGTGAAATCAGGACTGATTGATGCAATTGCAACAGATCATGCTCCTCATCACCAGAGAGAAAAGGAAGTTGAGTTCAACAATGCTCCTTTCGGTATAATCGGGCTTGAAACCGCTTTGCCGATAGTCCTCAAACTTTATCATGAAGGTCATCTGACAATTGAAAGAGTGGTTGAGCTCTTTACTGCCGGATATTCCATAATGGGTGTTAAGGGCGGCGTTATCGAAAAGGGTGCTCCGGCTGATGTTACAATATTTGACACAGACTATCAATGGACTGTCGACAAGAACATGTTCTGCTCAAAAAGCTCCAACACTCCTTTTCATGGTTTTCATGTGAAAGGATCGGTTTTTGCTACAATAGTTGACGGCAAAGTTGTTTATTCAAGAGAGTTTTAATGGAGTCACTTAAAACAAAGATCTACTCGTCTTTTGATCCGGTTGAATCAGCTTTTCTACATGATTTTAAGAAAGAAGCGTTCCATTTCACCGGTGAGGATGTAAAGAATTTTAATTTCTGGCAGCAGTACTTTAATCTTTTTTTCATATATCATTATAATGTCGGTGAAGGTGTGACTCTTGCAAAAAAAAGAGATCTCGAAAAAGCATCAGTACGGCTTTTTGCTCCCGCCAGATTCTCAAAATTAAAAGGCGAGGACTTTTTTTCAGGTGAAAAACTCGTCCTTTCGCAAGATGAAGAAAACAGTCTGACATGGTACAAGGAAAGAGATTTTATTCTCTCATTTTTTTATGACAGACCCGACGGAATACATTTTGTTGAAAGCCGTTCATGCATTCTGATACAGATGAATGCTATAGAATTCTTTAAAAAACTCAAACTTCTTGTCGATGAGAAAAATATAGTGCCTTCGGTTAGTTATGCGCTTTTTCTTGTTTCAATTCTAATGCTTAAAAAGGAAAGATTTTCAAGTTCCAAACTATATGATCCATATCAGATTGCTGAAATTGAAAAGCTTCATCTCTACTATGAAAAATTCTCTGAACTCCTTATCTGAGGAACAGCTTAACAGCTTAATTCTAAAGGCTGAAGATCTGTTTAAAACAGGAACATGCTGTCCTTTGCGATGCGGAGGTTCAGATATAAGACCTTGCGGAGCTGTTGAAGAAGGGATAAAAGTGGCAAGTTTTTCCGTTCATGACGGTGAAGAGCCTCCAGTGAGCGGGTGGAGCGGGGCTGGCAATATTTTCTTTTCGGGATGCAGTGCCAAATGTATTTTCTGCCAGAACTGGCCTATAAGTCACGATAACAACGGTAAAGTATATTCAATTGAAAAGTTCGGTGAAAATGTTGTAAAACTTCTGAAAAAGAAAGTCCACAATATAAATCTTGTGACGAGCGATCATTATCTTGGCAGAATTCTTGAGTCTTTCCATAATATTAAAAGTGAACTGACGGTTCCGGTCGTCTACAATTGCAATGGTGCTCACACTAAAGAACTCTTTGAAATTATTCTTGAAATAAGCGATATCTTTCTTTTTGATGTCAAATATGCAACTGATGCACCTTCAGCACAGTTCAGCAATATAAAGGAATATGTGAAGTACAACAGGATTGTGCCTTGAATGCTTCTTGCTAAGAACATACCATGGACAGAAAATGAAGTGGGGATATTGAAAAAAGGACTCATAATCAGGCATCTTGTTCTTCCGGGATTTGTCGAAAATTCACTGCAAGTGGTTGAACTGCTTAATGAATTTAAAAATCTGGGACTTGATTTCAAACTCAGTCTGATGAGTCAGTATTTTCCGGCGTATAAAGCATTTAATCATCCATTAATAAACAGAAAACTGACTGTCGAAGAATATTCCCAAGTCACCAGCCTCGTAGAAAAATATGAAATCGACGGCTGGATACAGGAAATCGAAGAATGAACAGAAAAAAATCATAAAAAACATCAATTCGGACTTGATACTCCTAAAAGGCGCTTATAATACAAATCGTAACCAAGTTAATTTAAGATGGAGGTTGTCATGTTAAGGTCATTTAAACTTGTCATATTCGGATTGCTGGTTGTAATTCTGGGTTTTGGTTTTATCAATGCTAAAGATCGTTCTCCTGAGATCCAGCCTGCGGGCGTCTATGATTTTGACAAAGGTGTGGAAATTGTTGTACCGGTTGATTATGTTGAAATGTATCCTGCTGAAATTGTTGTGATTCTTGAGAGTGATCAGCCTAAATGTAATGTCGACCTGATCGAAGTTATTAAGTCTGAAGTTGAAGCCGTCTGCTGTTGAAGGCAGCGGCTTTCAGGTTTCTTTTTATAAATCTTTAAAATTTCTTAAAAAAGTTGCTCAAAAACCCTTATGAAAGTATATTCTTAAATGCTTTTGTGAGGTGAATGCTATGAACAAGCGACTGTTTTTACTTTTTTTGTGTCTGATAGTTATCGTTTCATGCAGTGAAAAGAACAATCAGAGTTATTATGACCAGTGCAATGAAGGTGATAAAAGGTGCAGCGGCAACAAGCTTGAGCAGTGTTCTTCTTATAACGAGTGGTATCTGCTGATCGAATGTGATGCTTTCGGTGGAGAATGTCTGTCCGAGGGTGACAGTTCTTACTGCTCTGAAGTGCCGGACGATCTTGACACAGATGTTGTTATAACAGACTGGGGCGAAGAAGAAGAGGTTGATGATGAGAACACAGTCAGTGACAATTCAATATGGCCGGATCTTGGAAATTCCGATGAAGACAGTGATGCCGGTGATGAGGATGTTTCCGATATTGATGAGAATGGGTTCGATGAAGATATTTATGATACAGATACTGTTGATGAAGACAATGCTGAAGCTGTTTGCGGAAACACAATTGTCGAAGAGGGTGAAGTGTGTGAAAAGGGAACATTGAAGAATTGTATTGAAATAGATCCGGGACTTTATTCAGGTGGAAAGGCATTCTGCTTAGATGACTGTTCGGGATATAATTTGATGACCTGTGATGAAATTGAAACTGGAGACGGTGATTGAGAATAGATGAATTTATAAAAACAAGAAAAGGGCTGTTCTTTTCGCTTGAAGTTACTCCGCCTGACCGTGGCAGAAGTGTTGCTGAAATATTTGAAACAATTGATGCTTTATCGGAATTCAATCCCGGATTTATAAATGTGACATATCATCAGCCGCACATCAGTTATAAGATGGAAAACGGCGTGAAGGTCAGAGATGTTTACCGGAAAAAACCGGGAACTGTCGGAATATGTTCTGCAATTCAAAGCCGTTATGGGATTGATGCTGTACCTCATCTGCTTTGCGGCGGAATGGATAAGTGGGAGATCGAAGACACTCTAATTGATCTTCACTATCTGGGTTTTGACAATGTTTTTGCTCTTCGCGGAGATCCAACTTTCGGAATGACAGAATTTATCCCGAAAGAGGACGGCTACAGCCACGCATCAGAACTGGTAAGTCATATTTCAAGAATGAATAAAGGTAGTTACATGGATCCAGACCTTGAATACGGTCTTCAGACAAATTTTTGTATCGGTGTGGCGGCATATCCTGAAAAACATCTTGAAGCTCAAAATATTGATGCTGATATCGCCAATCTTAAAAGAAAAGTTGATGAAGGTGCTCATTTTATTGTTACCCAGATGTGTTTTGATGCTGAAATATATGTGAATTTTGTAAACCGTCTGAGAAAAGATGGGATAACTGTTCCGGTAATTCCGGGTATCCGTCCTCTCACAACAGAAAAACAGCTTGAAACCATACCTTCGATGTTCGGTGTTTCAGTTCCAGATGAATTGAAAAAAGTGATGTCGCAGGCAAAGACAAAGGAAGCTGAATTCAATGCCGGAACTGAATTTATTGCCGGTTTATGCAGGAAACTTATTGAAAACGGTGCTCCAGGTATTCATCTTTTCACGATGGGAAAAGGAAAAAGCGCAAAAGCTCTGCTCGAAAAACTGAAATAATGCGGAGGTTATATTGAAAAGAGTGATTGTTACAGGCGGTGCCGGGCTTATTGGTTCGCATCTCTGTAGAAAGCTTCTCAGTGAAGGCAGAGATGTTGTCTGCATAGACAATTTTTATACAGGTTCAAAACACAACATCTCGGATCTTTTAATGAATCCTTATTTTGAGCTTATTACTCACGATGTTGAAGAATCGCTTATGATAAATGTGGCGGAAATTTACAATCTGGCTTGTCCGGCAAGTCCTGTGCACTATCAGAAAGACCCGGTTAAAACGGTCAGAACAAGTGTTTTCGGTGCGATCAATATGCTTGACCTTGCTAAAAAGACAAATGCAAAAATATTTCAGGCAAGTACCAGTGAAGTTTATGGAGATCCTTCAGAACATCCGCAGAAGGAAACCTACTGGGGAAATGTAAACCCTGTTGGTGTCAGAAGCTGTTATGATGAAGGCAAGAGATGTGCCGAAACGCTGTTTTTTGATTACTGGAGACAGTTTGGTGTAAGGATAAAAGTAGCAAGAATTTTCAATACTTATGGTCCCAACATGTCAATAGATGACGGTCGGGTTATCGGAAACTTTATTATTCAGGCCCTCCGTAATGAAGATATAACAATTTATGGTGACGGATCTCACACAAGAAGTTTCTGTTTCGTTGCCGATATGGTTGATGCGATAGTTAAATTTATGGATCTGGGTGATGAAGTTATCGGGCCGGTAAACATTGGTCATACTCAGGAAATCTCAATGAATGAACTTGCAGAAAAAATAATAGCTCTTTCAGATTCAAAGAGCAGAATCAGATACATGCCGCTTCCTGAAAATGATCCGCAAAGAAGAAAGCCGGATACTGCGCTGATAGAAAAGCTTGTCAAATGGAAACCGGAAACACCGCTTGAAGCTGGTCTTGCGCAGACGATTAAATATTTCAAGGAGATGAACAATTGAAACTCTCGATCCTTGTTCCTGTCTACAACGAGGAAAATACTGTGGAAAAGCTTGTAGATAAGCTTCTTGAAATAAAAGGTTCAGGTGTAATTGAAGATGTCGAGATAATTGCTGTTGATGACTGCTCCAAGGATAATACTCTGAAAATACTTGAAGATCTGGAGAAGAAGGGTTTTATCAGACTCTTGAAACATGAAGTTAATATGGGTAAAGGTGCGGCGATAAGGACTGCGATCGGTGCGGCAACAGGTGATTATATAATATTTCAGGATGCCGATCTTGAGTACGATCCTGCTGATATTGTCAGGATGGCTGAAGAGATCATTGAAAAAGAGCTCGACATTCTCTATGGCAGTAGATTTTATGGAAAAGAAACAAGTCCGCTCGGCAGATTTCATTTTTTTGTGAACGGAGGGCTTACCACTTTATCTAATGTTTTCACAGGCTTGAAGCTTACAGATATGGAAACATGCTATAAAATGTTCAGAACACAAGTGATAAAAAAGATAGAAATTGAAGAGAACAGGTTCGGTATTGAGCCTGAAATAACTGCAAAAGCAGCTCGGCTTGTCGCTGAAGAAAATCTGAAAATTGCTGAAATTCCGATAAGTTATAACCCAAGAAGACATGATGAAGGCAAGAAGATCGGCATAAAGGACGGTTTTCGCGCTGTTTACATTATTTTAAAATACGGATTACAGAAGTAATCTATTTACAAGTAATATACGGAGGTTGATATATTCTTTGCAAAGTTTGTTCAATCGGAGGCTATTATGAAAAACGGTATATTGTTTTCGGAAAAGCAGAAGTTCACTCAGTGGTGGATATGGCTTATTATCATTGGTTTTGATGCTGCTTATTTTTTTGTAATTTTCCAGCAGGTTTTTTTTGGTGTCCAGTTCGGGAGAAAACCGGCAAATAATACTGTTCTTCTTCTTTCATGTGCTGTCATGCTTATTATTACGGCAATTTTCTTCTTTTTCCGTCTGGAAACTGAGATAGATTCATATGGCATTCATGTGCGGTTTTTTCCGTTCCAGCTTTCATTCAGGCATTATCCGTGGGACAAAATAAGGAACTGTTATGTCAGGAAGTATAAGCCGATTAAGGAGTACGGCGGATGGGGAATTAGAGGTCTCGGTGATAACAGAGCTTTGAACATGAAAGGCAATATGGGCATCCAGATCGAATTCATCGATGGAAAAAGACTGCTTATCGGCACAGGCAGATTCGATGAAGTCTCAAAAATTCTCATAGGTCTTAAATAGCTTTTTTCGAATTGCTTTTTTCAGCTGAATTTGATAGTCTCAATTGTTTTTAACTTTTAACAGGAGATGATTATGAACCAGAAAGTACAGTCAGTTCTTAATTTATTTGATGAGATCAACAAAGTTCCCAGAAAAAGCAAACATGAAGAGAAAATAAGCAAGTGGCTTGTATCATGGGCGGAAAATAACGGCTTTATTGCTGAAACTGATGAAGTGATGAATGTTCTTATCAAAGTTCCTGCAACTCCGGGATATGAAAATAAGCCGGTTGTAGTATTTCAGGGTCATATGGATATGGTTTGTGAAAAAACTCCGGAAAGTAAGCATGATTTCTCAAAAGATCCTATAAAACATGTTATAGACGGTGAATGGCTCAAGGCGGACGGGACTACTCTTGGCGCAGATAACGGCATTGCACTTGCACTTTCTATGATTCTGGCTACAGATAAAACAATTGTCCATCCTCCGCTTGAACTTCTTTTCACAGTTGATGAAGAAACAGGACTTACCGGTGCCAACTACCTCAAACCGGGCTGGCTTAAGGGAAAGATACTTCTCAACCTCGACAGCGAAGATGAAGGTGTCTTCACAGTTGGATGTGCAGGCGGAAGGGACACAAAGATCGAGTTCAAACCCGAGTGGAAACCGTACTGTGCGGATAGAGTTGTCATGGAGCTCAAAGTTTCAGGACTTTCGGGCGGACACAGCGGTGTCGATATTAAGCTCCAGAAAGGCAATGCAAATCAGATACTTGCAAGAGTTCTTGATTTTATGACCGATGTTACACCTGTAAAAATAGGCGATATAAGCGGCGGAAGTGCTCACAATGCTATTCCAAGAGATGCGGTGTGTGTTATCGGTGTCAGAAAGGATGATGTAGAGAAAGTTAAGAAAATAGTTTCTGAAACAGGTTCGAAGATCAAGGCTGAATTCAAAAAGACAGATTCAGGCATGTCAATAACTTTGAAGGAAAAAAATGATTTCGAAGGTCTGATGATGACAACTGGTGACAGCATGAAGTTTATAAATATGATGATGTCAATGCCTCATGGTGTTGCAGCGATGAGCAGTGATATAGAAGGACTTGTAGAAACATCAAGCAACTTCGCAACAATAAAGAATAAGGACGGTGTTATATCTATACTTTCAAGCCAGCGCAGTTCTGTAATGAACCGTCTGGACTGGCTGACAAGAAAAGTTGAGAAAAGTGCTTTTGTTGCAGGGGCTGTTGCGACAAGCGGAAACGGATATCCGAGCTGGGAACCAGATATGACCAGCCGTCTTCTTGCAAAATGTGTTGCGACATATGAAAAAATGTATAAGGTCAAACCTGTTGTTGAAGTGATTCATGCAGGACTCGAATGCGGAATAATCGGTTCAAAAAATGAAGGGATGGATATGATTTCATATGGTCCGACAATAAAGAATCCGCACAGTCCTGACGAGAAGATGTTTGTTCCGAGTCTTGAAAAAATATGGAATCTGACAGTTGAACTTTTAAAAAGTTACTGTCAGGAGTAAAAAATGAAAAAGCTTGTTTTTATTCTGCTTTTACTCGGGTTTTCTTTTTCATGTTCATCTTCACATGAAGGTGTTGTGACAGAGGATCAGATACCTAAATTCACCAACAAAGTGCAGATGAAGCTTAATGACGGAAAGATAGAATTCCTCGGCTGGTACACAGAACCTCTTAAACCGAGACATGGCGAGAGCTTTAAGCTTGTGACATATTGGAAATTCAACGAACAGCTTGAAAAAGGATGGAACCTGTTTTTTCATTTTGAAGACAAAGACGGGAAAGAGAGATTTATTTACGATCATCAATTTCTTGAAGGAAAAGTTGAAAAGCTTGCACTCGGAAAAATTATAAAAGATACTGCTGAGATAAAAGAACTTCCGAAATTTTTTGATACTGACACAATGTTTATCCGTGGCGGTTTTTTCAAAGGCAGCCAGAGAACTATTCCCGAAAAACAGTATAATGATGGCGAAAACAGGCTTGAAATGGGTTCCGTGAAAATTACAGCTCCGAACATAATCAAGAAAAAAATGGATGTGTTCACCATTGCCGGAAATTCAAGAGATCAGTTGAAGATAGACGGAGAGTTGAAGGAAAGTTTCTGGGCTAACGCTTCGAAAGATGACAAGTTCTGGATATCGAACGGAAACGGTTTGAGTCCTGTGAAAACAACCGTTATGACGGCAATGGATCACAAGAATCTGTATTTCGCATTTGATGTGGAAGACTCGGACATTCACGCAGAGCTTACAAAAGACGATGAGCCTGTTTATGATAAGGATGATGTCGTTGAAATAATGATAGATCCAAGAGGCGAGGGCAAGATTTATTACGAGATTCAAGTCTCTGCCGGAGGTGTGAAGTTCGATTCAAAATTCAACGGCAGAAGAAAGAACCGTGACGACAGTTATGATTCAAAGATCAAATATGCAGTCAAACTCGACGGAAAGATAAATGATACTAAGGAGAATGACAAAGGCTGGACAGCTGAGATAGCAATTCCATGGAGCTCAATTGAGGATGCGCCTGTTAATCCTCCCAAAGACGGCGACAAATGGAAAGCTTTCATTTACAGGATTAACCGTTACACAGACAAAAAGTCGACTTCTGAAGATTTCACGGCATGGACTCCGCCTTATGCAGGTGATTTCCATAATTTAAAATTCATGGGAGAACTGGTTTTTGTTTATGAGGAAATTCTCTAATTTATTCAAACTGCTGCTTCTCTTAATTGTAAGCTTTCAATTGTCAGCACAGAATGGCGGGACATCTCTTAAAAAACAGATCATAGACGGCAGGATTGAAAAAGAAAAGGGTGAAGTGGAATATGCAGTAAAGGTGTCAAAGCAGGAGATTGAGGTAATAAAAACGATTGCCTATAATGCGCTTTTGAAGCACAGAAAGCTACAACTGCTTAATAAGTCTTCGCTTTTTCTTAAAGAACGCTGTTTTGCTTTTGACTATGAATGTAGAAAGATCTACAGCATGTCGATTGCATATCTGAAAAGTTCGCTGATAGACTCTCAAAAAGATATGGATGAACTTGAAAAACTGTTTGAAGAAAGCCATAACAGACTGAAAAAACTTGAAGAAAAGCTCGCCTATCTGGAAAAAGGTGTTGATATTGAAACATTTCCAAGTACAGGTGCGGCGGCAATACCTGAGCTCGAAAATCTTTTTGCCTGCAATTCTTTCAACGGCTGGAACACAAATAGAGGCATATTCGTTCTTCCAGGAACAAAAACAGATCTTCCGGTACAGGTGTTTGTAAAAGATGTAATAAAAATAAACGGTTCAGGTTCTGTGATGATCCTGGAAGCAGGTGATTACACACTCAACATCAGCTATGTCAAAACCCCTGATGTGACCGCCGGAGAAATAGTTCCCGCAGGAAAGAAACTGTT
>Ga0209099_1002734_pt1 | contig 15108 bp, 18 predicted proteins | sample AD_JPNHW2_MetaG_FD_184430 | JGI IMG/M metagenome (GOLD analysis project Ga0209099, IMG submission 184430) | Active sludge microbial communities of municipal wastewater-treating anaerobic digesters from Japan - AD_JPNHW2_MetaG (SPAdes) (version 2) | ecosystem: Engineered > Bioreactor > Anaerobic... | reverse complement strand
ATCAGTACGAAGAAGCTCCAGGCAAAGGCGTCGTGCAAAGCCCGTTGCTTCATGGTAAATACGCCCAGAAGGAACAGGCAGGTGCAGCCCACCACCAGCATGACCACGGAGAGCTTCCCCAGCAAGCTCCAATAAAGGAACCTTAGGAGCGATAATGAGAAAGCTACTCCTAAGGCCCCCATTACCATTACTGAGATGTTGAAGAGCCAGGTATACGGTTCGGTCGTTCCCAGTTCGCTCATCAGGTCCAGACCGAACCTCCAATCGGGATGGTACAGCAGGGAGATGCTGAACAGCGCCTGGAAGGCCACCACGCCGATAATCCCGGCGGATGCGCCAAGCAAGGCCAACCTATCCCGGTCCATGTGGTCCAATTCACGTTAGGGTTTATCTATCCTTCACCCCGTCTCGTTTCTCAGTAGATTCATGGCATTATTTTTTTAGATGTATTCACTTCCTGGAACGGGGAAGCATACCATGTACGCTGTCGAGGTTAAGGATCTGGTCAAGAGATACGGAACCTTCCAGGCGGTCAAGGGCATCTCCTTCCATGTAAAGGAGGGCGAGGTCTACGGTCTCATCGGCCCCAACGGGGCGGGCAAGACCACCACCTTGCGCATACTCGCGACGCTGCTGGAAGTAACCAGTGGGACCATACAGATACAGGGGATAGATCTGAGGGCCAAGCCGGAAGAGGTCCGCCGGGTGATCAGCTATCTGCCGGAGGACGCCGGGGCCTACAAGCACCTCCGAGGACGGGAGTACCTGAAGTTCATCGCCCAGTTCTTCGCCGAAGGAGATGAGGCCGAGGCGCTGGTGGCCAGGGGGATGGAGATAGCTAACCTCGGGGAGAGGATTGACGACAAGGTCGATACCTACAGCAAGGGGATGGCCCGGCGGTTGCTGGTGGCCCGGGCTTTGATGATAAAGCCAAAATTGGCCATCCTGGACGAGCTGACGTCCGGCCTGGACGTGCTGAACGCCCAGGAGATACGCAAGACGGTCAAGAGCTTCGCGGCGCAAGGGACGACGATGCTATTGTCGTCGCACAACATGCTGGAGGTCGAACTTCTCTGCGACCGCATCGCCCTCATCAACGACGGGATGATCGTGGCGGAAGGTACGCCTGCCGAGCTTAAGCAGAGGTACGATGCGCAGAACATCGAGGAAGTGTTCGTTAAGGTGGTGAGGAAATGAGCAGTCTCTCCAAGATAATTAGGAAGGAGGTCAAGGAGCTGCTGACCCCGGCCACCCTCATTCCGATAATCATAATCGCCGTCCTCTTCGGATCCCTCGGCGGGGTGTTCGGGGGCGTGGAGGAGCAGCTGGAGGAACCGCCGATGATCGCGGTCATCAATCAGGACGGCGGTTCCCTCTCGTTAGTGGCCATGGCCGTCTTCAATGCCACCTCGGATATAGTGTACAACGGAACGGACGTGCAGGAGGCCTTGAACGTCCTGGATGAAAAAGGCGGGGTATCGCTGTTCGTCATACCGGCCAACTTCACCTCGAACATCGAGAACGATACCCAAGGCACCATCGAGATCTTCTGGATCATGAAGGGCGCCGGGATAATGGATTCCGTACCAGGGGCGGCGGCCGATGCCAACCTGATGTACGTCGACCAGGCCATCTCGGCGACGCTCATCAACCATAACATGAGCGACAACGCCTCCCTCATCCTGGATCCCACGCAGTATTACGAGACCACCCTGTTCAAGGGCAAGGAGATGACCGGGATATCTCCCATAACCATCTCCAGTGTCATGTCGTCGCAATCCTTCGTCATGCCGCTGATCGTCATGATGGTGATAATCTACGCGGGAAGCATCGTTATATCGTCCATGGGATCGGAGAAGGAGAACAAGACGCTGGAGACATTGCTCACGATGCCCGTGAGCCGAACATCCATTGTGTTCGGAAAGCTGATCGGCGCGGCGCTGGTCGGACTGCTGATGGCGGTCATCTACATGTTCGGCATGAGCTACTACTTCGATTCGCTGATGGGTTCCAGCTCCATCGACCTGGCGGAGTTCGGGCTGACCCTGAGCATCGTGGATTACATCCTGGTCGGAATGTCGCTGTTCGCTTCGCTGGTGTTCGCCCTGGCGCTGTGCATGATACTGGGCATATTCACTAAGAACTACAAGGCGGCCCAGACCATGACCATGCCCGTGACGTTCCTGGCCATGATCCCCATGTTCGTGACCATGTTCACTGACGTCGACACGCTGCCGATGGTGGCCAAGGTACTGGTTCTGGCCATACCGTTCTCGCACCCCATGATCGCCATGCGCTCCCTGATGTTCGATGACTACTCGCTGGTGCTCGGTGGTATAGCCTACACCGCTGCCGTGGCGCTGCTGGCGATGTTCGTCGCGGTGACCTTGTTCAAGAAGGATATTCTGCTCACCGGCAAGGTGTCCAACTCGGACAAGAAGAGCAAGATCCCGCTGGTGGCCCTGCTTCAGACCATCTCAAGGAAGCGCAAGAAGTGAAACCCCTTACCTATTCCTTTTTTATCAATAAAATGAAAGGCGTTTGAAGCTCACTGCATGGAAACCGGAGGAAGCTCGCGGTGAACGATCTCCACCTTCAGCTTCTTGTCCCCGACCCTCAGCGTCTTGAGCTCCATCAGCACGATCTTGGCGGAGTCCTTGTGGACCTCGAACTCCGTGCGGTCCTTAAGGACGTTTATGTTTCCTATCGCTAGCTCGGGGATCCTCATCTTGCGGTTGAGCAGCGCCAACAGGTCAGCGCGCTCCACCGGTTCGTTCTCCCCGGCGACCACTTTGAAGAGCACCATGCCGAACAGGTCGGCCTGGTCCTCGAAGTCCATGACCTTGCGGATGACATCCTTGCGGCCGCTCTCTGGGACCTCTTCCTTGGCTATCTCGGTTACCCCGAACTCATTGATCTTCTTCAGAAGGTGTACTTCCTTGGAGGTGATGAAGGTGATGGCTATGCCTTCCTTTCCGGCGCGGCCGGTACGGCCGATGCGGTGAACGTAAACTTCCGGGTCCTCCGGAATGTCGTAGTTGATGACGTGCGTTACGCCCTCGATGTCCAGCCCGCGAGCGGCGACGTCGGTGGCGATGAGCACCGCGGTCTTTCCCTCCCGGAACTCCTTCAGGACCTTCTCCCGGCGGGCCTGGGTCAGGTCACCGTGCAATTCCCCTACCCGGTAACCGTAGGAATCCAAGCGTTTGGCAAGGATGTCCACCATGACCTTGGTCTGCACGAAGACTATGGCCTTCGGCTTGTAGGCGTCCAGTACCCGGCACAACGCCCAGATCTTGTTCTTGCGCTCGATGTTGAAGTAGACCTGTTTGGTCGTCGGGAGCACTATCTGCTCCTCGCCGATCATGATGGTCTCCGGATCGACCATGTGCTTGGCGGCGATCTCCTTGATGGTCTCCGGAATGGTCGCCGAGAACAGCATGGTCTGCCGCTGCTTCTTCACCTTGGAGACGATGTACTCGATGTCCTCGATGAACCCCATGTCCAGCATGCGGTCCGCCTCGTCCAGCACCAGCACTTCGATCTCATTGAGGGCTAGCGTCCCCCGGTGCAGGTGGTCGATGACCCGTCCCGGAGTGCCGACCACGATGTCCACGCCCTTGCGGAAGGCGTCCACCTGCTCGTCGATGGACTTGCCGCCGTAAACGGGAAGCACGCGCACGTCGTCCATGAAGAAGGCCAGCTTCTTCAGTTCATCAGATACCTGCGAACCCAGCTCCCTGGTCGGAACGAGAATGAGCGAGAAAGGCTTGACGCCCTTGGTTAGGGATTCCAGGATGGGGATCCCGAAGGCGGCCGTCTTCCCGGTCCCGGTCTGGGCCTGGGCTATGACGTCCTTACCCTTCATGGTAAGAGGTATGGTCGCCACCTGAACCGGGGTCGGCTCTACGAACCCCATGCGCTCGATGGCCTTCATGATCTCATCCCTGAGACCGAACTCTTGGAAACTAGACATCTTGATCACTTCGATTGCATGGGCATATCCCTAGGGATATTAATCATTTGGAGTCCTTTTTCGGGAGCTTGGATTCCATGGCCTGCACGATGGTCTGCAACGTTTTCACTCGGGAATAAAACTTGTCGTTGCTCTCCACGATGGTCCATGGTGCCAGCTTGGTGCTGGTGCGGAACAGCATCTCGTCCACCGCCCGCCCGTAGAAGTCCCACTTTTCCCGATTTCTCCAATCGTCCTCGGTGATCTTCCACTGCTTCATGGGGTCCTTGTCGCGTTCCTCGAAGCGCTTCAACTGTTCGTCCTTGTCGATCTCCAGCCAGATCTTCACCAGGACGCCCCCGTTATCCACCAGCATCTCCTCGAAGAGATTGATCTCCTTGTAGGCGCGCTTCCACTCCTCGGTGGAGCAGAACCCCTCCACGCGTTCCACGAGCACCCGTCCGTACCAGGAGCGATCGAATATTCGCACGTGCCCGGCCGGAGGCAGCTTCTGGTAGAACCTCCAGAGATAGTGATGCTCCTTCTCATCGGCCGTCGGAACGCCGACTGGAACGACCTCGTAGCCCCGGGGGTTCAGTTCGGCCGTCAGGCGCTGTATCGCCCCGCCCTTCCCGGCGGCGTCCCAGCCCTCGAACACCACGATGGTCGGTATCTTGAGCCGGTTCAGTTCGCACTGCAGCACCTTAATGCGGTTTTGCAGCTTCTCCAGCTTGACCTTGTACTCCTCCTGGGACAGTTTCTTGCTGAGATCGACGGAACCGCGGGAGGAGTTGAACATCTGCCCGCCCTTGATGAGGGGGTTGCTGTCCATGTGTATCTGGTTCTTGCTCTCCATCTTCGACAGTCCGTACTCCAACATGCGCACCGCGGTGGTGAGTATCTTGGCCGAGGCGAACTTCTGGTCCTCCGCCTCCACGATGGTCCACGGGGCGTACTCCCGGTCGGTGCTCTCGATCATCTCCTCGATGAGCGGGACCATCTTCTCGTACTTGCGGAAGAAGTCCACCTCCGAGGTGCTTATGGCGCACTGGTCGAGGTCCTTGTCCTTGTAATTGTCAAGACGTTTCTTGTGCTCCTTCTTGCCGATGTGCAGGAAGAACTTCATGATCAGGTAGCCGTCGTCGGAGAGCATCTCCTCGAACTCGGCTATCTCCCGCCAGGCCAGGCGAGCGGCCTCCTCCCTGCGCTCGGCCCTGGCCAAGGAACGGAAGTACCAGGAGCGGTCGAACACCGCTATACGTCCCCGGGCCGGAATTCGAACCATGAACCGCCACAGGAACGGCCTCAGCTTCTCGTCGTAACGCGGTGCGGTTATCGGGTGCACCAGGAACCCTCGGGGATCGAGGGGGAGAATGAACTTGTTCACCACCTCGCTCAATCCCACGGTGTCCCAGCCCTCGAAGACCACGATGATGGGCATTCCAGCGTCGCGTGCGTGTCTCTGCAGCTCACCCAGGCGCTCCTTCAGTTCGGTGACGACCTTGTCGTACTCCTTCTGGTCCAGGTGCTTGCCGGGGTCCACGTGCTCGAACATGTCCTTCCGGAGATGACCATTCGAAATAGATAACGCTTGGCGTGGCGAAAGGCATATCTTCACCGATGGCTTGACTAGGTGCATGGGCAACCTGAACGTGGCGGCGGTAGGCGCCTTGGGATACGCCAAGGACCTGGGAAAGAAAGGGACCGTCAGCGACATCACCATCTACGACATGAAGAAGGGGCAGGACACGGTCAGCATACTGGAGCCGGCCAAGTACCCGGACCGCATCAACTCGTTGTACTTCTGCGTCAACCTGGCGGAGATGGCCCTGGTCGTGGTGGACGAGATAAACGCCGCCTTCGGCGAGACGTTGCTCATGCTCGATTGCGCCAACGTCAAGCGCGGGGTGTTCATCCTCCGGAACTATCTGACGCCGGACCGCATCGCCCCGCTCATCAAGGACACGGTCCTGATGAACTACATCTACATGCCAGATGATCTCATTCAGCTCCGGGAGTACCTGCTCGACGAGGCGTCGAAGATCAAGCCGCACGGCGAGGGAAAGGGAGTTATCCCCATAGACCACCACTTCAACGTGAAGGGAGTGGGAACCGTGGTGCTCGGTTACGTGGCCAAGGGCGTCGTTAATCGTCATGACAGCCTGAAGGTGCTGCCTACGGACCGCACGGCCCTCGTGAGGTCCATACAGAAGCATGACGATGATTTCGATGTCGCTTACAAAGGGGATCGCGTCGGGTTCGCCCTCAAGGGAATAGAGGCGGAGGACCTGGACCGCGGTTACGTTCTAACGAACGATCCGGAGATGAAGGTGATCTCCGAGCTCAACGTCAAATTGAACCTGGTCAAGTACTGGCAATCCCCTATCAAGGAAGGCATGGTAATGCATCTAGGCCATTGGATGCAGTTCCTGCCCTGCCGCGTCACGTCGGTGAGCGGCGAGGCCCGTACGCCGCAGGTGACACTTACCTTGGAGAAGCCGTTGATCTACGGTCCCGGCGACCGGGCAGTGATGCATTACCTGGAAGGGGGCAAGCTGCGCATCGTGGGAACGATAGACCTCTAGCCCATCCCGAAGGCCGCCCGGTGCAATATGTCGGCCGTAGCGCTCAGCGCCCGTCCGGCGTCCTTCAGGTGATGGTATATCTCCCTCTTCTTCAGCACCATCATGTGGTCGGGCAGCAGAAAGACCTTCTGCATTCCCGCCACATACGTTTCCTCGATGCTCTGCTCCTCCTCCCGCATCTTCTTGATCAGATCGTCCGTCCTCTCCAGCCCTTTCCCTAGGGCCTTCACCCCTTCCACCACCTCCCTGGTCCCGACCAGGAGATGCTCGGCCATCTTCAGCATGCAGCGGTCCGGCTCCACGCCGAAGGTCTCCATCTCCAGTAGCGTCGTCCGAGCGAAGTTCATGACCAGCTCGAGCTGTCTGGACATGGTATAGATGTCCTGACGGTCGAACGGCGTGGAGAACGCCTCCCCCAGCTTCCTCTCCATGTCATGTCGGAACTCATCAGTGCGCCGGTCAAGCTCTATCAGCGCGCTCAGGTGATGGTCCCGCTCGCCCTGCAAAGCGGATAACAGCAGCTCCACTCCTTTGGCGGTGTCCTCGGCCTGACCCACCAGCATGGCGTTGAAATCATACTTCGGAGGGAACAACCCGTCCAGCAGACCCTTCTTCTCTTCCATCTCAGACCTCCAGCAAAGCTCTCATAACGATCACGATGACCACGGACAACAACGTCGCCGCGGGTATGGTCATGAACCAGGACACCACCAGGTCCTTGCCCACCCTCCAGTGCACCAGCCGATGGTTCTCCGCCGAACCGACGCCCATCACTCCGGCCGTAACCACCTGGGTGGACGACACGGGAGCGCCCAGTAAGGTGGCGAATATCACCGTCAGGGATGAGTTGGTCTGGGCCACCAGGGCGTGCACCGGCCGGATCTTGAATATCTTTCGTCCCACGGTGCGCATGATGCGGTAACCGCCGCCGAGCGTACCTAGAGCCATGGCCGCCGCGCAGGCCACCCTCACCCACAATGGCACTTCCAGAGTGGACGATCCCATCGCCACCAACAGCAGCGCTACCAGGGCCATCTGCTTCTGCGCATCATTGGCTCCATGGGCCAGCGTCTGCACTCCCGTGGTCAACCACTGCAGTCTCTTCATCGGGCGGTTGGCGTCGACGGACGCCCCACGCAAGAACAGCCTGGCCAGCTTCATCAGGATGAACGATCCGCCGAATCCCAGAAGAACCGAGGCCAGCAGGAACGTCAGGACCTTGGCCACGCCCGTCAGCTGGCCGGTCAGAAGTTCGTTCCAGCCCCAGTTCACGCCCGAAAGACCGTGGAAGGCGATCCCGACGCCGATGAGCCCGCCTATCAGGGCATGAGTGGATGACGACGGGATGCCATAGTACCAGGTGACCACGTTCCACAGGTTGGCGGCGGCCACCGCGGAGAACATCGCCAGTCCGACCGAGCCGACGATTTCGTTGGTTAGGACGCCCTGCATGGTGAGCACGACAGCGCTGCCTCCGATCAAGGCACCGATGAAATTGTTGGTGGCCGCCATGAGCAGGGCCCCCTTGACGGAGGCGGCTCCCGACGATACGATGGTGGCCACGTCCGCCCCGGCGTCATTATACCCGTTGGTGAAGGCGAAGAGCAGGGACAGCGCGATCCCTGCCAAGGCTACCAACGTAAGGGCGTCCATTTTACCCTAGCCAGCCCTTGCGGCGGAAGTAGACCAGCATGATCCCGGATACGATGGCCATGCCCACCAGCACCACCGGGTACGCCAGTTCATTGGTCAGCTCCGGCATGTACTTGAAGTTCATTCCGTAAAGCCCGACGATGAAGGTCAAGGGAATGAAGATGGTGGCGATGATGGTCAGCGTCTTCATTATCTCGTTCATGCGGTTGCTCACCGTGGACATGTAGACGTCCGTTAGCTCCGACAGCATGTCGGTGTACGTCTCCACCACATCCATCACTTGTATGGAATGGTCGTAAACGTCCCGCAGGTAGGTGTTGGTGTTCGGTGACACGATCTCGATGTCTTGGCGCATCATGGCCGCCACGACCTCCCTTATCGGCCAGATTGACTTTCTCAAGAATAGGACCTCGCGCTTGAGCCGATAGATGTCGCTCAGCACGTCCTGCTCCGGATTGTCTGAAAGACGTTCCTCGATGTCCTCCACCAAGTCGCCTATCTTCTCCAGGGCCGGGAAGTAATTGTCTACGACCGCGTCGAGGAGCGAGTACACCAGATAGTCCGCCCCTGACTTCCGCAAACGTCCTTTATTGCCCTTTACCCGTTCCCGGATGCTGTTGAAGACGTCGCCCTCCCTTTCCTGGAACGTGAGAACGTAGTTCTTGCCCATCACGATCGATAGCTGCTCGTAGGTGACCTCCTTGCCGTTGTCACCCCGGTAGATCATCTTGACCACCAGGTAGACGTATTTGTCGTACAGCTCCAACTTAGGCCGCTGCCCCATGTGCAGGATGTCCTCCATGACCAGGGGGTGCAGTCCGAAGATGTCGCCTACCTTCTTGATCTGCTCCACGTCGGCCAGTCCGGAGAAGTTGATCCAGGTTATGCTGGGGTTGTCCCGCATCATCATGCACTCATCGAAGGTTATTCCCTTCTTCTCCAGGACGTCCGCCTCGGTGTAGTCGATCACCGAGACCTCCGTGGGCGATGGGCTTCCATCACCCACATAGATGACCGAACCGGGCGGCATGCCCGTCTTCTTGGAGTGGTGCTTCTTCATGAAACGGTTGCCAGACATTTCCATTGTCTCACTTCCTCGGTTTGAACTTCAACGAAGCGGAGTTGATGCAATAGCGGAGACCGGTCGGCTTCGGGCCGTCCTCGAACACGTGGCCGAGATGCCCGCCGCAATCCGGGCATAGCACTTCGGTGCGGTCCATGCCATGACTGAGGTCCCGCTGCTCCTCCACGCCCTCCAGGGGCTTGACGAAGCTGGGCCAGCCGCATCCCGAGTCGAACTTATCTTCCGAGACGAAGAGCTCCTTTCCGCAGCCGGCGCAGACGTACGTTCCAGGTTCCCTGGTCTTGTAATGCTTGCCGGTGAACGGCGCCTCCGTGCCCTTCCTGCGTAGGACCCGGTACTGCTCGGTATCGAGCTCCCGTTTCCATTCCTCGTCGGACCTCTCCACCCTTCGCCCCATGTGATCCCCGGAGATATGGTCGCCTAGCTTTATTTCAATTGCTGCCTGGCCAAGGTTCTTATCCCCCGGAGCTATTTTGACCTTTCATGCCCGACGAGTACGAGCATTTCCATGAGGTGCAATATTTCCGTACCTGGTGGTATCTGTTGTTGACGCTGATTCCGACCGGGGTTGTCTGGTGGGGGGCGATACAGCAACTATTGCTCGACGTGCCGTGGGGTAATAATCCAGGTCCCGACGGGTTCCTGTGGTTCCTGCTGGTGGTGATCGGCGTTCTCCTTCCAGCGTTCATGCTCTCCATTAATATGAGGACCACGGTGACCGATACCGTCAACATATTTTACTTTCCGTTGATCAACAAGCCCAAGCGCATCTTCAAGGAGGAGATCGTGACCTATGCCGTGGTACGGTACTCTCCCATCTCGGAGTACGGCGGCTGGGGGATCAAGGGAACCTCAGGCCACCGCGCCTACAACGTATCGGGAAACCGTGGGGTGCGCATAACCTACGCCAACGGGAACACGGTGCTGATAGGCTCGCAGAAGCCGGAACTTCTATACACCGCGATAACCGCCATGATCAAGACCGGCTCCGCCCGGCTAAAGGCCTGATCATTCCCTCTTTTCCGGTCCCGGGACCACCCGTGCGGCGATCTCGTTGTGCCGCATGAATCCCGGAGTGAAGGGGGAATTGTAGCGCATGAGGAACGGACGTCCGTCCATGACGTAGTCGGCTTCCTTCAGTTCGGTCCTGAGCTCCTCGGTACGACCTTGAACGTCGACGCCTCCGGCGCGGCCGCGGAAGCGCATGACCGCGAAGAGGCCCCCCTTCTTGAGCTCGATGGCCACCCGGGGGTCCGCCGGCTTCGGTGCCTCTTCGAAAGTGACATCCGACGGCAGCACGAAGGCCATCATCGCCTCCGAGTCGTGACCGGCAAGTTCGCCGGTCCGGGAGACCACCGGGGCGGTCATCGGCAGCTTGCTCTCCTTGTCGTTGTTTCCGCCGATGTACTGGAACAGGAGCGAGAACGCCTCATCGTCGTCCATATCGTAGACGGTGGCCAGTACCAGATCTCCATATCTCCTGAGCTCGGCGTCTCCGAGATGCTTCACCACTTCGTAGGTAACGCTTCTGACCATCTCTCTCCCTCCATTACGACTCGACACGGGCGGGATCCTCGCGTTAGAGGGCCATGCCGATCACCAGGATAGTGCTGCGGTCCTCGTCCTTCCAAGGGCCTGCGATATAGCTATTCCCGGGAGGCAATATAAACCGGACGGTGTCTCATTCCTTGGTCACGTCCACCAAGGGGGTGAGAATGGACACGGTGCGCTCCAGGAACTCCATGTCCTCCAGGTGCAGGGTTATCGCCTTCTCCGGGCAGACATGGGCGCAGCGGGCGCATCCCTTGCACATCTCCTGGTCGATGCAGGCCTTGCCCTCCCTCAGCGTTATGGCGTTCACGTAACAGCCTTCCACGCATAGCCCGCATCCCGTGCACTTGCCCTCATCAACGGATAGACGCACCCCGGGCAGCCTTTTCATCTTGACCGATATGGCCGGGTCCAGCTGCGGAAGCATCTTCCACAGGCAGCAGCAGGGGCAGCAGTTGCAGATGGTCATCAGGTCCTCCTTCGGTTTTCCCGAGGTCCACATGCTGTCGATCTTGTTCCGTCCTATGAGGTGGACGAGCCCGGCCCGCTCGCAGCGGTCCAGGTGCGCCAAGGCCTCCTCCTTGCTCACCAGATGTCCCAACCGCGGGTCAATGTTGAGCACGGCCTTGCCCAGGAAGAGACAACCAAGTTCCCGGGGGTAATCTTCGCAATGGGCGGACGTCCGGCAAATGCAATAATCCATGACGAAATGGTACCTGGACCGCTCGATGAAGTGCCTGATGACCTCCGAGGGGAGCACGGTGTCCTCGCGTTCCGGCGCGGCCAGGTCCAGAGGGATGTCCCGCACCTTGAGCGAGGACTCCTTGGGCAGCACGTAGATATCGTCGCCGTCGAAGAACGTCCGGTCCATCATGCGGCCGAGCAGGGGCCAACGGGTCAGCTTGGCCAGTGAGAACCGGTAGCGGAACCCTCCCTTTATCGCCCGCACGTAAACCATCGTCAGTCGGCCCAATTCACGACCTCTTCCTGGAAAGAGCGTTAGCCACTATTCAACGCTTCCCCGTGATTCAATCAAACCTTAATAATCGGAAAGGGCATGCCAGGGTGATATGGAGATAGAGGAGGTGGCAAAGGCGCTGTCCTCGGACACCCGCCTGAAGATACTGAGGCTGCTGGCCGACGGGGAGGCTTCCGCGGTGCACGTCTACAAGTTGTACAACGAGAGGTTCGCCGAACGCCGGGAGAGAGCCACCGTCTACCGGGAGCTGGAAGTCCTTTACAAGTCCAACTTTCTGGTCAAGACGTACAAGGAGGAGAGCAAGGAGATCGTCTACCGCCTCTCCGCCCGTTCCATCAACATCGATCTTGTCGCGCAGACCGCCTCGGCCGGCCCATGATACTGGCCATTGAAAATATTTTAAAAAGGTCGATACGCGATTTGACAACTCGTTACATGCTGGTGTAACAAGCGTTTATACCCTATTAACTGATTCACTACTTTACTGGTAGCGGCTCGTTCCGCTACTTTGGAGGAAAAAACATGGTAACCGTTGAACTGACATTCGGCGTTCCGGACAAGGTCGCTGAAGAGGTAAAGAAGAAGTTCCCCAATGAGACCGACGCCCTGCGCGTGACCAAGGCCAACCCGGCCTTCCCCCCGTACTACTCCGTCGGAGACCCCCGGGCCAAGCCCGAGAAGCTCAAGGTCGATGGCAAGGAGTACTGGGTTTACCGCTGCCGCAAGGCGTGATCAAGCCGTTATTACCTTCTAAACCCCTTCCCTTATTCTTATTTTTCATAACCATCGTGAACCGATTAATCGCTTTTCGTTAACTCCGTTACATGCCGAGCATACGCGTATCGCCCGCTCACAACCGGTTACACTGGCATGTAACAAAGCCTTATAATCCTATTAGGTGTTAAATCATTCCAGCGGCGAGAGCCGCGAACAAGGAGGAACACAGATGGTAACCGTAGAACTGACCTTTGGCGTACCGGACAAGGTCGCCGAGGAAGTAAAGAAGAAGTTCGCCAACGAGAAGGACGCCCTGCGCGTGACCAAGGCCAACCCGGCCTTCCCCCCGTACTACTCCGTCGGAGACCCCAGGGCCAAGCCCGAAGAGATCACCGTGGACGGAAAGAAGTATTGGGTATACCGCTGCTTCCAGGGCTGAACGCCCTCCGTCAAACCCTTTCCTTCCTATTTCGTCCGTTCCCATCCAACGACTTGAAATATTTTTTACGTGTTATTCGTCAGGCCGAGGTGGAATAGGATGGTCGAGGTTCGTCTGGTCCCCATGAACAAGAAGGAGTTCGAGGCCATGAAGGCGGTCGGCGTAAAACGGTACGCGGACGAGAACGTCAAAGTGGGGTACTGGAAGCCCGGGGAGGCGCTGCAACGGTCCGAGACCGTCCATGCTAATCTTCTACCGGACGGACTTCGCACCGAGGGCCATCACTTCTACAAGGCTCTGGACGCCGGCACCGATGAACGCGTCGGCCAACTATGGCTCAGGGTGGAGCCGGGCGAGGACCGCAAGGGGTTCATCTACGACGTGTTCATAGACGAGGACAAGCGGGGCAAAGGTTATGGGCGAGCCATGATGCTGGCCATCGAAACGAAGGCCAAGCGCATGAAGATCGATTCCCTGGCGCTGCACGTTTTCGCCTACAACGACGCGGCCAGGCACCTGTACGAGACGCTCGGCTACGAGGTCAAGAGCCTGAACATGATGAAGGTCCTCTGAAGTTCAGATCGATCTCAGGTCCTTGAACTGCCAGCCCATTATCATGATGAACTCGTTCCACAGCTCCCCGGAGCGGTCCTTGTACTGCGAACCGAACATCCTCTGGCAGTCGAAGTCCTTGGAGTCGTCCATGATGGCCACGTGGTCGTACCTCCAGCTCTCCATCATCAGGTAGGAGATGAAGTTGGCGAACGGATAGGTCGTCGGATCGGCGGCGTCCACCGGTATCTTCTCTGGAACTACGAACTCCTTCTTGGTGTGATTGAACAGACCGTATCTGACGCCCATATCTCTCTCCTCTCAACAGTAACAAGCTCGTCAGGTAAATAACCCAAGGTCCCCTCACGATTATATCGTCCCTCGGCGTTCCCTGACCGATGCGCTGCACCCACTGCACCAAATGCTGCCAGGACACTCGCATGGAGCTGTGCCAGGCGGACATCGACCGTTTGGTGCGCCGGGGTCACGCTGACGGCAGTTTCTACGAGATCGGCGAGGACGGGATTCCGAGGCTGATCAACGAGCAAGGTCACTGCGTTCTTTATGACCAGGGACGGAAGAGGTGCCGCGAGTACGCGGCGAGGCCATTGGGCTGCAGCATATATCCGGTGAACCTCACCGAGGACGGCGAGGTGGTCGTGGATACACTATGTCCGGAAGGGAATTCCTTGAGCGACGACGAGGTCTCCGTGAAAGGGAAGCGCCTGCGCCGTCTGCTGAGCACCATCGACTCCGAGGCGAAGAAGCGCCTCCGAGCATAAGTTACATCGCTGATCAGGCATACTGATTTATGCTCGGGAAATAAATCACCCCCAGCATTGCGCAATGAACGAGTGTGAGCATCTCATGTTCAAATACGAATACACCATCAATTGGAACAACCAGGTCTTCAAGGACACCTTCGAGTGCGAAGGGAACGAGGATGCCAAGCGCGAGGTCATGAAGAGGTTGAAAGCTTCAGGCGTTCCGGCCGGCAAGTACGTCTTCGTGGACATCGTGCGACTGGATGACGGTAAGATGATCATCGAAGAGGAACTGTGGCGGGCCTGAGGGCCGTAATACGACCCATTTAATTTCTTTTACACCATTCCTAAGCAGATGAAGGTCTCCATCATCGGCACGCCGCATTGCGGAAGGACCGTTTTCCTCGGACTATTTTACGAGACCCTCATCCGAATGAACAACGCGGAAGGTGACGATGCCCAAGAGGTCATGCTGAGCACCGGTCCGGTGGAGGCCAAAGCCTTCGGGGACCTGCGCTTGGAGCTTATTTCAGGAAGATGGCCCAATTCGGAGAACGCATCGAAGGTGTCCGGTCGCGTTGTAACGTTAGGTTTCCGCAAGAAGCGGTCGATCCCCTTCCTCAGGTCCCGTGAGCTGACGACCGTCGAACTGGAGGACGTTCCACTCACTGAGAAGGATATCATCGTCATGAGAGGGACCGGTCAGCTAAGGGAAGTACTGATGGGATCTTCGAGCGGTTACGTGGACCGCTACGGGATGAGCGAACGGTTCAGGAACGCTCTGGACAGCGAGGCATTGGTGCTCCTGGCCGACGTATTAAAAGAGCGG
>Ga0209099_1002732_pt1 | contig 15113 bp, 15 predicted proteins | sample AD_JPNHW2_MetaG_FD_184430 | JGI IMG/M metagenome (GOLD analysis project Ga0209099, IMG submission 184430) | Active sludge microbial communities of municipal wastewater-treating anaerobic digesters from Japan - AD_JPNHW2_MetaG (SPAdes) (version 2) | ecosystem: Engineered > Bioreactor > Anaerobic... | reverse complement strand
ACCTACCCCGAGGTAGCCCTCGAGCTTCTCCCCATCGTCGTCAAGCGCTTCCGCGAGACGAACGACGCCCTTGTCGGTCTCAGGGCCCTCAAGAACTGAAGCGGACATCCGTAAAGAGAAAGACGCGGCCGCCCTTGTGGGCGGCCGTTCTTATTGATAAGGGCATGCGACGTCCGGATCCTTCATGCCATCAGTAAACGCCTTCGGAGGACTCGCGCCAGGAAAGGGAGGCCGGGGCATCCGGCCCGTTCCAGAGATCGGTCACGAAGACGGCAAGCTCTTCATGGAAGGAATCCGAGACGCCGGAGTCCGCGGGAGGCAGGGACAGGTCCCCTCCGACGCTCTCCCGGGCCAGAAGCGAGACTTCAGTCCCGAGGGGATCGGCCTGGGATCCGTCGAGGCAAGAGCCGGAGGGCGTCCCGTCCATGCCCGGTTCGTTGTCCGTCGCTGCGCGGGTCGCGGCCAGGCGGTTCCAGCCTAGGCCAACGGCGAGGACGACCGCAGCAGCCGCGGGAATGAGGAGGAGGGCCCTCGAAGGCCTGCGCCGGGAAGTCCGGTCTGAAGCGGGCATCGCGTCCTCCGAGCCTGCGGCGAGCTCGATGGAGGCGAAATCGGGCTCTTCTTTCGACGCGAGGTCTTCCATGGCCTCGCGGAGCCTCGCACCCAGAACCTCGTCCCGCCTGTCGTATCCGGATTTCATCGTTCCCATGGCATCCTCCCGGGATTGCGTTCCCCTTCCCCTTCGAGAAGCCCGCGCAGGCGGCCGCGGGCGCGCGAAAGCCTGCTTTTCACGGTCCCCTCGCGGAGCCCGAAAACGGAGGAAAGCTCCTCCACGGAGAAGCCTTCCGCGTCCCGGAGATAGAGCAGCGAGGCGTCGGGCTCGCCGAGGGATTCCAGGGCCTTGCGCGTTTCCCTGGCTTTCTCGCGCAGCTCGAGATCGAAGTCAGGCTCGTCCTCCGGCCGGGGATCCATGTCGGGCAAGGAGCTCGCGTAGCGGCGCAGGCGGCTGCGGTCCCTGGCGCGGTTCCGGACAAGATCGGCGGCCGCGGTCGAGCAGAGCCTGAAGATCCAGGTGCGGAGCCCGGAATCGCCGCGGTACGCGGCCAGGGAGCGGAACATGCGCACGAGGACTTCCTGTTCCGCTTCGGCCGCTTCCCCGGCATCGGGCAACCTGAGCGCGAGGAAGCGCCGCATGGAGGGGAGGTGGCGCCTCGCCAGGGCCTCGAAGGCCCGACGGTCGCCCTCCTCCACGAAGCGGCGGACGAGCTCGAGGTCAGTCCCGCCGCCTTCTTCCGTCGCTTCCCCGGAAAGCCGGGCTTCCCGCACTAGAGCTTCCCGAGCGAGGCCGCGAGGGCTGCGGGCAGCTCGCCTCCGCCCGTGCCGTCCACGAGGCCGAGCTGCCTCGCCTTCTGGAAAGCGCGCATGAGGCGCTGGAGGGTGGCCCATCGCTGGTCGCCGAGGAGCTTGCGCAAGTCAAGGCTCTGCTGGATGCGGATCATCCTGATGGAGTACTCCCAGTCGAGGCTGGAACGGACGAGCTTCTGGATCTCGTCCATCGAGGGATTCGCGTCGAGCATGAGTCGCTCGAGGCGGGCCTGGACGATCCTGATTTCGGCCTGGGCCTTGGCGAGGTCGTCGGCCTTCCGGTCGAGGATGTCGCCTATCGCCTTGATCTCCTGGTCGGTGAGCGAGAGGTCGCGGAATTCCTTCCTCAGGGCGAGGAGCTCCTCTCGGGCCTTGCCCTGGGCCTTTTCGCCCGCCTTCTGGCCGGGCGCCGCGGGCATGATCGGCGAAGCCGGTCCGGGTGGGCCTCCGGCTGCCTGGGCCGAGAGGGGCGAGAGGGCGAGGGCCGCGAGAAGGACGAAAGCAAGGGCCGCGGTAAAGCTGCGTTTCATGGGTGAACCTCCAGCAGGGCCTCCTTGCTGGAAGGCCCTTCATGGATTAGTCGCGCCGAAGGCCGCGCCGGTTCCCGGAATTCGAATCCATCCAGCATCCATCAGCCATCTTTCAGCCATCTATAGGCCATCCATTGGCCATCCGTAGAACATCCATACGGCGTTCTTCCGGCGCGTCGTCCGGGGATCAGGTCAGGAGGCTCCCGAAGGCCCTGGCGAGGAGGTCGCCGAGGTCAGCCGCCCCAGGACCGCCAGCGATGACGAGATCGGCCGCGGCAAAGGAAGAGAGATCGGAGCCGGGCGCGGGAAGGACGACGCAGCGCATGCCTGCGGCCTTGGCCGCGAGAAGGCCGTTGAGCGAATCCTCGAAAACGAGGCAGGCTTCCGGCTCCATACCCATCCTCCTCGCCGTCTCGAGGAAGATGCCGGGTTCGGGCTTTCCGCAAGGTACCTCGCCGGCGGAGACAACCACCGGGAAATGCCTTGCAAGGCCGGTCGCCTCGAGGCTCGCCGCGATCACGGCAGGGCTCGAGCCCGACGCCAGGCCGAGGGGCATGCCTGCCCGGCTCAGGATTTCTACCAGCTCCACCATCACGGGGAAGGACCTTGTCCGGCCGATCGCGTACTCGATGTAGTAAGTATCGCGCATTGCCATCATCTCCTCGACCGGGAAGGCCGTGAAGGGATTGTCCGGATAGAGCTCCTTGAAGAGGCGCATGATGTCGGCGCTCCCCCGCCCCATGATGCGGTGGCTGAGCTCCTCGGAGAAGTCGATACCGTAACGGGCGAGGAAGGCCCTGTCGCTCGCGAAGTAATTGGGCTCGGAGTCGATGAGGGTCCCGTCGAGGTCGAAGATGCAGGCGCCGGGCCGCAGCGGCAAGGCCACCCGGCTGTCATTGAGGCGATCCATCAGCCCTCCACGAAGCCGAGGCCGGGAACGAGGCGTCCCGTGCCTGAGCCATCTTCATCGGTAGCCTCGTCGTCGGCGGCGTCCCTGCCCGTTGCGGCGCGGTCGACCCAGTAGGCGCCGCGGCCGGGCCGCGTGGGCGTGGCGTAGTACTCGACGTTCCATAGGAAGAGGCCGCGGGCGGGCGCCGTCGGCCCGGCCGCGGAACGGTCGCGCGAGGCGAGGAGGGCGGCAAAGTCGTCGCCGTCCCGGCCGCCGGCCTCGAAATCGAGGATGCAGCCGACGATCGACCTCACCATGCGGAGGAGGAAGGCGTTGGCCGCTATCTCGAAGACGAGGGACTCGCCCTCCCAGCGGAAGGAAGCCTCATGCACGAAGCGGGAGCGCGAGAGGCTCTCGTCCCGCGCCGAGGAGAGGGCCGTGAAGTCGGTCTCGCCGAGGAGGCGAGAGGACATGCGGTTGAGGACGGCGAGGTCCGGCCTGCGCCGGATGAAGTGCGCATATCGCAGACGCACCGGGTCCGGCGCGCCGCCGCAGGCGGTGAAATAGCGGTAGCGCCTGAGCCTCGCGTCGTAGCGGGAGTGGAAGTCATAGTCGACCTCCTCCGCGCCGAGGATGCGGAGATCGCGGGGAAGGAGCTTGTTGAGGGCCGGGAGGAAGCGCTGCGCGGGGATCGAGCGTATGTCGGTGTAGAAATTCGCCACCTGGCCCCGGGCGTGGACGCCCGAGTCCGTGCGCCCCGCGGCGACCGTGGGCACAGGATGGCCGTGCATCGTGCCGAGGGCCTTCTCGAGTTCCTCCTGGGCCGTGCGGGCGTCCTTCTGCCGCTGCCAGCCGGCGAAATCGGTGCCGTCGTAGGCCAGGGTGAGGCGGATATTTCGCATGTCGCGGGAATCACTCATCTGCTTCGTCGTCGTCCTGCTTGAGTTCTGTCTTGAGGACCTCGTAGAGGTCGCGCGCCTTGTCGAGGAGGGGGCCCGGCTTGTTCTTGCTCGAGCGGCCGAGTCCGAACATCCTCGCGATCGACCGCTTGGCCTGGACGAGGGACTCGTTGCGCACGGCCACGTCCTCCTTGGGCCCGTGCTTGAACTCGAGGACGGCCGCGACGTAGAGGACGCCCTCGAAGCCATAGCTCTTGTCCGTGTCGGGCCCCAGCCACTTCATCGTCGAGAAGCGTTCCGTGCCCTTCTGCTCGTGCTCGATCGCGAGCCTGTAGAGGAAGCGGGCCTTGCGGTAGAACAGGCCGGCCACATAGGCGTAGTTCTCGCCGGGGCACTTGGCCTCGAGCTCGCTGCAGAGCCAGGCGGCCCGGAGGGCGGAAAGCCCCTGCTTGAAGACGGGGGCGAACTCCTTGGTGAAGCCCTCGTAGGAGATCATGGCGAGGTAGTAGCTGGCCGCACCCTCCACGAGGCTGCGGGGCGAGTTGAAGTCCACGGGGTCGAAGAGGCGTTGTGCGGCCTCGACCCGCGCCGCGATACCGTCCTGGAGGAGGGATCGCGCCTGGGCCGGCGGGTTCGCGAAGTCGTTCTTGTATGCGGCATACCAGCAGGAAGGGCAGACCGTGAGATCGTAGACGAGGGGATGGATCTCGCCGTAGGCCTGCATGGGGATGTAGAGCCGGTGGAGCTCGTCGGTGAGGTCGCCCGCGTTGACGCGGCCGGAGAAGAGCTCCTCTCGGTGGAAGGTCGCTTCGCAGACGGGACAGCGGATGGAGTCCTTGGCGATGAAGGTGACCTTCTTCTCTTTCTCGTCCTTCTCGGGCTTCTGCGTTGTGCGTACCATGGCTAGTCCTCTATCACGACGACGGCTACGGCGTTCTCGCGCTCGTGGGTGAGCGAGAGGTGGACATGGCGTCCGCCCACCCGGTGCAGGCTGGCGAGGGCGTCACCGAAAAGCAGCATGTCGGGCTTGCCGTTGTGGTTGTTCACCACCTGGATGTCCCTGAGCTTCATGCCCGCGAGGCCGGTGCCCAGGGCCTTGCCGAAGGCTTCCTTGGCTGCGAAGCGCGCCGCGAGGGTCAGGGCCGCCGTGTCGCCGCGTTGCCTGACGGCCTCGATCTCCGCGGGATGGAAAAAACGCTCCATGAGGGCGGGATTGTCGAGCCAGTGACGCATGCGGTTCACGTGCACGATGTCGATGCCGAGGCCGACGATCATTCGGAGGCCCCCATGCGCTGGACGACGCGTACCGTGACCGTCGCGGGCTCCACGGACTCGAGGACCATGCCCTCGGGCAGGGTTACGGCCACGGGAAGCGTATAGGTGCCGGGTTTCCGCACGGCCGAGAAATCGACCGCGAGGGTACCGGGGCCGGGTTCGACCGGGGCGAGGGGGCCATCGGCCGACCTCACGTTGAGCTTTGCCGCGGGAAGGGGTTCCTCGAGGGCGAGGCTCTCCGCGAGGTTCTCCGCGGCAATCGCGAGCGAGGGGAAGTTCCTCACGGTGATGGCCCGCTCCACCATGCCGCGGAATTCGACAGAGTCGGCCCCCACGATGGAGACGAGGGGGTTGGCGCGCACGAGCCTCGACTTCACGCTGAAGTTGGCCATCTTGCCTGAAAGGTCGATGGGCTCGGTGAGCACGTCGACGACCTTGGCCACTGCGCTCGCAGGGCCGGCTATCTCGACCTCTCCCGGGGACATGTCGAAGGAACGGAGGTTGTAGCCCGGATCGAGATAGCCATGGAAGGCCGGCGTGATCGGCACCACGCGCGTTGCGCGACGCTCCATGGACACGGTGATCTCCGCGGGATCGGGCACGACCTCGAGGGGCTCGAGGCCGAGGGCGGCGCCCCGCTTTTCGATCGTCACGATGACCTTGACGAGACCTTCGGCGCGCACGCCGGAGAGATCGACGCTCGCCTTGATGTCCTCCTCCTGGATCTGGAAGAGGTCGTTCGACTCGCCCTTGAGCGCGAGGCGGACGCTCCTCGGGTACTGGCTCGCGGGCACGAATTCCTCGTTCGTCGAGACGGAGAGGGGAACCGAAAGGTAACGCTCCTCGAGCTTGTTGAGGCGGTAGAAGAAGAAGAGGAAGAGGGCGATGGCGAGGGACAGGACCTTGGCGGGCCAGTCCGAGACGGCCTTTGCCCAGAAGCCCTTAGCTTTCATGGACTTCCTCCTCGGCGGTGGCCGTGCCCTCGGGGAAGTCGAGGAGCTCGCCCAGGCGGCGCCTTATCTCGTCAGTGGAAAGGCCGTAGTAGAGCTTGGAATCGTAGGCGAGAGAGAGGGCGCCCGTCTCCTCCGAGACGACGAGGACCACGGCGTCGGCTTCCTCCGAGAGGCCGAGGGCCGCTCGGTGCCGCGTGCCGAAGCTCTTGCGGATGTCCTGCTGCTCGGAGAGGGGGAGGAAGCAGCCGGCGGCCGCCACGCGTCCCTCCTGGAGGATGAGGGCGCCGTCATGGAGGGGCGTATCGAACTGGAAGATGGTGACGATGAGGCTAGAGGAAACGAGGCTGTCGAGCTTCGTGCCCGTGTCGATGATGTTCTTGAGGCCTACGTTGCGAGCGAAGACGACGAGGGCGCCGCGGCGCATGCCCGAGAGGGTCTCCGCCGCGTTGATGACCACCTCGATCTGGCCCACGCGGGGCCTCGCGCCGCCCCGGAAGATGGAGCCCTGGCCGAGCTTCATGAAGATCTTCCTTAGCTCAGGCTGGAAGACGATGGCCACGGCGATGAAGAGGCCCGGCGCTATCGCGTTGAGGATCCAGCTCACCGTGGAGAGCTTGAGGAAGGTTGCTATCACGTAGAACCCCGCGAGGATGAGGGCTCCCTTGACGAGGGAGACCGCCTGGGTCTTCACGAGGATCTGGTAGGTCTTGTAGAGGAGGAAGGCGAGGAGGAGGACGTCGAGGGCGGGCATGACGTAGGTCGTGATGAAGCTCGCGCCTGAGGCTGCACCCATCGGGTCAGGCCCTCCCTTCGTTGATGTTGCGTCCGGCCAGCGAGGAGGCATAGAGCGCGAGGGCGTCCGCCGTCTCCGCCGCGTCGTGCACGCGGAAGATGCGGGCGCCGCGCGAATACGCCGCGCAGGCCGCGCCGAGGCTGCCCGCAAGGCGGTCCTCGGGGGCCCGTCCCGTGATGGCCCCTACGAAGGACTTGCGGGACAGGCCGACGAGGAGAGGATAGCCCAAAGCGGCGAGCTCGTCGAGCCTCGCGATGAGGGAGAGGTTGTCCGAAAGCCTTTTGCCGAAGCCGACGCCGGGATCCAGTGCTATGGCGCCGCGCGGGATGCCCGCCGCCAGGGCCATGCCGGCGACCGCGGCGAGGAAGTCCCTCACCTCGGCGGCGCAATCGGCGTAGCTCGGGGAGTCCTGCATGGTGCCGGGCTCGCCCTTCATGTGCATGAGGACCACGGCGGCGCCTGCTGCCGCGGCGGCCTCCGCCATGCCCTCGTCCGCGAGGGCGGCCACGTCGTTCACGATATCCGCTCCCGCGGCCAGGGCCGCCCTGGCCACGGCCGTCTTCTTCGTGTCCACCGAGATGGGAAGGTCGCACTCCGCGCGGATGGCCGCGATGGCCGGCACCACCCGCTCGAGTTCCTCCTCGACGGATACCGCCGCCGAACCGGGTCGCGTGGACTCGCCGCCGATATCGACTACGGCGGCGCCTGCAGCGAAGGCGGCCATGGCGGCGTCGCGGGCGTCGCGCGCCGCAGCCCGACGGGAGGGTGCGAAGAAGGAGTCGGGCGTCACGTTGACGATGGCCATGACGGCGAAGGGTTCGAGCTCGAGGCTCCGGCCGCGGGGGAGGGAGAGACAGGCCATGATCAGTCCTCCGCTCCGGCTGCCCTGAAAAGGTAGATGCGGCCGTCCTCGGCCTGGGAAAGACGGACACGCTCGGCTATGCCGGCGGCGGAGAAGCCCGCGCGATCCATGAGCTCGTCCCGGCTCGCCTGGGGGAAGGGTTCGCAGGGGAAGCCGATGGCAGAGAATGAGACGCGCGGCAGGCGCCGCGACACGAGGCCCGAGAGGGTCTCGCCGACGCCGCCCTGGGCCACGCCCTCTTCGAGGAAGAAGACGCGTCGGTAGCCTGCGACCGCCTCGAGAAAGGCCTCCTCGTCGATGGGGGCAATGAAACGCAGGTTATAGACATCGGCGGAGCGGCCCTCGCGGAGGAGGATGTCGGAAGCGTCCACCGCGTTGGCCACAAGTCCGCCCATCGCGACGAAGAGGGTGTCCGAGCCCGAGCGGCGCACGAAGGCGCCTCGGCCCGCCTTGAAGGCCGTGGAATAGGGGGCTTCCTCCCTGGGACAGCGGCACTTGGGGTAGCGGATGACGACGGTGCCCGGCGCTTCGAGGGCCCAGTCCAGGGCCAGGTCGAGCTCGCGGGCCGAGGCCGGGGCAAGGATGCTCACCCCGGGGAGGGAGCGAAGGAGGGCGATGTCGTAGATGCCCTGGTGGGTCTCGCCGTCCTCGCCCACCGCGCCGGCGCGGTCGAGGGCGATGACGAGGTGGCGGCCCTGGAGGGCCGCATCCTGGAAGACCTGGTCGATGGAGCGCTGGATGAAGGTGGAGTAGATGGCGACGACGGGCTTGAGGCCGCCCGCCGCGAGGCCGCCCGCGAAGGTGACGGCGTGTTCCTCGGCGATACCGACATCGAAAAGCCGGCCCGGGCAGGCGGCGCGGAATTCCTCGAGGCCCGTGCCCTTGGCCATGGCAGCGGTCACTGCGACGATGTCGGGGTCGGCCCAGGCGTGACGGATGAGGGACTCGGCGAAGGCCTCCGTGAAGGTGGCCGCGGGCCGCGACTCGACCTTGCCGTCCGAAACGCGGAGGGGCGAGACGCCATGGTAGCGCGCTGGATCCTCCTCGGCGAGCTCGTAGCCCTTGCCCTTGCGGGTGACGACGTGGACCACTACGGGCCTGTCGAGCTGCCTCACCTCGCGGAAGACCTGGATCATGGCAGGAAAGTCGTGGCCGTCTATCGGCCCGACGTACTCGAAGCCGAGGTCCGAGAAGAGGTTCTCCTTGAAGAAAAGGCCCTTCACGGCGCGCTTGGCCCGGTTCATGACGCCGTAGATCCACGGGCCGACAAGGGGGATGGCCCGGACGCGCGCATCGAAATGGGCGCGGAAGCGCTGGTAGGCGACCGAGGCCGAGAGCCGAGAGAGGTAGCGCGAGAGGGCGCCCACGTTGGGCGATATCGACATCTTGTTGTCGTTGAGGACGACGACGAGGGGCAGCTGGAGCTGGCCCGCGTGCGACAGGGCCTCGAGGGCCATGCCGCCCGTGAGGGCCCCGTCGCCGATGACGGCTATCACCTTGCCGGGCTCGCGCCTCCGGTGGCGCGCGGCGAGGAGGCCGAGGGCGCTCGATATCGAGGTCGAGGCGTGGCCTGTGTCGAAGAGGTCGTGGGGACTCTCGCTCCGCTTGGGGAAGCCCGAGAGACCGCCGGACTTGCGGATCGTGTCGAAGGCCTCCCGGCGACCCGTTATGAGCTTGTGAGCATAGCATTGGTGGCCCACGTCCCAGACTATGGCGTCGCGGGGCGAATCGAAGACGCGGTGGAGGGCCAGGGTGAGGTCCACGACGCCGAGGTTGGAGGCCAGGTGGCCGCCGTTGCGGCTGATCGTGTCCACGATGCGCTCGCGGATCTCTTCGGCAAGCGCCTCGAGGCCCTTGAGATCGAGGCGCTTGAGGTCGGCGGGCGATTCGATAGTATCGAGGATAGACATCGGTTCCAGAGGATATCACAGGAGGCCGCCGGCTGCTACACCGCGGCGCTCTGCCGGGGTCAGACCCCGCTGGGCCCGCGGCGATCCCCGGCCAGGGTCAGACCCCGTCGCTGTGACCGCCCGTCACGCTCAGCGATCACGGGCTTCGCGTCGCAGGAGCTATACTGTATGTACTTGAGACGGGGAACGGAGCCTTGCATCCCCGCCTCGAGGAGGAAGGTATGGAAGCCTTGTTCGACGCAAAGGGCCGGCTAGAGGTTGTGTACGGCAGGGGCTGGGTCTCCGCCTGGGAAGCCGGACGGCTCTCGAAGGGCACGGTGGTCATGAGCGACACGGAAGCCGGAGACTCGGCGGAGCTCCTTTTCGAGGGCCGCTGGCTCGCCCGCGGCGAGGTTGTCATCGTCGGCGACCGCCCCGGCGTCCCCCTCTGGGGATTCCGGGTTTCCGGCCTCGATCGCGAGGCCAGGGAAGCGCCGGAGCGCGAACGAGGCGAGGGCCTCGCGGAGATCCTGCCCTTCGAGCTCGTCCTCGGCGAGGCCGCGCCTTTTTCGCTCGGTGAGCTCGGGACGGCTTCGGCCGGCAGCGTCATTTCCCTCGACAGCCGTTTCGACTCGGCCGTTCCGGTCACCCTGAGGATCGGAGGGAGGGACGCGGCAAAAGGCAGGCCGGCTGTCGTCGGCGAGAGGCTCGCGATCTTCCTCGACGAGGTCGCGCCTGCAGGTCCGATCAAGGCGGAGGTCCTCTCCACGGGTACGGTCCTCGAGCCTTTGCGGGCCGGCGATCCCGCAGAGGAGGGCTCGAGGGTCAAGCTCTACGATTTCCGGAAACCCGACCGTTTCACGAAACGTGTCATTGAAGCCCTCCGTTCGATACACACGACGATGTCGGATTCCCTGGCGGCGCGGAACCAGGTCCTGGCCGGACTCAGGGTCGCCTGCGTGGACCAGATGACCTGGGGCGAGTGGCTCGCCGAAGGCAAGGGCGAGGACAGGGCAGGAAGGCGGCTCTGGAGAACGGCCATGGGGAGGCCCGGCCGCGCCTACGAACGGCAGGCCCTGCCCTTCCGCTCAGGCGTGCCCCTCCTCCAGCCGTCTACGCCGCGTTATCCGCTCTCGGCAGAGCTCTCCGCCCACATCGAGCGCTGGTCGGCCGAGCAGGAATCGATGCTCGGCGACCGCGCCTGCTTCCTCGCGGCGAGGGGGGCACTCGCCGCAGGCCCGGCCCCTGCAGGGCCCGGACGGGACGTGGTGAGCGACCTCATGGCGGGGCTCCGGGCGGCATGGAAGCTTGTCGGCGACGCGTCCTTCTCGCAGCCCGGGGAATTCGTGGGGCCTCCGGTGATGCGCTTCAAGGCCGCTCCCGACCATGGCATCGAGGGCGACCCGCGGGGTCTCCTCGAGGACGAGATGATAGCCCTGGTGGCCCTCGAAGGACCGTCAGGCAGGCTCGACATCATATACTCGGCGCGGGCCCTCTATCCCCTCACCAAGGCCCTGGACAGCTATGCGCGATTCGCTCCCCTCTCCTGAGCGCGTGGCCCTCGAGGGCCTGCTCGCCCGCTACTCCTGCGAGCGCAGGCTGAGGCAGGGCAAGGCCCTCTACTACCAGGGCGACGAGGCCGAAGCCGCATATCGCGTAAAGTCGGGGCGCATACGCCTCCTCAGGGTCCACGGGGGCGATTCACAGGTCTCAGGCGAGGCGGGACCGGGATCCTGGCTCTGCCTTGCCGAGGCCTACCTCGGCCTCCCCTGCCTCTCGGACGCCCTCGCCGTCGAGGTATGCGAGCTTGAGCGCTTCAGCCGCTACAATTTCTTCGAGCTCCTCCGGGAGCCTGGCTTCAAGGACCTCGTCATCGGAGAGCTCGCGCGGGAGGCCTACTTCCTCCACGGGGCGATAGGGGCGGCTGGCGCCGACGAACGCGTCGCCCGCGCCATCGTCGCGGCCTGCGAAGGGATGGAGGGCGCCGCGCGGACGGGTGCGGACGCCGCCGCCTGCGCCCGGGGCACCATTTGCCTCGCCCTCACCCAGGCGGGGCTCGCGGCATCCACGGGCCTCGCTCGGGAGACCGTCAACCGCGTCCTCGGCCGCCTCGAGGATGCGGGTTTCGTGGAAACCGGCCGGGGCGAGATCCTCGTCTACGATCTCGAGGGCCTCCGCGACTGGGCGGGCTGAGGGATTTCTCCCCGGATCCTCCGGCGCCCGGAACGTACGCGGACGGACTCCTGTCTCCCTGCAGGCCCGCCCATCAGGGCTTGCAGGCCCCGGGCCCTTCCGGGCATCATGGCGCCATGCCTGAACTCAACCTCCTCAACCTTCGCCTCCATGCATCCCTGCGCTACAGCGGCATGGAGAATCCTCCCTTTGTGGGCCTCGGCCGCCCCGGAGATCCCTGGGCCGCCCTGGGCCTCCCCGCGGAAGGGAAGGAGGAGCTCTTTGTCTTCGAGGCCGAAGACCTTGTCGTCTTTGATCCGGATGAAGGCCCGAGGGCGGCCCGTCCCCTCCCGGCGCCCCGCTTCCATGGCAGGGGCCTCGCCCTGGGAGAGAAAGCGGAGGGAGCGGAGACCGAATACGCCCTGCCGAAGGGAGAATACCTCTTCATGCAGTGGCGTCCGGCTGACGAGGAAGGGCTCCTCGCCGGCATCGAGTTCTTCGCGCGGGAAGCCTGGTGGGAAGGCGCCAAGGCCACAGGCCCCTACCTCATCCGTCGCGTCCTCGAGGACGGAAAGACGGCGACCCAGCTGTTGCGTTCCTGTAGTCCCGCTCAGTCCTGAGGCTGGCCTTCCCCCAGCGGGAGGGAGAGGCTGAAGGACGCGCCCCTTCCGCCCGGCCCCGGACCTGCGGAAAGCGCGCCAGACAGCTGGGCTGCAAGCTGGCTTACGAGGGTGAAGCCCAGGCTTACGCCTTCCCGGCCCTTCCCGGGCAGGGAGAAGCCGGCGGGAAGGCCTGGCCCCTCGTCCGAGACGACGAGCCTGAGCCGTCCGTCGCCCGTCTCGATATTAATGCGGATGCGGCCCCTGCCGCCCGGACAGCCGTACTTTATCGCATTCACAACGAGCTCGTTGAGGACGAGACCGACCGAAACCGCGCGTTTGGTATCGAGGATGGCATCGGTCGACCCGAACTCGAGGGCAATACCGGCGCCATTCTCGGAAAGGCTCTCCACCACAGACGCGGCGACGTCCCGCAAGTAGTCGCCGATCCTGATGTCGCTCACGGAACGGGAGCTGTAGAGCTGCTGGTAGAGTTGCGCGATCGAATCGATGCGGCTCCGCGCGGACTCGAGGGCATCCCTCGCCTGGCCTTCGGGAAGTGAGGAGGATTCGAGGGAAAGGAGGCTCGCGATGAGGGCCAGGCTGTTCTTCACGCGGTGCTGCAGTTCGCCGAAGAGGACGTCCTTGTCTGCGAGGGCCTTCTTGAGGGCGAGCTCGTCCTGGATCCTCCGCGTGGCGTCCCGAGTGATGCCGACGAGCCTTTCGACGTGGCCCTTGCCGTCGTCCACGGCCCTGGCCGTGATCTCCACCGTTTTCACGCCGTCCTTGCAGACCATCTCGTAGAGGTCCGTGACGGCTTCGTTGCCGCGGGGATCTCCCGCGGCTATCAGGGCCTGCAGGCCGGCTATATGCCGCTTGGCCTTTTCCATCGACTCGGGAAGGATGGTGTCGGACATGGACTCGACCAGGGCTTCCTCGACCGTCATGCCGCGCAGGCTCATGACCGAAGGGCTGATGTAGGAATAGCGCCAGGAGGGCAGCTCGAGGGTCCAGATGACGTCGCCGGCGTTCTCGGCGAGGAGGCGATACCGCCTCTCGCTGTCGGCCCTCGCCTCCTCGCTCATCCTGAAATGGCGGGCCAGACGCTTCTCCCGGACGAGGGCCAGGGCTTGGCGGGCGAGAAGGTCGCCCAGTTCGCTTGCGAAGGCCATGACCCCCAGGGCCCTTTCCCGGTCAAAGACGGGTACTTCCCGCATGGCAGACAGGAAGGCCTCCTCGTCCCAGCCCTGGGACCGGGCCGTCTCCCTCAAGGCGCCGGGATCGGGCTCCTCCCCCTCATAGCGGAACTGCCCGACGATGATGCTTCCCCAGCGGTAGCCGTCGAGGACGAGGGCTCGCACCAATCCGCGAAGGCCGTTGGGGCAGCGATACTCGATGAGCCCCGGCCCCCCTGGCTCCATAGCCCTGGCGAGCACCTCGTTGTCGTGTTCGAGACAGGCGGTTTTTGTTACAGATCCATTCCGGAAGAAATAGGCGCAGATGCTTTGCCGTCGCGTTCCCGCGAGGAGCTCGCCCGTGGACGACACGATGGCGAGGGAAAAGCCGGTAAGCGAGTAGAGGCCTTCGAGAAGGCGCCGGATGGGCTCAAAATCGATGCTCCTCAGGGTCTCGTCGATCTCCCGCTGCCGGGCCGCTTCAGGGAGATCCTGTCCCGAGGCAAGGAGGACCTCGTCCGTCACGTCATGGCATTCGAGGAGGACGCCGATGATGCGCTCGTCCTCCCGCATAGGGCTCGCCAGGCTTTCGAACCATGCCTCGGGCTGCCCGGCATCGGTCCTGCCCCTTGCCCGGTAGCGACGCGCGCGGCCATCGGAGAGGACGCCTTCAATCGCCGCCGAGACCTCGGGGATGCAGGCCGGATCAACGAGATCATAGAGGAACCTGCCGGAAGCGAAGGCTCCGGCTTCCGCCATTCCGCGCCGGTAGCTGACCCAGACAAGGCGCCTTTCCCTATTGACGGCGCAGTATAACTCCGGGACTTGTCGTTCCGACTCGCCGGCGCCCTCCCCATTCTTCCGCCCGAAGCCACCGGCCTCGTGCTGGGCTATTGCCGTCCCGACCGCCGCGATGAGGAAAGTCCTGCCTGCGTCCTTCCAGACGAGGCCGCCCGCCCCCTCCCCGATGATATCAGCCACCATGGCAAGGTCGGCGTCGCGGGAAAGGAGGAGTACGGGAAGCTTCTGCAGGACGACAAGGCTGCTGACGAAGGCCCGGACCGTCGCCGCCGGCCGGCTGCCGGCATCGAGGACGACGAGATCGAAGGAGGTCGAAGCGGAGGGATCGACCTGCGACGCGTCGGCGATCCGGACCACCTCATAGCCTGAGTCTTCAAGCCAGGCCGCCTCGGGCATGGCCGAGGCCGCGCCGTCTGCCACGACGAGGATGCGGTAACGGGGTGAAGGCATGACTCCATTGTAGGGAAGGAAGGGCGAAAGGTCAAAAAAACCCCCGCGCCTGCGCGCGGGGGCCCTGGTTTCATGATCGCCGGGAAGGCCGGTTCTCGAACTACTCGAGGACGGCGTAGATACGCCTCACCCCGGCGCTCGAGGATTGCTCCTTCTGGATGCGGAACCTGCCGAGGAGGCCGGTGTGCTCGACATGGGGGCCGCCGCAGACTTCCTTGGAGAAGTCGCCCATCGTGTAGACCTTGACGTTCTCCTCGTACTTCTCGCCGAAGAGGGCGCGGGCGCCCGAGGCCCTGGCGTCCTCGAGCTTCATGATCTCCATGGTGACGGGAAGGTCGCGCGCGATCTGCTCGTTGACCATGGCCTCGACCTTCTCGAGCTCCTCCTTGGTCATCGGGGCGGGATGGCAGAAGTCGAAGCGGAGGCGCTCCGTCGTGATGTTCGAGCCCTTCTGCGCGATG
>Ga0209099_1002726_pt1 | contig 15133 bp, 12 predicted proteins | sample AD_JPNHW2_MetaG_FD_184430 | JGI IMG/M metagenome (GOLD analysis project Ga0209099, IMG submission 184430) | Active sludge microbial communities of municipal wastewater-treating anaerobic digesters from Japan - AD_JPNHW2_MetaG (SPAdes) (version 2) | ecosystem: Engineered > Bioreactor > Anaerobic... | reverse complement strand
TATGGACGATGGTCCATATCCCTTGGATCGGCTACTTTCAGTGATAACATGTTATTTAATTCCATGGCTTATAACCTGCAGAAAGGGGAGAACAGGCTTGTATGGACTGTTACCATAGGTGGCTGCAGCAATTCGGATACAGTAACTATAGTAAATAACCTGCCCTCAACCCCGAGTGCCGGGCCTGACCAGGATCTGTGCGCCAACAGCGCTTTCATGGCAGCAAACCAGCCATTAATAGGAACTGGCAGATGGAGCATAGTCAGTGGATCAGCAACCTTTGCAGACCTGACCTCACCTTCAACCGAAGTTACAAACATGGGCAACGGAGATAACATTCTGCGATGGACCATAACCAATGGAAGCTGCGTGCTCTATGATGAGGTGACAATCCGCAACAGCTTGCCAACCGTCGCTTATGCAGGCGAAGACCGGTCGGTATGTAATACCACCGCCAACCTGCTTGCCACAGCACCTGTCTCCGGCACAGGATCATGGTCTGTTGTGAGTGGTTACGGAATATTCGCAAATCCAAATAGTTTTAATACTCAGATAACAGATCTCGGCTTTGGACCCAACACTCTCAGATGGACTACGGAAAATGGCAGGTGCAGGACTTCAGACGATGTAATAATAACCAACAACCTGGCAACAGCATATGCGGGAGCAGACCAGACTGTCTATACCCCCGATACCAGGCTGGTGGGAAATAAACCGGCAAGCGGGATAGGTCAGTGGGTAATCCTTGCAGGTCAGGGAACAATTGAGACACCGGCAAGTAACGAAACAAATGTGACAGGTCTTGGCGGAGGAGCCAACACTTTCAGCTGGACAATAAATAACAGCGGGTGTATTGCTTCGGACGACGTTGTGGTTACCTACAAGAGAACACCAACAATTGAGTTTATTCCACGGCCCGGAAGTGGTTGCGCACCTCTGACTGTGAGCTTTATCAACAATTCTGTGGGCGGCTCTCCATTTTTATGGGATTTTGGCGATGGTACAACCTCTTCAGCTACAAACACAAATCATACATATACCCTGCCGGGAAGATACGTTGCCAAACTAAGAGGTACAGGACCCGATGGTATAGCAATCTACAAAGACACTGTAATAGTGGTTGAACAGGTGCCAGTTGTCGATTTTGAAATTGCCGCAGACACAATCTATATCCCTGGTGAATCAGCAAACTTCTTTAACAGGACAAATAATATTGATTCGCTGCTCTGGGACTTTGGCGATGGGAACACTTCAAATGAGAATGATCCTACGCATGAATACACGAATACAGGTTCTTACGATGTAACTTTGCATGCATGGACCAAATCAAAGTGCTATAGCTCTCTTACCATCAGTAATGCAGTCTTTGTAGATCTCGCCGGTATTATTAAATGCCCTAACGCTTTCACACCTAACCTCAGCGGTCCGACAGGAGGACATTATAACCAGAACGATTTTACCAATGATGTCTTTCACTGTTACATCGAAGGTGTGATTGAATACCACCTTGAAGTATATAACCGTCTTGGAATTGTGCTCTTCAGAAGCGACGATATTAATATAGGATGGGATGGGTATTTTAACGGCAAACTGGTAGAAGAAGGTGCATACGTTTATAAAGTGTACGGCAAATTCAATAATGGAAAACGATTTGATTTTATTGGCAATATCGTTTTGCTCCATTAATTAACATGGTTATGAATCTTAATATCAGAATATCTTGAAAAGATCAATTTCTATATTAGCACTCTTCTCCATCCTGAGCTACCATGCATTATGGGGTCAGGACCCTCAGTTTACACAGTTCTATGCTGCTCCACTGTATCTGAGCCCATCATTTGCGGGAAGCACCGGCGGTACAAGATTCATTGTGAACTGTCGTGATCAGTGGCTTAAATTGCCGGGAGATTATGTTACATACTCACTTTCAGTAGATCATTACATAGAAAAGTACAGAAGCGGTGTAGGGCTTCTTTTACTTCGTGATGATGCTGCCGGCGGATTGATCAATACTACAAATATCGGGTTGAATTATAGCTACAATTTTAATATTACCAGGAAATGGAAGATGAACCCGGGAATACAGGTTTATTATTACATTAAAGATATAAACTATAATAAGCTGATTTTCAGTGATCAGATTTCCAGGGATGCAGTAACCCCGGTGTCGATTGAGATGCAGGAACTGGCCACAAGAGGCCCGATAAGGCATCTTGATGTTACAGCCTCTCTTCTGACATATAATGATCAGTTCTGGGGAGGCTTCACTGTTGATCATATCCTTGCCTTAAACAGAATGCTGAACTCACAGGAGGGATACCTTCCCCTGAGAGTCTCTTTGTTTGGAGGAGGAAAATACTACCTCTCAAACAGGCTGAGAAGCAAGAACGAGGAGAGCCTTACCGGAGCATTTAATTTTATGGCTCAGTCTCAGTATAAATACCTTGACCTTGGCGCATACTATACCCGCTCCCCGATGCTGTTCGGATTATGGTACAGGGGAATACCCCTGTTTGGTGACAACCCCAATATAGGGGCACTGACACTCCAGTTCGGATATAAACTGAACGACATAACATTCGGATATAGTTATGATTATACCCTGGGTTCGTTGATGACAAAAACCGGAGGTGCTCATGAAATATCTATTTCCTACGATATTTCAGCAAATACCAAAAGGCGTAGAATGAGGATGATTCCCTGCCCGGTAATACAGTAACTTCTGCGCCCGTGCAAAGTGCTAATGACATTAAGACTGGATATGAAAATTCAATATTGTTCAGACCTGCACCTTGAGTTTGAGGATAATTCATCTTACCTGAGAAATAATCCATTGACCGTTGCAGGAGACTACCTTATACTGGCAGGCGATATAAGTTATATGGGCCGGATAATGAAGACCGATAAATGGTTTTTCGACTGGTGCAGCGATAACTTTAAAGCTACTTATTATGTTCCTGGAAATCACGAATTCTATGACTATTCTGACATTTCCATATTGGAAAATCCATACAGGGAAGCACTTCTGCCCAATGTCTTCTTTGTGAGTAATTATTCTGTTCAGATTGAAGGATATGACTTGCTGTTTACTCCGCTGTTATCAAGGATTGCTGATGTGAACAATATGATTATCAGCTTTTGCATGAACGATTTTCGCAGGATTCTCTTTCATAAAAAGAAAATGACCATTGAAAATTATAACCTTATTAACTCTGTTTGTGTCTCTTTCCTCAGAAATGAGCTGGAAAAGACAAAAAACCGGGTGATGATTTTTACGCACCATGTGCCTTCAAGGTTATGCAGCAGTAAGGAACATAATGAATCGCCTCTCAGTGAGGCTTTTGCAAATGACCTTGATGACATGATTTTAAAGTATACAGATAAGATAAGCTACTGGGTCTTTGGTCACAGTCACAAAAGCCTCGCACGGGAGATTGGCAGAACAACCATAGTAAGTAACCAGCTTGGATACATCATTGAGCACGAGAATACCGGCTTTCGAACCGATGCGTGCCTTGAACTGTAACTTCGTCAGCAAGGCATTTCAAAAAATTGTAAACTATTAGGATAAACTTTAATAAACCCTATTTTTGTGATGAAAACATCAACAGATGGTTTATCCGGAAAAATTTGAAATAAAGATTGGGTTTGACCGCATAAGGGAGCTGCTTGCAGCAGACTGCCTCAGCCCTTTGGGGCAACAGATGACGATGCTTATGAAGCCTTCAGCCGGGAGAGATGTCATTGTTCATCAGATGGCTCTCACAGCTGAGTTTCAGCAGATATTAATGTTTGGAGAACAGTTTCCGTCAGATTATTTCTATGATCCGATGGAAATGCTTGATAAACTGCGTATCGAGGGCACTTTCCCCGAACTGGATGAAGTACTGGCGCTCAGACGATCCCAGGAGACTATCCGAAGAATTATAAATTTCTTTAAGAACAGGAAGGACGACCGTTATCCCGAACTCAGGGAAATGTGCTCCATGGTTGTTTACTATCCATTTGTTAGTGAGGCAATCGATCACATCATTGACAAGGAAGGTGTTGTCAGGGACAGTGCATCGCCAAGGCTCAGGGAAATAAGGAGCGATCTGGCTTCTAAAAGTGCCTCGGCAGTAAAACGCCTTCATGCTGTTTTAAGGCAGGCGCAGGCCGACGGGATTGTTGATCGTGATATCTCAGTGGCGGTACGTAACGGTCGTGGTGTAATACCTGTTAACGCCTCCAGCAAAAGGAGCATTAAAGGTTTTGTGCATGATGAGTCCGCCACAGGAAAGACAGTGTTCATTGAGCCGGCCGAGGTGGTTGAACTGAATAATGAGATCACTGAGCTGGAGCATGAAGAACGACGTGAAATAGTAAGAATACTTATCGCACTGGCCGATAGTATACGTCCATATATAGATGATCTGGCAGGCAATTATGGCTTTATGGGGGAGATTGACTTTATCAGGGCCAAAGCTCTCTTTGGAAGCCGGCTGGAGTCAATAATGCCTGCCATGGCCGATGAACCTCATATTAGATGGGTGAACGCACGCCATCCATTACTTATGATATCCTTTGCAAAGACCAGAGGACGTGAGGTGGTGCCTCTTAATATCTACCTTGACAACCGCGACAGGATACTTGTAATATCAGGACCAAATGCCGGTGGAAAATCGGTTTGTCTTAAGACTGTAGCCCTGATCCAATATATGATGCAATGTGGCATGACGGTACCTGTATCTGAAGGAACCGAAGCAGGGATCTTCAGTGATTTCTTTATCGATATAGGAGATGAGCAGAGCCTTGAGAATGATCTCAGCACATACAGCTCGCACCTGATAAACATGAAGAACATGCTTAAGATGGCAGGTCCAAAGTCGCTGGTGCTGATAGATGAGTTTGGAACCGGCACGGAACCAATGATTGGAGGTGCCATTGCTGAAGCTATCCTGGCTGAGCTCAACAAACGAGGCGTTTATGGTGTGATCACCACTCATTATACAAACCTGAAGCATTTTGCCACATCACAGGAAGGCATAATCAATGGTGCTATGGCATTTGACAATCATCTTATGCAACCTCTTTTCAGGCTCGATCAGGGCAAACCCGGAAGCTCCTTTGCCTTTGAGATTGCCAGGAAGATTGGTCTCCCGGCGGAGATACTAGCCGATGCATCAGCCAGGGCAGGAGAGGGGAACGTTGATTTTGACCGTAATCTTAAAGACATTGCACGTGATAAACGTTACTGGGAAAAGAAGCGTGAGTCTGCTCGTCAGCATGAAAAGCGTCTGGAAGAACTCATCGCGATGTATGAGTCACAAATGGGCGAGATAAAGTCAAAACAAAAAGAGATTATCGCCCAGGCCAAAAACAAGGCTGAAGAGATGCTGCGCGACTCAAACAGGGTAATAGAAAATACCATACGAAGCATCAAAGAGTCTCAGGCTGAGAAAGAGAAGACGCGCCAGGTACGAGAAGAGCTGGATACATTCCGTGAGCTCGTTGAGACAACAGAAGACCAGAACAATATCGCTGTAACAAAGACACCACAACTGAGAGACAGCCAGGCAAGCATAGTAAAACGTATCAGGAAAAGCCCTGAGAAACAGGTTCAGAAGCCCTCAAAGGAAAATCTTACGGTGGGTCATTACGTAAGGATATCCGGGACCGAGTCAGTGGGTGAGATAAAAGAGATTAGAGGGAAAAAGTACATTGTTGAATCAAACAGTGCAACGCTTACTCTCACAGCTGATAAGCTGGAGCCTGTAAGCAACAAAGAGTTCAAAACCCTTGCAGCAAAACAGACTCCGGTAAAGAAACTGGACTGGGAGATGACAAAAAAGAGGACTCAGTTCCATCCCGAAATCGATGTGCGTGGTATGAGAACGGAAGAGGCATTGCAGGTGGTACAGGACTTTATCGACACGGCAATAATGATTCAGTATCGTCATCTTCGCATTCTCCATGGAAAAGGGAATGGCATACTTCGTCAGATGATACGGCAGTATCTTGAATCAACAGGTGCTGTAAAAGACGCGCGTGATGAGCGTGTTGAAAACGGAGGGGCAGGGATTACGGTGATAGAAATGGATTATTAAAAGACAAAAGATAAAAGGAAAAAGATAAAAGGAAGTTCAAAGGGGCAGGCTTAAAAGCATAGAGAATAAAAGTAGGATAGTTTCCCCTCCTAAAGTTAGGAGGGGGCCGGCGACGAAGGAGCCGGGGGACGGTATTCTTATAGTAAATAATTATTACAACTATGAAAAAGCTCAGCTTTATTACTGTGATGTTATTATCCGTTTTGCAGTTTTCATGCAAGGAATCAGTTCCTGTGCATAAGGCTGACTGGGCCATTGCCATCCATGGCGGTGCCGGAGTAATAACAAGGGAGAAGCTCACCCCTGATAAAGAAGCGCTTTATCGTGCTGCATTGCAGCAGGCACTGGATACCGGAGCGGCTGTTCTTGCCCGTGGAGGCTCATCACTCGATGCTGTTGAGAAAACAATACGCATTATGGAAGATTGCCCTCTGTTCAATGCCGGGAAAGGAGCTGTCTTTACTCATGAGGGTCGTAATGAACTTGATGCATCCATAATGGATGGAAGGGATCTGGCAGCAGGTGCTGTTACGTGCGTGACAGATATAAAGAATCCGATCTCGGCAGCCAGAAGAGTAATGACAGCCTCTCCTCATGTTCTCCTGTCAGGTCAGGGTGCATCTGAGTTTGCACGTGAACAGGGACTGGAGATTGTTGACCCGTCATACTTCTATACTGAAGAAAGATATCAGCAGCTGAGAGCTGCCCTGGATAAAGATAAACATGGCACAGTAGGCTGCGTTGCCCTGGATAAAAAAGGAAATCTTGCTGCCGGCACTTCAACCGGCGGGATGACAGACAAGCGATACAACAGGATTGGGGACACACCGGTTATTGGCGCCGGAACATATGCAAATAATAATACCTGCGCAGTGTCATCAACAGGACACGGAGAGTTTTTTATACGGTACACAGTGGCTCACGATATTTCAGCGCTAATGGAATATAAAGGCCTTTCACTTGACTCTGCTGCACGTACTGTGGTAAAATATAAACTGGTAAAGGCAGGTGGTTCAGGGGGAGTGATAAGCGTGGATAAAAACGGAAATGTCTCAATGCCCTTTAACAGCGAGGGAATGTATAGGGGGTATGCAACCTCTGATGGAGAGAAAGGAATCTTTATCTTTGCGGGAGAACCGGATAAATCTGTTAAATAAACGTAGAGACGCGATGCATCGCGTCTCTACGGAAAAATCAATTGTTTTTAATTCTGTTAATACAATGTTACCGAACCGTAGCTGGCAGTGACATTTACTGTTGCTTCAGGCTCCTTGCATTTACCCATCAGACCTGATACTTCTGAACTTGTGTTTCCAATGATCCTGGTCTGAGGGTCAAAGTTGGCGTCATCAAGTTTGATCCCACCATATCTGCTGGTGGCCTTAAGACTGTAGCATGCTCCCTGTTCAATCCCAAGCTTAACAGTGCAGTAACCTGATGTTACATCCACAGACTTGAAGTTTGCAGGTATGCGTTCCACGATGAGGTTCCCGTACTTGGTCTGAACATCCACCTTCTTTGCTACAGAATTAATGTTAAAGTTTGTATAGCCGCCCACAGCAACAAAGTTACTCACATTGCCAAGGTCATAGTTGTCGTACTTGCTTTCGCAGACAACAGAGCTTACCTCCTCAATGTTGACCTTGGAGTATTTGCTGTCTATTGCCAGTGCTGTAGCCTTATCAATACTAAACTGGCCACAGTAACGGGCTTCAATCTTACCCCAGCTGAGTTCCTTTATTTCAGCCTTGCCGTATGCGACTGAGAATTCACTTAAGGGTTTTTCATTTCCCCTGGTGAGGTTGTCGGCATACAGGTTTCCATACTTGAGATCAACTGCAAGACGTGATGTCATGTCGTCGATGTCGGCATTGCCATACTTGTTGGTTATGTTCAGGTTAACGTTTGCAGGCATCTTGATGTTGTAGTCGATGCTGAAATGATTATTACCCCATTTCATTGAGGAAAAATCCTCATCAAAATCAGTCTCTGCTGAAAAATCATTTCCGGTCTCAGCAAAATTGATTGAAATTAGCTGAATAATCTTCTCTGCTTTTTCTCTTGATGACTGTTCAACGGTAACCTTAACGTCAATAACGATTTTATTATCAGCCCATGTCTCTGTCACAACATCACCAAACTTATTTGTAATGCTGAGAGTCGAATTCGGTCCCGGTGTAAATTCCTTGTGGTAATCCTTTGATACTTCTTCACCTGCTGCTGTAAGAGTGGCAGCGGAGAGAATTACCGCAAGGGTCATGATTCTCTGCTTAAAGAGTGACGGTTTCATGGCTTTCTGAATTTTTAGATTCGTTACTAATTTGTTTTAACTGGCTCAATATATAATTCATAACATCTACCTTGGTCTGGTAGTGTTCAATCATTGCTTTGATTATACGCTGGTCGTTGGGATTTGCTTTAAGCTCTTTCTGAAGCTCAACATAAGTTGAGTCCATGCTCTTAAGCTCCTGTTCAAACATCTGTTTCTGCTCAGGATTGTTGTTGAGGTCGAGAGAGGTAATCTCCTTCTCCATGAAATTTACCTGTTTGACGTAATAGTTTTCCACCTCACGATATTCAGGAGATACCTGCCCAAGGCTCATCTTGTTATAGATCTTTGGTCTTATAAGATGATCATACCCGTAAAGTGATGACAGGGTCACCAGTATCGCCACAACTGCTGCTTTGAGAAGATATGGTACAATGCTTCTCTTTATTGCTCCCGAGTGTAACCTGGTGGCAAGTTTATAGCTGAATCTTTCGAAGTGCCCTTCTGCAGGCTCTCTGTCGTCGAATTCCTGCCTGTTCCTGCTGATTATTTCATCTATTGTCTTCATAGCGCAGCGTTTTTTGCTTTTAATTCACTAACCAGTTTCTGTTTTGCTCTGGAGAGCTGTGATCTTGATGTACTGCTTGAGATATTAAGCATATCAGCAATTTCATCGTGATCGTAGCCCTCAATAAGATAGAGGGAGAGAATCACCCTGTAACCTTCGGGAAGCTGTCCGATTGCGTTTTTAATCTCCTCAACCCTGGCTTCCAGTTCCTGCTTGTAGGCTATCTCTTCACCACTGTCATCATATATTCCTGTGTGTGATTCAATATCCTCAAAGATCGCCTTTCGTTTATTCAGGCTGTCGAGTGACCTGTTAACCACTATCTTCTTAAGCCAGGCTCCGAAACTGACAGAGCCTGAATAAGTATTTATCTTCTCAAAAGCTGAAAGGAATGCTTCCTGCATCACATCTTCAGCTTCCATCAAGTCATTAACTATACGAAGGCTTGTATTGAACATAGCCTTATAGTACAGCTTGTACACCTGAAACTGGGCTTTCTGGTCTCCGGCCCTGCATCCATCAATCAGGTCCTGGTGTATATTCCTGAACGATGTTTCTTCTTGTTCCATTGTTAACGCAAGATCTGTTTCTTCTATGTATGTAGCTGTACCCACGTTTTAACCAGTTTTCATAGCAATGACGTGGGAATTATTTTAGTGCTGCATTCAAGTTAAAAAAAAATCACCACAGAGCTATAAAATTTTTGTAATTCCCTGTGTGACCTGGTTTGAAGAGTAATCAAGTTGTGATCCAAAAAGTGAATGAGGAATACAAAATACTATCATTAGCACGACTGCAGCAATGATAATCCACCGTCTGTTCTCTCTCCTCCGGTTGACAAGGACTGCCACAAGCCAAAACAGGGTTGCAATCAGTGTTTTATTGTCGGTGAGATCCCATCCAAACGGAATACCTGTCCAGAACTGACCGAATGCATAATACTGCACCAGAGGACCCAGAATAAAGCCACCAGCCAGCAGCGAGATGAGCGTTATCAGTGCATATCTCCTGTATCCTTCAACACGAAAGATGGCATAGAGTCCGGCAATGGTTGAAAGCAACATTGCAATCAGCATTGCAAGTATATGCGGTATCAGTACTCCGGCCGGCACATCGCCTTTAAACCTTATGATTACCGGTTTCGCCTTTCCTATTGTAAATGCACCTCCATGATTATCATAAAGTGAAATATAGTATTGCAGTTTTCCGGCCTCAGGCTGGGAGGGGAGCATAGCCGTCAGAACAGACCCGGTCCTTATCATTGCAATAGAGGTCCATTCGTCATTACCAGGGTATTTCCTGTAAAATAATTCACCGAATACGTTTTCAGGCAATGCAAGGTTGATGGTACAGGGCTGAGTGTTGTTTTGACTGCGCTTAAGGGAAAGTGTATATTTATTCCCGTTGATTGTTACAATGGCTTTAGCCGGATAGGTCGGTCCCGTAATTCTCTGAAAAAACATGGCAGCGACAGTAATTACAACTGCTGATGTCCAGAGCAATACTTTCTTTAATCTGTTCATGGTTTAAAGTTGAATTATTAGAATTTCTTTTTTCCCGTTCCTGAGTACTTCAACGGTAATTCTCTGACCGGGTTTAAGCTCGTTAAGCCTTTTCATGTACTCATAGATATCATTTACCGGTTTGTTTTCAATTGAAATAATTATATCGCCCTTCTTCATGCCACCAAGAGCAGCTGGTTTGCCGGGGGTAACCAGATCGGCCCTGAGCCCGTTTTTCACAACTCCTGCCACATCAGGCATGATACCCAGGGTTACACCACCTCTTTTGCCCATCGGCTGTTGTACCTGTGGCCCTGAAAGTTGAAACTTATATCGTCCGGAATTTGTTGAGGACTTTGAAATGATTTTATATACCAGATCTGTAATTCTGATCATGCCTTCATAGTTCAGTTTGTCGAATGTGTCTGACGGAAGGTGATAGTCAGTATGTGTGCCTGTGGTAAAGAACAGTACAGGAATGCTGTCGGCATAGAATGAGAAGTGGTCTGATGGTCCCGAGCCTTCATCGGTAAATGTGATATGGAGCAGGCTGGTATCGGCCAGGGCAGCAACGGAATCGCGCAAACCGGTTGCAGTACCTACTCCTCCGGCCTGCAGAAAGTTGCCATCCTTCATTCGCCCTACCATATCAAGGTTGATCATAATATTAACATCAGAAGGTTTTACTGGCAGATGGGCGTCAAAATATCTTGAGCCAAGAAGGCCAAGCTCTTCACCGCTGAAGCCAACAAAAACAATACTTCTGGGGAAGCCTTTCTTGTTGGAAGCAACTCTTTTGGCCAGTTCTATAAGAAGGGTGACACCCGAGGCATTATCGTCGGCACCGGGATGAACGGCAATGGTATCCCTGTTACGGCTTGAAGATCCTGGCCCGCCCATACCAAGATGATCATAGTGGGCGCCAATAATTACATACTCCGATTTCAACACCGGGTCAGTGCCTTCCAGCACCATGGCAACATTTGCCGTTGTAACCATTTTATGGCTTAACGAGTCAGCGTTTGCCGGCAGGTAAGGTACCCTGGCCTGAAAATACTCAAAGCCATTTCCGATAAAGGGTTTCAGCCCCGCCTTCTTAAGCTCGGAGCGTATGAACTGCCTTGCAAGAGAGTCTCCTTCCGACCCTGTGGCTCTTCCGGCAAGAAGAGGCGATGTAAGGTACTTTTCAATGAGTATGAGATCGTCTTTGGAGGTGGTGGTTTGATGTCGGCTGGTGGCACAGGAGGCCAGAATAAGTAGAGCTGACATTGCCGGGATAAGGAAATGCTTCATCTGTCCTGATTGGTTTTATAAATTCAAAAATAAACAAAAAAACCCCGCTTGCACGGGGTTCTTTTGTAGTTATGGCATGCTATTCAAATTTTTTGAATGCTTCCTTTATTTTTGATACAGCATCAAGAATCTGTTCCTCATTGATTACAAGCGGAGGAGCAAAGCGGATGATGTGGTCGTGTGTTGGTTTTGCAAGAACACCACAGTCTCTCATTGCCAGGCAGACATCCCATGCGGTTTTGCCATTCTTTGGTTTAATGACAACCGCATTAAGCAACCCTTTACCTCTGACCAGTTCAATCATATCTGATTTGATATTCTTTATCTCTTCACGGAAGAGTTTTCCGAGTTTCTCAGCATTTTCTGCCAGTTTCTCATCCTTGATAACCTCAAGGGCTGCAATAGCAACCTTGCATGCAATAGGGTTTCCACCAAAGGTAGAACCATGCTCACCCGGAAGGATTGTAAGCATTATGTCATCGTCGGCAAGCACTGCAGATACCGGAAGCACACCGCCTGAGAGTGCTTTGCCAAGGATAAGAATATCAGGGCGAACACCTTCGTGATCGCATGCAAGCATCTTTCCTGTGCGAGCGATACCTGTCTGAACCTCATCGGCAATGAAGAGGACATTTTTCTTATGACACAGGTCATATGCCTTTTTCAGATAACCTGCATCAGGTACGAATACACCTGCTTCACCCTGAATAGGCTCAACAAGGAAACCTGCCACATCAGGATCTTCGAGAGCTTTCTCGAGAGCAGGGATATCATTATAAGGTATCTGGATAAATCCGGGTGTGAACGGACCGAAATCATTTCTTGCATCCGGATCGGTTGACATTGAGATGATTGTGATGGTACGACCGTGGAAGTTACCTTCGCAGCAGATGATCTTAGCCTGATTTTCCTTTATACCTTTCTTCTTGTATGCCCATTTACGGCAGAGCTTAAGTGCTGTCTCATCGCCTTCAGCTCCTGAGTTCATTGGAAGCACCTTGTCATAACCAAAATATTTTGTTACATACTCTTCATATTCACCAAGAACGGAATTGAAGAATGCCCTTGAGGTAAGGGTGATCTTCTGTGCCTGGTCAGTCATGGCTTTAACAATCTTAGGATGGCAGTGACCCTGGTTAACAGCCGAGTAAGCCGACAGGAAATCATAATAGCGTTTTCCATCTACATCCCACACGTACGGACCCTGACCTCTGTCGAGAACAACAGGCAGCGGGTGATAGTTGTGAGCACCAAATTTCTCTTCTCTTTCAATGTAATCGTGAGCATTCATTTTAATGAAATATTTAGTAGTTATGTTAATCTGATAATTTGTGAAAGTTAAACCTTTTACGGTGTATAAAGTATGATAAAAGTTACTCTTCGTTATACAGTTCGGGACGCCTTAAACGGGTGCGGGCAACAGACTGATCAAAGCGCCATCGCTCTATTTCAGCAGTGTTTCCGCTAAGAAGTATTTCTGGGACTTTCCAGCCATTAAACTCGGCCGGTCTGGTATATACCGGCGGAGCCAGCAGATTATCCTGAAAGGAATCGGAGAGAGCCGACTCAGCGTCGGAGATGGCTCCCGGCAGAAGTCGTACTATGGCATCAGTAATTATTGCGGCAGGAAGTTCACCTCCCGTAAGCACATAATCACCAATGGATATCTCTCTTGTGATGAGCTGATCGCGAATGCGCTGGTCAATACCCTTATAATGCCCGGCAAGAATAATAATGTTCTCCTTTAATGAAAGTTCGTTGGCAACTTTCTGACAGAACTTTTCACCATCAGGAGAAGTGTATATTATTTCATCATATTTGCGCTGCGAGGTAAGATGCCTTATGCAGTTATAGACTGGCTCAATCATCATAACCATACCCGCACCACCACCAAAAGCATAATCATCTACATTTTTATGCTTGTTTTCTGAATAATCACGCAGGTTGATAATATTGATCTCAACAATACCGGATGCCTTCGCCCGCTTAATGATTGACTCATTAAAAGGACTAACCATCAGTTCGGGCAGTACTGTAATAATATCTATTCGCATCTCTGAAATTTGCCCAAAAGTACAAAAAAAGAGATATACTATTCAGCTTTGGAAATAAAAATGTATAAAAATAAATTTACAATGAATAAAAATGCAGAAATTAAATAAATTAATGTATTATTTTTGTAAAAAAATTAAAGATATGGAATGCAGGCCGGGCTGTGGAGCATGTTGTATTGCGATCTCAATTTCTTCGCCCATACCGGGTATGCCTGATGGTAAACCGGCGGGAGTAAGATGTATCCATTTGCTTGATGATTACAGGTGTGCCTTATGGCAGAAGCCTGAGAGACCAAGGGTATGCATAGGATATCAGGCTGAGGAACTTTTCTGTGGCAAAGACCGTGATGAGGCAACTGCTATCATCAATTCACTTCTCTGATAACTCTCTTTCAAATATCACCTTACCTCCTGTAATTGTAAAGTCAATCTTTGTACTCATTATTTTGTTTTCGGGTATTGTAAGGAGATCGGCATTCAATATTATTATGTCAGCCAGGTATCCTTTTTTGATCATCCCTTTACGGTCTTCCATAAACTGGGCATAAGCCGACCCGAGAGTGTAATATTCAATTGCCTTTTCCATTGAAAGTTTCTGTTCCGGGAACCATCCCTGACCCTCTTCGCCTTTTCTGTCTTTGCGGGTTACTGCAGCGTACAGCCCCTCCATCGGATTAAGCGGTTCTACGGGGTAATCAGTACCAAAAGCCAAACGCGCCCCATTGTCTGCCAGACTTTTCCATGCATAAGCAAAACGGCAACGATCAGTTCCTATTCGTTTCTCCGCAAAAGCCTTGTCTGTGATGCAATGTGTGGGCTGCATAGAGGGAATAACACCAAGCTCTCCAAAGCGCCGGATATCCTGTTCGATAAGTATCTGGGCATGCTCTGACCGGTGTCTGCTATCCCTCTTGCCGTTTATTTCTACAGCTTTCTGATAGGCATTGAGTATCCATGTATTTGCTTTTGGCCCTATGGCATGTATGCCAATCTGAAAGCCCATGGCATCGGCAGTGATGACCTCTTTTTCCAGTTTTTCATATGACATCTGAGGCAGACCTGAAGTTGAAGGGTCATCGGTGAACGGTTCGTACATCATTGCTGTTCCTGAACCAAGGGTGCCGTCCATAAATCCTTTCAGGTATCCAAACCTAAGCCAGTTACCTGTGAGCGGAAACTCTTTGCTTTGTTCCTCATATTTTTTCAAAAGCGATTTATTGTCTGTCAGTTTACCGCCAATATCAATTCTGAGGGTTAAAAGGCTTTCGTCCAATAACTTTTTATAAGCGCTGAAATCAGCTTCTCCGGGGATCTGAACAGATGTAACTCCATATTCGGCTGCCTGTTTCAGTGCCAGAAGG
>Ga0209099_1002724_pt1 | contig 15142 bp, 11 predicted proteins | sample AD_JPNHW2_MetaG_FD_184430 | JGI IMG/M metagenome (GOLD analysis project Ga0209099, IMG submission 184430) | Active sludge microbial communities of municipal wastewater-treating anaerobic digesters from Japan - AD_JPNHW2_MetaG (SPAdes) (version 2) | ecosystem: Engineered > Bioreactor > Anaerobic... | reverse complement strand
ATTACAGCGAGTCATCGCACATTTCCCGCAAACTTACCGAACAAGGTTTCTCGATATCCTATGATCCTACATACATCATCTTAAATAGTTGTGCCGTTACAGGAGCTGCAGAGAAAAAAGGGAGAAATCTGGTTTCAAAACTACATCGTCAGCACCCGGTTGCTAAAATCATCGTGGTCGGATGTTATTCTGAACTTGATGCAGAGCAAGTTTCCCATTGGGAAGGAGTATATAAAACGTATGGCACAGAAAACAAAATAAACCTGGTCAATCATCTTCTTGGAGAATCTGAACCTGAAACACCTGAATTCTTTTCCGCATTTTCAGCTCACAGCAGAACCCGCTCATTCCTAAAAATACAGGATGGATGCGACTATCACTGCACATACTGTACTGTTGCTAAAGCGCGTGGATCCAGTAGAAGTGATACTATTGCAAATGCAATCCAAAATATAAAAGAGATTCACGAATTGGGAATCAAAGAAGTGAACTTAACGGGTGTGAATGTGGGTGATTTCGGACATCTAACAGGTGAATCCCTTTTTGATCTTTTACAACAAGTAGATCAACTACAATTGATTGAAAGAGTGCGAATCTCTTCGATCGAACCTAACCTTTTGACCCCCGAAATAGTCAACTTAGTTTCTCATTCTAACATTCTTATGCCTCACTTTCATATCCCTTTACAATCAGGTTGTGATCGAATATTAGCACTAATGAAACGTAGATACAACACTTCCATGTTTGCTAACAAAGTGATGTTGATCAAAGAATTAATGCCTCATTCATGTATTGCTGTTGATGTAATTACAGGTTTTCCGGGTGAAACAGATGAAGATTTTAACGATACTTGCCATTTTATAGAATCACTCCCTATCTCCTATCTGCATGTTTTCACTTATTCTAAAAGACCAGATACTGATGCTGCTGATATGAAAGATCAGGTTCAAGAGACGAAGAAAAGAGAGAGAACAAATGCCTTGTTAGCTCTTTCAGATCAAAAAAAAGAGCTCTTTTATCATCAACATTATGGCACAAAAAGACCCGTTCTGGTTGAAGAGGGTGTACATCAAAATACACTCTTCGGCTTTACTGATAATTATATAAAAGTGAAACTCCCCTTCAGCAAAGAACTTCCGAATTCCATTTTGGAACTCGAATTAACCCCTGACAATTGTGTCACCGACCTTAAAGAATAAAGATGCACCCTATCCATTTACTACCCAACGGAATCAAATTAGTTCACAAACAAATTGATGCTCCTATCTCCCATTTTGGCATTTTAATAAACGCCGGCACTCGAGATGAATCTGAACACGCTGAAGGGTTAGCCCATTTTGTAGAACACACTATCTTCAAAGGCACCAAAAAAAGAAATGCAGGTCAGGTTATTCGTTATATGGAGAATGTTGGAGGCGAACTGAATGCAAGCACCTCTAAGGAGGAAACTTACTTTCATGCTTCTTTTCTCTCATCAGATACCGAAAGAGCGATAGAACTTCTCTCCGATATTTTTTTTCATTCTACATTTCCTGAAAAAGAACTCCTCAAAGAAAAAGATGTCATATTAGAAGAGATTAACTACTACAATGATACTCCTGCAGAACTTATTTTTGATGAATTTGAAAACCTGATTTATAATGGTCATCCATTAGGAAAAAATATTCTGGGTTCAAAAAAAAGCATCAAAAAGTTCAAAAGAGAGGATATCCTCCATTTTATTGAATCCAATTATCAATCTGAAAACATTGTTCTTTCATACGTAGGTCAATATTCAGAAGCCAAAATTCAAAAATGGTGTTATAAATATTTCGGGCAACAAACACTTTCAAACTCTACTCGACAAAGAGACCCTTTTACGCACTATCTGCCTCAGGAACTCGTAAAGAAAAAGAGCACTTCTCAAGCGCATGTAGTGATGGGAAATATTGCATATCCTCTTAACCATGAAAAACGTTATCCTTTATTATTATTAACGAATTTATTGGGTGGCCCGGGATTAAATACGCGCCTAAACTTAGCGATTCGTGAGAAAAAAGGATTGGCTTACTCCGTAGAGGCTTCTTATAATCCTTTTTCTGATAGTGGATTATTCACCATTTATGTAGGATGCGATATGAATATGATTCAAAAATGTATCGATATTACATATAAGGAATTAGCGAAATTAAGAGATCAAAAATTAGGAACACTTCAATTACAATATGCTAAAAAACAATTCTTAGGACAAATGGCTATTGCCAACGAAAGCAAACTCAACGAGATGTTATCACTTGGACGTAGTGCTTTGTTTTTCAACGAAATTGAAACTTTAGAAGAGGCGATTGCAAGCTTTGAATCTATTCAGGCTTCCACGCTGCTCGAAGTCGCTAATGAAATTTTAATACCTGATCTATTCTCGGTGTTGACCTATTGTAAATAACCTTATTTTTGCATTATAAAACAAAACCAAAAACAACTGAAAAAACATACCCAATGAAAAAGTATAACCTTACATACTTTAGTGTCTTTATTTTAATTGGACTACTGAGTATTTCGTGTAAAAAGGGAGGAAAATCGGACTCCGAAAAAATCACTTTGGACTCGCTACACATCACAGAATTTGCACAAAAGATTGAACAAAATGTGATCAAAGGAGATACCATTTTTTATGCTAAATCATTCGATAAAAAAGGATTAAAATTAAAACTTCAGCAAAACTCAATCGCTTATAGTAGTTTAGATGCCAACTTTGGACAATTTTATTTTGACAACTATTTTAATCGCATCAGTGATGCTGCTGTTGATGCAGTGGCTAATGGTGGCGATTTTAAATTTGTAAGGTATTATCAAAAAGGTAAAGAATTCCATATTGTAATGCGCACGTATCAGGACTATACTGTTTCATTTTTCGATTGGATAGTAGGAATTGTGGACAATGAAATCAAGATAAAGGAAGGGTTTATTTATAACCAATCATCGTCATTAAGTAATGATTTGATTTATTACCTGCATTATCACGTTATGGAGATCACCAATCCGGAAGGGGTAACTCCTAATCTAGTTAAAGCAAACGGTTTGTTAATGGCCGGAAAAGAGCGTGAAGCGCTCAAATTATTGCAAAAGAATAAAAGTCAGTTGAAACAATATCCAACATACTGGCAAATATACATCGGAGCACTTTATGAGTCGGATAGTAAAAATTTTATAGCAAATTTAGATGCTTTAAAAAAGGAAGGGATTGATGAAAGAACAATCTATTTGCACAAACTATTGTATTACTCCAGTAATGGTAATAGTCAGGCCACCAAACAAATCATTGAGAAAATGATTGACTTAACAGGAGATGATCCCGTGTATCTCTTTTTGTATGGAAAATCACTTTCTATAGAAGAAAATTTTAAAAATGCTTTGATATGTTATCAGAATTTAGAAAAAGCAATGCCGCTTTTATGGGATATTTGGTGCGAAAAATTAGGTTGTTATTACCAATTAGGGGATAGAGAAGCTTTCAAAAAATGCGCAGTATTAGGGGTTTCCAATTTTGGCATGAATGAGTCAGAGTTACTGGATTTCATACAGTTACATTTTCCTGCGATGAAGAAAATTATTTTTTTCCCAAAAAATGAACAAATATAGTTTTTGAATCATATTTTTTTGTAATTTTGCAGCCCTAAAACAAAAAAAAATATTTAGAGTAAAATTGATATAGTAATGGCAAATCACAAGTCAGCAAAAAAAAGAATCAGAGCAAACGATCGTAAAAGATTGGAAAACAGATATTACGCAAAAACAATGCGTAATGCATTGAAAGACATCAGATTAACCTCTGACAAAGCAATAGCTGTCGGCAAACTACCAAAAGTAACATCACTTATTGATAAGCTTGCTAAAAAAGGAATTATTCATAAAAATAAAGCTGCTAACCTTAAATCAGGTTTGATGAAGAAAGTGAATGTAATGTAATATTACTTCAACCTTTTAAAGATTTATTTTCAACGATATACAATAAGGTAAAAGATGGCGTCAGCCATTTTTTACCTTTTTTGTTGTTTGATATGTTTTTTTTATTATTTTTGCTTTTTAACTTTTTTAAATCCATGGATGAATTCCAATTCAACTTTTCGATACCTATACAAATCAGAATGAGCGACTTAGATCCGTTTAACCATGTCAATAACGGGATCCAGTGTAGTTATTTAGATTTAGGTAGAAGTGCTTTTATTGAGGAAATTTTAGGCGAAAAAATTGATTGGTTAACTATTGACTTGGTATTAGCTCATATTTCATTGGATTTTGTAGTACCAATCAACTATGGCGACAAAATTATATGTGCCTGTAAAGTAACACATTTGGGAAATAAAAGTTTTAAAATGGTTCAACATATCATTGATTCTGAAACCGGGATTATTAAAACCAAATCTGAATCAGTAATTGTTGGATTGGATCGGGAAAAGTTAGTATCTATCCCGATCAAACAAGAATACAGAGAAAAATTAAAAGAATTTGAGAATCAACATGATAAAAATATCTAACTTACACAAAACATACTTCGGAGCAGCTCCGTTACATGTACTAAAGGGGATTAACTTAGAGATAAAAGATGGAGAGATGATCTCGATTATGGGTGCTTCCGGTTCCGGAAAATCTACCCTTTTAAACATCTTAGGAATTTTGGATAACTATGATGAGGGAGATTATTTTCTTGATAATATGATCATTAGAGGATTAAATGAAACTAAATCTGCAGAACTTAGAAATAAATATATTGGGTTTGTTTTTCAAAATTTCAATCTGATACCATACAAAAATGCCATGGAAAACGTTGCATTACCACTTTATTTCAGGAATATTTCCAGAAAGAAAAGGAATGCTATTGCGATGGAATATTTAGAGAAAGTTGGACTTGCCCCATGGGCGCACCACTTCCCTAATGAAATGTCCGGTGGACAAAAGCAACGGGTTGCCATAGCAAGAGCATTGATTACTAACCCTAAAGTAATTCTTGCTGATGAACCAACCGGTGCATTGGACAGTAAAACTTCTGAAGAGGTAATCGACCTTCTTAAAGAGGTTAACCAAACCGGAATGACTATCATTGTTGTGACACACGAACAGTTTGTAGCTGAAAATACCCATAGAATCATTCGTATTAAAGACGGAATCATAGAAAACTAAAAAATATGCTTGGTATCTTCTCAGAAATTGCAACCACCTTAAAAAGGAATAAGCTTCGGACATTCTTAACCGGATTTTCTATTTCATGGGGAATTTTCATGCTTATTATTTTATTGGCTGCAGGGAATGGCCTTAAAAATGGAGTTACATCTAATTTTGGAGACAGAGCTGTAAATAAAGTGACACTCTGGGCAGGGTACACTTCAATGCCTTACAAAGGATATCCCAAATGGAGATCAATCAAATTTGATCAGTCTGATTCCCTTATGCTTTCTCAAAAGATGACACAAATTGACCAGGTAATACCTACTTTTGATTTGAATGGAAAAAATGTTACCTACAAAAAAATGAACACCACTGTTACTTTAAGTGCTGTTATTCCGGAATTTACTAAATATAATAAAGTAAAAATCACCAAAGGGAGATTCATCAACGATCTCGATATCAAAGAGTTTCGAAAAGTAATGGTCATTTCTGATAAAGATGCACTGGTTTTGTTCAATCAGGATGAACCAATAGGAAAAGAAGTGGTTTGTGATGGAATCCCCTATAAAGTTATTGGTGTTCATGAAGCTTCAAATAGATGGCAAAATGAATTTTATGTTCCATTTTCCACGATCACTTCGATTTACAACCCTTCAGAGCAACTCAACCAGTTCACCATAACTGTTAATGGTTTAAAAACAGCTGAAGCAAATAAGGATTTTAATGATCAAATAAGAAATAGCATGGCCAGAAAGCATGATTTCTCGCCTGAGGATCAGGATGCGATCTATATTTGGAATATGTTGGAAGATTATTTACAAACCATGAAAATATTCAATGCTATCAATTTATTTGTCTGGATTGTTGGAATTGGTACATTAATTGCCGGAATTGTGGGTGTTGGAAACATTATGTTGATTACGGTAAGAGAACGAACCAAAGAGTTTGGAATTCAAAAAGCTTTAGGTGCAAAACCATCAAAAATTCTTTGGCAAGTGGTACTAGAATCATTGATCATAACAGGAATATTTGGATATATTGGGATGATCTCAGGGGTTATACTAACTGAAATCATCAATTATGTGATGGTGACAATGGCCGTAGGTAAAACTGAGGAGTTTTCTGTATTTCAAAACCCAACAGTTGACTTAGGTATTGCCATTTCTGCAACACTGGTTTTGATGATTGCCGGTGTATTGGCAGGTTATTTCCCTGCCAGAAGAGCAGTCAGAATCAAACCAATTGAAGCATTAAGATACGAATAGAAAACGCGATTACAATACAGATGATAGATACAGATAAATTTAAAGAGATTTGGCAGACCATCACCCGGAATAAAATCAGGAGTACACTTACCGCTTTTGGAGTCTTTTGGGGTATGTTTATGTTTATCGTCTTAATTGGCATCGGTAAAGGTTTTGAAACCGGATTAAAAAAAAATGTAGGTGATATCGCACCAAATTCAATGTTCGTCTTCGGAGGTCAAACTTCTATCGCATACAAAGGATTAAATGCTGGTCGCTTCTGGAGAATGAACAATGAGGATTTGGAAATTCTCAAAAAACAACTTCCTGAAATTGAAAATATCTCCGGTATGGTATTTGCCGGAATGACTTCCAAAACAACACGCAATGATAAATCAGGCGATTTCTCTTATCGAGGAAATGACCATATTTACTACAATATTGAGCATCAGACCGTCCTTCATGGGCGTGTTTTCAATCAACTAGATTTAAAAGAAAAACGGAAGGTCTGTGTATTGGGGAATAAAGTATATGACCAACTTTTCAATCCGGGAGAAGACCCCGTTGGACAATCGATCTGCATGGGGGGCATTTACTATGTTGTTGTAGGAGTTGTAAAGCCATCCGGGAACCTTAACTTCGGAGGTGATGGTGGGTCAACAATCTATATACCTACGACTACACTACAACAATTGTTCAATCGTGGAAATGACGTAGATATTGTTGCCATTTCTGCAGGTGATGATGTTAAGATCAAAGATTTGGAGAAAAAAGTGAGTGAGATTTTAAAAATAAAACACAGAATCGCTCCGGAAGATCAAAAAGCAGTCAATACTTTTAATTTACAAGACATGTTTTTGATGTTCAAATATCTATTTTTAGGGATTAATATTTTGATTTGGATTGTAGGGATGGGAACCCTTTTGGCTGGAGTGATCGGGATCAGCAATATAATGTTGGTTTCTGTGAAAGAGCGGACTAACGAGATTGGAATTAAAAGAGCTTTGGGAGCGAAACCTAGTGTAATCACTAATCAAATTGTTTGGGAAAGTTTAATGTTGACTTTTATCGCCGGTTTTGCCGGAATGTTTTTTGGAATTTTAGTATTAGTGATCACCGAAACAGTAGTCACAGATGCCGAGATGTTTTCAAATCCAACCATTTCTTTCACAATGGCGATCGTTTCTGCGGTAATTATCGTATTATCGGGGTTACTTGCCGGTATTATTCCTGCAAAAAGTGCTATAAAAATCAAAGCTATAGATGCATTAAGAGATGAATAAATTATATATATTTGCAATTCAATATTAGAACAATGAAAAAGATACTCAAAACCACCCTATTTATTATTTTCGGACTAATAGTTATAGGAACATTTGTTTTTTTATGGAGTAAATCAAGGGTAAAAGAGACTGAATATGAATTAGTTTCTCCTGAAATTAGAACTATTGAAAAAAAGACAGTCATCACCGGCAAGGTAGAACCAAGGAATGAGGTAGCGATCAAACCTCAAATTTCCGGGATCGTAATTGCTTTGTATAAAGAAGCAGGGCAGTTAGTAAAGGCAGGTGATGTAATTGCCAAAGTTCAGGTGATCCCTGATATTGCACAACTCAATAGTGCTGAATCCAGATTAAATGTGGCCAATATTAATTTGGAACAAGCAAAAACTAATTTTGAAAGAATTGAAAAATTATATCAATCCAAAGTGTCCTCCAGAGAAGCTTATGAGCAAGCATTAACTTCCTACAAAAATGCCAAAGAGGAAGTGACCAATGCCAAAGAGAGTATCCAAATTATCAAAGAGGGAATCTCCCAAAAAACAGCTCAATACAGTAATACACTCATTAAAGCTACTGTTTCCGGTATGATTTTGGATATTCCCGTAAAAGTTGGAAATTCTGTTATTCAATCCAATAATTTCAATGATGGTACTACCATCGCAACTATTGCCAATATGGGTGATTTGATCTTTATCGGACAAGTTGACGAGACTGAAGTGGGTAAGATTAAGGAGGGTGACCCAGTAAAATTGGTGATCGGAGCCATGCAAGATGCCAAATTTGATGCAGTACTTGAATATATAGCTCCAAAAGGAACTGTTGAAAACGGAGCCACTGTTTTTAGCATCAAAGCAGCAGTAAAAATTACTGATAATGGTGGATTTATCAGATCAGGATATAGTGCAAATGGAGAAGTTATTACTCAAAAAGTTGACAGTGTGATTGCCGTTCCGGAATTTGCACTTGAATTTTCTGGTGACTCCTCATTTGTCTATGTTGAAAATGTTGGTAAACAAAAAGAAAAATATAAAAAAACACCAATTAAAGTTGGTCTCTCTGATGGTTTTTACGTTCAGGTGAAGGAAGGTTTAACTGTCAAAACAAAAATTCGTGGTAAAGCAAAATTAATCAAATAGTTATGGAATCGATGTTCTCAGTATTTATCAGATCTATCTTCATTGATAATATGATATTTGCCTATTTCTTAGGCATGTGTTCCTATTTAGCAGTGTCAAAATCGGTTAAAACTTCTTTTGGATTAGGTATTGCTGTTTTCTTTGTAATGGTGATCACCGTTCCTTTCAACTATCTAATAAACAAATATTTATTACAGTCCGGAGCCTTAAAATGGATCTCTGATTATTTTTTAGATATTGACCTTTCCTATTTGTCTTTAATTATTTTCATTGCGGTTGTTGCTTCTATTGTACAATTGTTAGAAATGATTATTGAACGTTTCTCCATGAAACTATATAATGCATTAGGAATATTCCTTCCTTTGATCGCTGTTAACTGTGCCATTTTAGGAGGGTCCCTTTTTATGCAAGAAAAAAACTTCCCTAATGTTGCTTATAGCACCGTTTATGCTGCCGGTTCAGGCTTGGGCTGGATGTTAGCCATTGTGGTTTTTGCAGCTATTAACGAAAGAATCAAATATTCTGCTATTCCTAAACCTTTACAAGGACACGGTATCTCATACATCATTACCGGTTTGATGGGCCTAGGATTCATGGCGTTTTTAGGGTTATAATTTCTGAAAAATGCAAAAAAATCCCACTTTTTTAGGTGAATTAGCATCCAAAATTATTGAAAACAATGCAATTCCTCTAGAAAAAATACTTGTTCTACTTCCCAATAAGCGTGCCAAAAGAGTTCTCCAAAAAGAGATTGCTCTTCTGATCAACAAACCCCACTTCTCTCCTACTATCCTCACCATCAGTGAGTTTATTGAATCATTATCCCCATTTAAAGTCATTTCTAAAGAGGAACTTTTGCTTCAGTTATATGATTGTTTTATCTCTTTAGACTCCTTTAAAGAGGAAACTTTTCAGAAATTTTTATCCTGGGGCCCCATTTTTTTAAGTGATATCAACGAAATAGATCTTCAATTGGCACCTGCTGAACATATTTTTGTTAACCTTTCAGAAGCCAAAGAGATTGACACCTCCTTTTTAAAAGGGGAACTTTCTGATAATCAAATTATTTATTTACGCTTCTATCAACAATTATATTCCATTTATAGTGAATTCTCATCTCGTTTACAAAATCAAAAAAAGGGATATGCCGGGATGGTTTTTCGCTCAGTAGCAGAACAATTAAGTAAAACAGGAGTCGATGATCCTGAAATACTAAATAATTATAAAAATTTCCAACGATTTATTTTTGCCGGATTTCATGCTCTATCTCCTTCTGAAATGGCGATTTTAGAGTTTTTCTATCATCGTTTTCATGTTGAATTTTTATTTGATATTGATCATTTTTATGATACTCAATACACTCCATTTGTAAAAACATTACAAAATAATCTCAGAATTCCCGATATTCATATTAAGGATCAATTCAGAGAGATTCCCAAGGAGGTTTTTATCACGGAGGTGTCCGGTAATATGACTCAAATTTATCATGCCATTGAAATATTAGAGGAAATTGAGCAAAAAGAGGGAAATTTAGATCAAACTGTTCTTGTTTTTGGTGATGAATCACTAGTAGTTCCTTTTGTTCACGCTTATGATTGCAGTAAGGCGAATCTCACAATGGGATATCCGATCCAAAATACAACAGCATACCAATTACTGAAGTTATTGATTCGATTGACTAAAAATGCGCAAAGATTCAGCAATTTGCAAAACAGTTCACAACCCATTTATTATCATAAAGACATCATTAGTTTTCTTCAGAATCCATTGATTATAAATGCCGTTTTTGGGGGCAGTGATAAAGCCAATCAAGTGATTAATAACCTCATCTTTAATAACCAGGTATTTATTTCCAAAAAAGATTTACCTCCCATTATTCCTCAATTACCTTTTGAAGGGATCATTTTTGTTGAAGAATTACGCAACTTTATCTTAGGGTTAAGTAAGAAAACTGACTCAAAATCTACCGATTTTAAAACCATTGAGATCCTTTTAGATAAAATGGATGAAACCATTCAGTTTTTACAACAATACCAAAACTTGGAGAAAATCACGGATATTTCATCCATGGAGTATTTTATCTTTGAAAAAATTGATGGTGTAACAATTCCGTTTATTGGTGATTTCGATAAGGGATTACAAGTATGCGGATTATTGGAAACCAGAACATTAGATTATAAAAATGTGATTTTCTTGTCCATCAACGAAGGCGTATTACCGAAAGGAAAATCACAACCTTCATTGATCTTGTTTGATATCAAAAATTACTTCAATTTACCTACAAGTACCTACAAAGATTCGATTTTTGCCTACCATTTTTTCAGATTGATGCAACGTGCTCAACTGATTCATATCCTGTACGATAACGATTCCAGTTCTTCGTTAGCTGAAAAAAGTCGTTTTATTAGTCAATTAGAATTTGAAGTAGATAAGCAAAAACTCACTCAATCTATTCACATCACTAAAAGAGCGATCAATACACCTACAAAACCAAGAAGTATTGAAAATCTTTCGATAACAATTCACAAAGATGAAAGGATCATGAACGAACTCATGAGACTCAACTATTCTCCATCTAGTCTATCTACATTTATCAGTTGTCCTCTAGCCTTTTATTTATCACAAGTCGAAAAAATTGAAGCTCCCGAAAGTATCGATGAAAGTATAGAAAATAAAGTGATTGGGTCGATCATACACGAAGTTCTGGAAACCATTTTTGAAGAGATCCGAGTTCAACCCTTAAAGGATGTTCAGATATTAGATCATTATTTAAAAGATCTGGATTCCACTGTTCAACACTTCTTCAAAAAGAATCGTGACCTACAAAATGCTGATATATCTAAGGGAAAAATATATTTAGCCACTGAAATTGTGAAAAAAAATCTGTTTGCCTATCTTCAAATGGCTAAAGAGGAATTTAAAAATTCCACACTTGAAGTCAAAGGGAATGAGGTACAGCTAATATCCTCTTTAGAAACCGGTTATGGAACCATTCAATTAAAAGGTAAAATTGACAGAGTGGATGTTCGGGATGGTGCTATCACCATTTTAGATTACAAAACCGGTAAAGTAGATGCTAAAAAACTGGATTTTATTGATCCTGAAACCATATTAACCGATTCTGATCAAAAGCAACTTTTTCAGTTATTTATGTATCTTTATCTATATCTAAAAGATCAATCTGAAAAAACTACTTTAAAAACACAAATTTATCGGGCCGGAATCGTTTCATTCCAGGAAGTTTTACTCAAAAACGAAGATTTTATTCAATATGCAAAACTTAGTTTAGGGAAAAAGGAAAAAACGATAGACTTAACTCAAGAATTTATTCAAGATTGGGAAACTATATTAAAACAACTGATTGAAAGAATTTTGGATCCGAAAGAACCATTTCAACAAACTGAAGAACAATCTCATTGCATTTACTGTGATTTCAATGCAATATGTAGAAAGGGATTAACTGAAAAAAGCTATTAGAAAATGAGTGATAAAACTATTGTCAATATTGGAAATATTCGTTTAGGGGGAGCTTTACCTGTTGTTGTACAAACTATGACCAATACCGCAACAACTGATATTGAGGGAACTATTGAACAAACCATCCGGGTGATTGATAAAGGGGCGGAAATGGTAAGAATTACAGTGCCCACGTTAAAAGAGATCAATTGCTTAAAGGAGATTGTTACTAAAATTCGTGAAAAGGGTTATAAAACGCCTATCATTGCCGATGTGCATTATCTTCCTGAAGTAGCCGAATCTGTGGCTACATTCGTCGACAAAGTGCGGATTAATCCGGGTAATTTTGTGGACAAACGTGAGTTTAAATCAATCGACCTAACAGATGAAGAATACGACGAATCGGTAGCCAAAATGGCATTGAAGGCCAAATCGCTGATTGATGTTTGCAAAGAACACCACACTGCAATCCGAATTGGGGTGAATCAAGGCTCATTATGTGACCGGATTGTAAGTCGATACGGAAATACCCCTTTGGCGATGGTGCAATCTGCTTTAGAATGGATCCAAATTTGCCAACAATATGATTTTCAAAATATTGTATTTTCATTAAAATCAAGTAATGTGAATACTATGTTGGAAGCGACCAGTCTTTTAGCTCAAAAAATGGATGAGCAGGGAACTCGTTATCCATTGCATCTAGGTGTTACTGAGGCCGCTGATGGGATGGAGGGTCGCGTAAAGTCAGCTATTGGTATCGGAGCCCTTTTATTACAAAATATTGGTAACACAATCCGTGTTTCTCTTACAGAGGATCCGGAAAATGAAGTTATTTTTGCAAAAAAACTGATTCAGGTAGTTGCTCGATTTGAGCCACATAAATATTCCATTCAGAATCAAAAATTAACCATTGTCAGTGATGAAACTGATCCGGAAACATGGTGGGCTGAAGCCTCTGCTGTAGCCGGTTATTTCCATCTCAACCGACAATATACTAAACTACAAATCATCAATCCAAATTTCAGATCTGAACAATGTATTGAATTGGAAGACACGATTTTGCAAGGATGTCGGATTAAATTGACCAAAACAGAAATAATTGCCTGTCCCTCATGTGGCAGAACTCAATATGACATTCAAAAAGTGTTGGGGATGGTAAAAGAAAAATTTAGTCATTATCCAAACTTAAAAATTGGGGTAATGGGATGTGTGGTGAACGGCCCCGGTGAGATGGCTGATGCAGATATTGGAATTATCGGTAGTGCCAACGGGAAAATGGCTGTTTATAAGGGCACACAAAGGATCTCCCCATTTCTCCCCTATAAAGAAGCATTTGATATCTTAGAAGAACAAATTCATACCATTATCCATTTAAAAAATCAGGTTCGATGAAAAAAATATTTGGATTATTTATGCTCCTTACGGTTTTCTTCTTGAATTCCGTGAATGCTCAAGAAGTGATCACTGAAAGTGACCAAACACAATTGATGGAAACCCCCATTCTGATGGTTCCTGAAAAAGTGTTACTTACTCCAATCCCTTCTTCCGTTAACAATGCAGATTCCTACTATATGCCGTATGTTTTCTATCAGGAGGAGTATTCATGTGCACAAGCCAGTTCTCTGGTTTATTTGTTCACTTACGAACTTGCGGTGAGAAGGAATCGGTATGTTTTGTTTGATGATCCTTATTACAAATATCATATTCCCAGTCATTTTGCATGGAATTTTTATAATAATGCGAATAGTTTGCAAGGAGTAAGTTTCATGGATACCTGGCATTTGATCAAAACGGCCGGGTCACCTTTTACACCTGAATGGGGTGATTCCTATTTTGGAGGAGCCACTAAGTGGATGACCGGTTATTCCAAATATTATGAAGGCATGAAAAACCGAATTGTAGAAATGTATGCCATCCCTACCAGTACAGAAACCGGAATTAATACGTTAAAACATTGGATAGCAAACCATTGTGGGGACAATCAACAAGGTGGATGTGCCAATATTTTTGTGTCAAGTAATGGGCCATACCAAACACTCCCACCAGGCACAGAGGAAGCAGGAAAGCATGTTTATACCTATTTCAGTACTCCTACTCATTCCATAACTATAGTTGGATATAATGATTCTATTCGGTTCGATTTTAATTCGGATGGTCAATACACCAATCATATTGACATCAATGGTGATGGTGTGATCAGTGTCGCAGACTGGGAAATTGGTGGTGTTTTGATCGTCAATAGTCATGGAGAAACTTTTGGTGACAATGGATTTGCATACCTTCCATACCGATTATTGGCAATGTACAGCACAGAAACCGGTGTATGGAATGCTACTGCTTATGTAGTTCAGGTCAGAGATGAAGTGTTTCCACAAATCACTTATAAAGCTACTGTTACCCATGATCGAAGAAATATGATCAAGATCAGTGCTGGAATCGCTGCTGATACGTCTGCTACTACACCTGAAAGAACAATCGATTTTGGGGTTTTTAATTACCAGGGTGGACCTTACTATATGCGAGGCGCCGCTTATGACGGATACCAAACCTTAGAGTTAGGATTAGATATCACTCCTTTATTAAACGATATGGACCCCGATCAACCTTATAAATTCTTTTTTATAGTTGATGAAAATGATCCATCGAGTCTAGGTACCGGTCAAATTATCAATTTTTCATTGATGGATTATACCGGAACACCAGTTGCTGAAACTGCATGTTCGCAAACCAATGTCGGAATTACCAACAACTCTAGAACGAAGTTATCCGTTGTTAAGTCGATCCATTTTACCAAACCTGAAATCACGAATTTGGTAGTAAACACGATATTAAACACTGATTTTCAATATCAATTGAGTGCGACACAAGGGAAGCCCGGTTA
>Ga0209099_1002722_pt1 | contig 15155 bp, 16 predicted proteins | sample AD_JPNHW2_MetaG_FD_184430 | JGI IMG/M metagenome (GOLD analysis project Ga0209099, IMG submission 184430) | Active sludge microbial communities of municipal wastewater-treating anaerobic digesters from Japan - AD_JPNHW2_MetaG (SPAdes) (version 2) | ecosystem: Engineered > Bioreactor > Anaerobic... | reverse complement strand
CCGCAACGAGGCCTATTACGCCGAGGCTCCCTGGCGCGGGACCTGGGCGATGGACGGCGGCACCCTCATGAACCAGTGCACGCATGGCATCGACCTCCTCCAGTGGATGATGGGCGAGGACGCCGTGCGCGTGCAGGCGCAGACGAGGCGCTTCCTCAGGCCCATCGACGCCGAGGACTTCGGCTGCGCGATCGTCGAATTCAGGAGCGGCGCGGTCGGCATCATCGAGGGCACCGCGGACGTGTACCCGACCAACCTCAACGAGACCCTCTCGCTCTTCGGCGAGAGGGGCTCGGTGGTCATCGGGGGACTCGCCGTCAACAAGATCGAAACCTGGAGGTTCGCCGACGCCGACACGGTGGGCGATCCCGAAAACGCGGTCATCGATCCCGCGGCCAAGGATCCCCCGACCGTCTATGGCTTTGGCCATGCTGCCCTCTTCGCGGACGTGCTCGACGCGATCGAGACGGGCCGCGAACCCCTCGTCTCCGGCGAGAAGGGCAAGAAGGCGCTCGAGATCATCCTCGCAATCTACCAGAGCCAGAAGACCGGCAAGCCTGTCGACCTGCCCACGAAGTTCTCGACCGCCGAGATGAAAGGCATCTTCTGACATGCTGAACATCATTTCGGTGATCGGCGCCCGGCCGCAGTTCATCAAGGCGGCGGTGCTGAGCAGGCTCGTCCGAAGCGACGAATACCGCGACAGCATCAGCGAATACCTCATCCATACCGGTCAGCATTACGACGAGAACATGTCGGACGTGTTTTTCCGGGAGATGGAGATACCGGATCCGGACGTCAATCTCTGTATCGGCTCGGGCGGTCATGGAAAGATGACCGGCGCCATGTTGGAACGGCTCGAGGACATCTTCATGGAGCGGAAGCCCGATGCGGTGCTCGTCTACGGCGATACCAATTCGACGCTCGCCGGCGCTCTCGCCGCCTCCAAGCTTCATATCCCGGTCGCGCATGTCGAGGCTGGCCTCCGTTCCTTCATGATGGCGATGCCGGAAGAGCAAAACCGTATCCTGACCGACAGACTATCGACGTACCTTTTCTGCCCGACGAAGACTGCTGTCGACAACCTTGCCCGGGAAGGCATTCCTGATCGATATCCCCGCATACCGACGGCGGACGAGAAGGCTGTCGCGATGGTCGGCGATATAATGCTCGACGCCTCACTCTATTACCGGTCGAAAGCGAAGGACCGAATGGATGGCTTCCTCGAAAAGCTGCCGAAACGATTCTACCTACTGACGATTCACCGGGCCGAAAACACGGATGAACCCAAGCGGCTGGCTTCCATCGTCGAGGCGATCAACAAGCGCGACGACAAGGAAGCGGTTTTCCCGCTCCACCCCCGCACCCGCAAGACCCTCGAGCGGCTGGGCCTGTCCTTCGGTTCCCACGTCCGGATCATCGATCCGGTCGGCTACTACGAGATGCTCGCCCTCGAAGACGCATGCGATTTCGTGGTTACGGATTCCGGCGGTGTACAGAAAGAGGCCTACTTCTTCGGAAAGCCATGTATGACGCTCCGCGACTCCACGGAATGGGTCGAGCTCGTGCAGAACGGATGGAACGTCCTCGTAGGCGCCGATGCCAGCGCGATCTCCCGCGCTTTCGACCATATGATCGCTCCGGCCAAAACCGATCAGCTTTATGGGGAAGGCAAGGCCGGAAACCTGATCTGCGATTGTCTCCTCTCGAGACAATGAAAGGAATGTCATGAATATCCCGTTCTATACATCGACGCGCGAATACGCCACGCACAAGTCCGAGTTCGACGCGGCAGTCCATGCCGTCATGGAGAAGGGCGACTTCATCCTCGGCGGAGCCGTCGCCGAGTTCGAAAAGGAAGCCGCCGCCTTCCTCGGCTCGAAGTACGCGGTGGGCGTGGCTTCGGGATCGGATGCCCTCGTGCTCGGGGCGGACATCCTGGGCTTCAAGGACGGCGCCGAGGTGCTGACGCCGACCTTCACCTTCTTCGCCTCAACCTCCTGCGTTGCGCGGCTCGGCGGCAGGCCCATCCTCGTCGACATGGATCCCGAGACCTTCGAAATGGACCTCAAGGACGCAGAGCGGCGCATGACGAAGAAGACCAAAGGCGTCATCCCCGTGCACTTATTCAACCAGGCCACGCCGATGCAGGGCGTCATGGACCTCGCGAAGCGCCACGGCCTCTCCGTCCTCGAGGACGCGGCGGAAGCCTTTGGAATGGGCTGTCAGGTCGATGGCGAATGGAAGAAGGCGGGCACGGTGGGCGCCATCGGTACCTACTCCTTCTTCCCGACCAAGACCCTCGGCGGCTACGGCGACGCGGGCCTCATGGTCACCGACGACGAAAAGCTCTACCGGAAGATCAAGAGCTACCGCGTCCACGGATCCTCCGTGAAGTACCACCACGACTACGTCGGCTACAATTCCCGGCTCGATACGATGCAGGCGGTCATCCTAAGGGTGAAGCTTGCGAGGATCGAGGAGGCCATAGCCGCCAGGGCCCGGATCGCGGCGCGCTATCTCGAGCGGCTCTCGAAGATCCCCGAGCTCCGCTTCCAGAAGGTCGCCGAAGGGAATAAGCCCGTCTACTACGTTTTCAACATACTGGCGCCGCGGAGGGACGAACTCGCAGCATATCTCCATGAGCGCGGCATCGGGACCTCGATCTACTACCCGATTCCCCTCCACCTGCAGAAATGCTTCGAGTACCTCGGTCACAAGAAGGGCGACTTCCCTGTAGCCGAGCGCGTCTGCGGCGAGATCCTGGCCCTGCCCATCTTTCCGGAGCTTGGCGACGACGAAGTCGACTATGTCTGCGATTCTATCGAAGCCTTCTACAGGGGATGAATATGAGCGGAAACAAGGAACTCATCGAGGTCGCCGCCGCCGACGGCGGGACCTTCTACAAGCACGAATCGGCATACGTCGATGAGGGCGCCCAGGTCGGCTCCGGGACGAAGGTCTGGCACTTCTGCCACGTCATGGGCGGCGCGAAGATCGGCAAGAAGTGCTCGATCGGGCAGAACGTCAACGTCGGCGGCGCAGCGGTAATAGGAAACGGCGTCAAGATCCAGAACAACGTCTCCGTCTATGACGACGTGATCATCGAGGACGAGGTCTTCTGCGGGCCCTCCTGTGTCTTCACGAACGTGATCAACCCACGCGCCTTCGTCGAGCGAAAGCACGAGTACAAGCGCACCCTCGTGAAACGCGGCGCATCCATCGGCGCAAATGCGACCATAGTCTGTGGTTCCACCCTCGGGGAGTATTCCTTCGTGGGCGCCGGAAGCGTCGTGACCCGCGACGTGCCCGCCTACGCCATGGTCTACGGAAGCCCCGCCAAGGTCAGGGGCTGGATGTGCCGCTGCGGCGTCAAGCTCGGCGAAGATCTCGTGTGCCCGGAATGCGGCGTTCGGTATATCAAAAACGGCGATTCCATCACGGAAGCCAAGTAAAACCAAAGGAGACATCATGAACAGCTATACGACACTTCTTGGAAAGATCGATGACAACACCGCCAAAGTTGGCGTCATAGGCCTCGGTTACGTAGGTCTACCTCTTGCCGTCTCCTTCGCCAAGCACGGGCTTTCGGTCCTCGGATTCGAAAAGAGCGCGAAAAAAGCCGAATCGGTGAAAGCCGGAAAGAACTATATCGCCGATATCACCGATGCGGATTTCACCGCAGTTCTCTCCGCGAAGAAGCTCGAGGCCACCACGGACTTCTCGCGCATCAAGGAGTGCGACGCACTCATCATCTGCGTGCCCACGCCCCTCGACAAGTTCAAGAAGCCTGACATGAGCTTCATCGAGAATTCCTGCATCGACATCGGACGTAACATGAAGAGCGGGACTTTCATCAGCCTCGAGTCGACGACCTATCCGACCACGACCGAGGACTTCATGAAGCCCATCATCGAGCGCGAGTCCGGCATGAAGGAAGGCAAGGACTTCTGGCTCTGCTTCAGCCCGGAGCGCGTCGATCCGGGCAACAAGACCTACAAGACCGAGAACACGCCCAAGGTCGTAGGCGGCCTCGGGGAGGAAGGGCAGAAGATCGCGATGGCCCTCTACGGCAAGGCCATCCAGCACCTCTACCCCGTGAGCTCGCCCCGCGCAGCCGAAATGGTGAAGATCCTCGAGAACACATATCGCCTCATCAACATTTCGCTTATTAACGAGCTAGCCCTCCTCTCCGGCAAGATGGGCATCAACATCTGGGAGGTCATCGAGGCCGCCAAGTCCAAGCCCTACGGCTTCCAGGCCTTCTACCCGGGCCCCGGCATCGGCGGCCACTGTATCCCCCTCGATCCCTTCTACCTCGAGTACATCGCGAAGGGCTTCAACTTCGACCTCACGATGATCAACACCGCGGGCAACATCAACAACCTCATGCCCTACCGCATGATGAACAAGATCGCCTTCGCCCTCAACAGGCAGCAGAAGGCGCTGAACGGATCAACCGTCCTCTTCCTGGGCGTGGCCTACAAGCCGGATATCGACGATCCCCGCGAGAGTCCGGCCCTCCTCGTCATGGAGCAGGTAGCCAAGAAAGGCGCGAAAGTCATCTATCACGACCCCTTCATTCCCGAAGTGGTGGACGAGACTGGGCACAAGTGGATGAGCGTCGAACTCACCGACAAGCTCATATCCGATGTGGACTGCGTGGTCTTCACGACCAACCACTCCTGTTTTGATGTCGAGCACATCGTACAGAAGGCGAAGCTCGTAGTGGATACGCGGAATGCGGTGAAGCGGGTGCACATAGAGGACGAGAAGGTGTTCAAGCTTTAAGCAGCTAAGCGAGGAAGCAATAAGATCTAGATTGCTAAAGAGTACCTAAATGCCCATTCCTGTGGAATAATAATGGCAAAGAACAGTATTGCTAGAAACTCAACGATCTACTTGGCTGTCTCGTTTCTACAAAAGGCGTTGAGCTTTTTATTGCTTCCTCTATATACTCGTTTTCTCTCCCCTTCAGCTTATGGATTAGTAAACGTCGTCAATACGATGGTTTCTATCCTCTCGGTCCTTTTTAATCTATCGCTACATGGCGGTGCAAGTAGATTCTATTATAAATATAAAGATCAACCAGAAAGGGTAAAAAAAATATGGGGTACAACATTAATTGCTGAATTAATAAACACCTTAATACTTTCGATTGTTATCGTGCTTTTTCACCATGAGTTAATGGATCCCTTTACTGAGAACATCGCTTTTTATCCGTATATATTGCTTGGTATTTTTACCGCATTCTTTAGTCCGCTATTTTTATTGTTTCAGGCGAGACTTCAAGCAATGCAGAATGGGAAGGCAGTTGGCCTGAATAATCTCCTCTTCTTCATTATTAATGCGACACTTACAATCGTCTTCCTCGTTTTTTTCAGATGGGGAGCCTTGGGCATATTGGGGGCTACGGCCATTACCAATTTTATTTTTTTTGTATATTCTTTTACAAAAATGCTTCCGTTTGTCTCATTGCATATCGACTTGCATGTGTTAGCGGACATACTAAAGTATAGTCTCCCATTAATTCCATATAATCTTGCCTCTTTGGTGGCTGTTCTTTTCGATCGCCTTTATATTAATGCAACTAAAGGAGTGTCGCAGGTCGGTCTCTATAGCGTTGGTTTTCAGTTTGCCAATATTATGAACATTTTAACCGCAGGTGTTGCACAGGCTTTTTCTCCATGGTTCTTTGAGAGGCTAGAAGAAGGACCGAATGGCAAAGAAGTAATAAGACGTAATGGGATATTCGCCTTCTCACTATTCTCATTATTGGGTGTGCTTTTAACCTATGTGTCTCCTGTCTTGTTGCGCATTATGGTTGGCGAAAATTACGCTGGAAGTTCGAGCGTTGTACCATGCTTAGCTTTTGGTTATTCTGTATATGGTGGATATCAGATCCTTTGCAATGGTCTTTTTTCGAGCAAAACAATTCTATTGCCTATTATCACTTTTATTGGCGCAGGTTTTAATGTAGTACTAAATATGGTGATGGTTCCGAAGTTCGGAATGATGGGATCAGCAATAGCAAGTATGGCATACAATGTTCTAGTTACCGCAATTGTAGCTTTCTTGGCAGAACGTTTTGAATCAGTCGGCTACAGATTTCTCGATATTACTTTGCCATACTTATTAGCCTTGCCTTGTTGTATGCTGCCTTATTTTATGGGCGATATTAGCCCTGCCTTGAGAATTGGCATTGAAACAATAGTAGTTCTCTTCGCTTGCGGACTTTTCTATTATAAAAACCGAGAACTAATAAAGGCAATGAGTATTAATGAGAAGTTAGCTGCGATCTTTAATCGAAAATAACAAAAAATACTGTCTATCGGAGGTTTTGTGAAAAAAGCTATTTTGATTACGAGGTCGTTTCCATATTCGGACGCATGTGAAGACTCCTTTATACTACCGGAATTGCCTTATCTGTGCGCCGAATTTGATGAGGTAATTATTATACCGGAGCGTATTACTGGTTGCGCTTGTGATATTGCGATGTTTGGGAATGTTTTCGTAAATACTTCCTATGCGATGTTTCTTGGGTCGAATCGTATTGGATCCCTAATGATTGCTGCTATAGAGTATATTCCCGTGCTTCTAAGAGAAATTAGTAAAAATGAACGTAGAATGACTTTCGAAATAATTGGTTCGGTTATACGAGCTTGGCTTGCAGCGGTAAAACGTTCAATCTGGTTGAAGAAGTATTGTCGGAATGAGAAAGGTACAGTTTATTACACTTACTGGTTCGATGGCTCAACTCTGGCTTTAGCATTTCTTGGTATAAGGCCTCTAGTAACACGAGCTCATGGATATGATCTTTTTGAAGAACGTCATAACAACGGAATAATACCATTTAGGAAATATGCGCTTGGAGAGTTGACTAAGTTGTTCCTCGTCTCTGAAGCCGGACTTGACTATATAACAGGACGATACCCAGAGTATTCCGAGAAATACATCCTAGCTCCTATAGGGTGTGTTGATCACGGTTTAGGTATGGGACCATCAATTGATGGAATTATCCGTATCGTATCATGTGCATATGTAGTTTCGATAAAGAGAATAGACCTAATATTGGATTCCATGAAGGCACTAGCATTAACTACTCCTGGGATACGCGTTATTTGGACCCACATTGGAGATGGGGAATTGTATTCAGATCTTCAAAATAAAGCGAAAGATGACACGGAAGGTCTTGAGATACATCTTCTTGGTAAACTAGAGACCGATGATGTACTACGCTATTATCGAGTGAATCACGTGGATCTATTCATACACTTGAGCTTAACGGAAGGCGGCAGGCCAATTTCCATAGCAGAAGCAATATCATATGGAATACCAGTAGTCGCTTGCGATGCTGGCGGGGTGAGAGAGCTAGTATCCTCAGAAAATGGTAGGCTTTTACCTGTTTCCGTTGATTCGGCTACTGTAGCGGAAGCATGTTTGTCCATTATTCGATCGGAAAGATATTTAGACATGTGCAATGCAAGTAGGCAAAAATGGAACGAATTCGCTAATGCAAACGATAATATGCGTATCTTTTCGAAATTACTTTCAAGTATTTACTCTTAGCCTGCGAAGCAGTAATTATGAGGATCATTGGTTTCAACTAACAAAAGAAAATATTCGAATTTATTCGTAATAGCAGAAAACTATGCGAACAAGTCTTGAATAATGATAAACTTGGCTATTGCGGATGGAGTTTTTTGTTGGTAAAGCTAAATATATGTCCTATTTGGTTCGAATCCATTTAAAAGCGAAATATTATTGCTGCCAGCTGTTGTACTAATAATGAATCTATAAAAAAAACGATTTCCGTTCATTATCGATTAAAGGCTCTCACGAAATAAGTTCCTACTTATTATTTATTCTGCTTAAGGAGACAAATGTGCAGTATCAAATTTGCAGGCGTTGCGTAATGGACACGAGCGATCCATTTATAGAATTCGATGAAGCTGGAAATTGTAATCATTGTAAGCGAGCAATGCAACTTGCTAAACGTTATCCAAGAAGTTTATCATTTGAAGATCGAAAGAAGGCACTAGATTCTCTTCTCGCCGAAGTCAAAAGAAATGGTCGTCGGAAGCGATATGATTGTATCATAGGTCTATCTGGCGGCGTTGACTCCTCTTATGTGGCGTGTAGAGTCAAAGATGAGGGATTGAGACCATTAGCGGTTCACCTCGATAATGGTTGGAATTCCGAACTGGCCGTTAAGAACATAGAAAATATTTGTTCGAAACTTAATATCGATCTGTATACAGTAGTCTTAGATTGGGAAGAATTTAAGTCTCTCCAGTTGGCATTTCTTAAAGCTTCTACACCGGATTCTGAAGTACCTAGTGATCATGCAATTGTGGCATCCCTTCATGAGATTGCAAAGAAAGAGTGTTGCCGATACATAATAACTGGTTATAATTCGCAATCGGAATCCATTTTGCCTTCGGCCTGGTCTCAAGGACATTTCGATTGGCGTTATATAAAAAGCGTAAATCGCAGATATGGGACGAAGAAGCTAAAAAAATATCCTCATTATGGGTACTGGAATTTTCTTAGGCTTTCCGCTGGGCTTGGTTATGTGCATGGCGTAAAAATGATAAATCTTCTCGATTACCTTGATTATGATAAGGAAATTGCGAAATCGTACGTAACCGAAAAAGTCGGCTGGAGAAATTATGGCCGAAAACATGGAGAATCGAATTATACTAAAATATATCAAGAGTATATTCTACCAGAGAAATTTGGCTTTGATAAACGACGGGCTCATTACTCGAGCTTAATAATGTCAGGTCAGCTCACAAGAGAAGTAGCACTTGAGATGCTCAATGAAAAGCTCTACGAGACTGATGAACAGCTAAACGAAGATTTGTTCTATTTTACGAATAAATTAGGAATTAGTAAGCATGAGTTCAGAGAGATTATGGAAACACCACCGCGATCATACTTTGATTTTCCGAATTACCAGAAAGACCCGTTGTATCATTTCCTGGCCAATGGCTATCGTTTTCTTAAGGACTTAGGATTAAAACAATGATAACGATTATTGATTACGGAATGGGAAACATTGGCTCTCTAGAGAACATGATCCGAAAAGTAGGAGGCGCAGTGTGTGTTGCGCACTCCGCTGAAGAAGTCCTTGACGCCGATAAGTTGCTTTTGCCAGGTGTCGGAGCGTTTGATAATGCGATGAAGAGGCTTGGAGAAAAGGATCTTGTAACTGCATTAAATCAAAAAGTAATTATCGAAAAAAGACCAATTCTATGCATATGCCTAGGCGCGCAGCTTGTGACCTACACGAGTGAAGAAGGCTGTTTACCAGGGCTGCAATGGGTTAGGGGCCGCGCGAAAAGATTTTGTTTCAACCATGGAGTCGAACTTCGTGTGCCTCATATGGGATGGAACGATATTGATATAAAGCGATCGAGTCGATTACTAGATGGGATAGGCGCTGAGAATGCTTTCTATTTTGTGCATTCGTATTATCTGGAGATGGATGATCCGAATGATATAGTTGCAACAACAGAATATGGATTTGAATTCCCTGTAGTAATCGAGCATAATAACATATATGCAACTCAATTTCATCCGGAGAAGAGTCATAAGTATGGTATGCGTATTATGGCCAATTTTAAGGAAATATAGCCTATGCTACGAACAAGAGTAATTCCATCGCTTCTATTGTCTGGAGACGGTCTTGTCAAGACAGAGCGCTTTAAGAATCCTAGATATATTGGCGATCCTATTAATGCGATTCGTATTTTTAATGAAAAAGAAGTCGATGAACTCGTTGTACTAGATATTGGGGCTACGAAAAGTGGTTCGATCAATTTCGATCTCCTCGGACGTATTACGAAAGAAGCCTTTATGCCGCTTGCCTATGGTGGAGGGATAACTACTGCAGAAGAAATACAGAAAATACTTGGCCTTGGTTTTGAAAAGGTAATAATTAACAATAGCGCCTTAAATGATCAACGGCTGATAGCCAATGCCGCAGCTGTATGCGGTTCACAGAGCATTGTTGGATGTATCGACGTAAATAAAACTTTACTGGGGAAACGAGTGGTCTATCGGCATGTAGAAAAAAAGAATACTAATATTGATCCAGTTTTATGGGCAAAAGAACTCGAAACTCTTGGCGCAGGCGAGATACTGCTTTATTCGGTTGATAGGGATGGAACCTATTCTGGATACGATCTTGATTTAATAAAGGCCGTTGCCAGCAAGATTACAATTCCCTTGGTCGCGCTTGGTGGCGCGAGAGGATTTGAAGATTTTAAGGCAGGAATTTCTTCTGGCGCATCTGCTGTTTCCGCTGGCAGCGCATTTGTTTTTCATGGGCCGCGCAGGGCTGTACTAATCACCTATCCAGCAAGAGATAAATTGCGAGAGTTGGATGGCCTACATGGATAATATAAAAGACAAAGATGATAATAGACCGGTAATTTGCTTTTTGACTGTTGGAGAGCTAATAACTGAATCGAACTTGTTATATTCTCAAGTTATTCAGGTTGCCAGTTTCTTTTATAAGAATACGCCCCAATGGGAAGTTCGGTATTTTGGTTTTATTCCTCTACGAAGTATTGTTGCTGCTAAGGTTAGGCATCATCCGGTGGATTTACATTGGCTCGGAAAAATGCCGTATTCCGCCAAATGCTTTACTTCTTTCTCCGTAATCGCAAGTATGTGGGGTTTTTTTATCAGAGATGTGTTTGCAAAAGTTGATGGCTATCGTTTATCAAAGGAATTCCCCAAGGCGGTAAAAAAGCGAATAGTATTTATTTGTCGTAGTTATCTAGCTACACATGTTGCGATAGCTTTAAGAAATAAAAGACCCGATTTGAATATCGCGATAATCTTCGATATGAGAAGCTTATTGTCACTTGAGATCGCTTATAAATATGGTTTGTTTGGGAAATACAGTTATGTAAGTGCAAAGGAGTGGGAACGCGAATTAATAAAGGAGTCTGTCGTTACGTTAATGACGACAAAGCGAGCATGCGCGATGCTCGCTCTCGAATATCCATGGGCAAATATTACTAAACTAAATATTATGGGATTCCCTCGCCGAGACAAACCCAATGCGGATCGTGTACTAAGTAATAGATGGAGCCAACGGATTATTGCTTATGTTGGTTCAATACAGAAATATTCTGGGCTAGATGAGATAAAAGCGATATTAGGCCAACTTTCTAAATCATCACTTCATCCCGAGACTTTGATTGTTTCCGGCAATAGCCCAAATGGCCTGCAAATTCCGGTACGAACTATTCCTTATTCAAACATACCTATGTTTTACGATTCAATATTGGCGTTGCTTATTACCGCTGCCCATACAGGTACTTATATTGATGACTTGATGATGAGCGTAAATCGCTTTTCCACAAAGGCGTCTGAAGCATTAAGCCTCGGCGTTCCACTAATCGTAAGTGATAAACTTTCCGAACTTGCCCAATTTGTCAGAGATAATAGGTGCGGGCTGGTCTACCATGTTGAATGCGACGGTACGTTTGCTTTTGATGCAGGTATTGCACAAAGTCTTTCTGACTATGCTTTTTGGCTTGAATTAACGGAAGGCGCGATAAAGGTCGGGGATCGTTTTACTCAGGAAGCCGTTGCGGAGACATATTTACACAGCATTTATTCAGCGCTAGAGGTATAATTTTGAAGTCGCGGTTCGGAAGGGGAGGGGTGTGAGGCAAGAAATAGATAAGAAAGAAACTCATGTAGTCAGTTTCATTCTTTTTCCCATTACTGCATTATGGGGGGCATATCTTTCAAGTATTCATATCAAACTGATTTTTCTTTTTGGTATATGTATTTTTACTTATATAATTACGGCATTGCTTAAGAAAAAAACAGTTTCTCGTTTTTTATTTCATCCCATGTCGGCACTTCTTGGCTATGCGATTATATTGTACGCACTGGTACCATCAAATCCCGATTCAACACGATCTATTGCCACGCTAGGAATTAGCTTCTTTTTCGTTTATTCTTTTTTTGCCTTTGGAAAAAACGATGGTGCGACAAAATGGTCCATATTGATTTATAGCTATTTATTGATTATGCTCTGCATTTGCTATGCCGAAATTCGATTTGGACTCGTTCTTCCAATGTCAGCCAAGGCCAGTTCGGTGCAATTGGCTGCGCAATTCAAAGGACTTCCGACGGGCCTTTTTTATAACCCAAACGACTTTTCCACAGCAATTGTCTTGCTATTTGCATATGAGTATACATATTTGACGATGCTTAAAAACAATAGGCGGTTTATCGTTCTATTGATAGCATTATTCCTTACTGTTGTTTCTGGGTCGCGCGGGGCACTACTTGTTTTCGTTTTCTTTCCGTTTTTTTTGGCAGCAATTAAAAGTAAAAATATCCTTCGCTGGACTATTGCTGGAATAATCGTATTTATAACAATTATCCTTATTATTCCTTTGTTGTGGCCATATTTGAGTGGCCTATTTCGAGCACCTCAAACAGCTCGATTTTATCAAAAGGTCGGGAACCTATTTTCCTCTGGAGGCGATTCCTCGATTAAAATCCGTATAAATCTTATTCAATATTCTCTTCGACATTTGAACGAGCTTATTCTAGGACAAGGACCTGGAGGTGTGCATTCCTTCCTTGCGAATGCAGGTGTTGAGGGAGGGGGCATTGTTGATGCTCACAATTTTTTTCTTGAAATTCTTATTTGTTATGGAATACCCGGACTCATTATAACATTTCAAATATTTATGAGCGCTCTTGTAAAATCCTGGAAGATCTCAATTACTGGCGTTTCTCCGGTTTCCCGCGCTTGTGGTGCTGGAGCATTTATATCTTTTCTTGCCTTTTTTATTGTTTGCGTAGTACCATCTAGCTTACTGAAGGATTGGTTTTTCGGTTGGTTCCCTGTTTCGATGTCTATGCTTGCTTACGGTGTCGACTTAAGAGAAAGGAAGTTGGGGCATGAAAGTATTCATTGCCATTGTTAATTATAATAATAGTGAAGTAACGCTGCATTGCTTGGAATCATTGAGACGTGCAAAAATTAATGCCGGTATGTCATTTGAGCTAGATGTTACTATAGTTGACAATGGATCAGACAAAAACGAATTATTGAAACTGACAAAGGGAATTGCTCAGGAAGAGCTCCTTGTAAGCAAGGAGAATCTGGGATATATGGGAGGGCTGAATCTCGCGCTTTCAGAAAGGAATCCAACGTTATATGATTATACTATACTAGCTAATAATGATTTGCTTTTTTCTGATGATTTCTTTATGATTTTGGAACGAATGTCGCTTGGATCCGAATATGGCATTATTTGTCCAGATATTGAAACAGTTGATGGAATTCATCAAAATCCGCATGAGGCTTGTGAAGTATCGCAAATTCGGAAATGTATGTATAGTATATATTTTTGTAATTATTACCTTGGTCGATTAATGTATCAAATTAAACAATTAGTAAAAAAAATTTCCGGAAAGGCAAACAGAGTAAAAAGATGGAACGAGCCTTGCGATTTGTATCTTGGATACGGAGCTATCTATCTTCTTAGGCCTTCGTTTTTCAAAAATCTACATTCAATTAAGTATCCATGCTTCTTAATGGGCGAGGAGTATTATTTTAGTAAGGCTGCTGCAGATGTAGGACTAAAGCTTAGGTTTGAGCCATCATTGAAAGTTATTCATCTGGAACATGCATCTGTAGATAAAGTTCCAAGTAGAAAAATGTATGAATTTGAGAAAGAATCCTATTTGGACTACCGAAAATTCTGGAACTCTATTCGTTTTCCAAAGTAAAATAAATCGGGGGCTGTAGTAGATAAGACTTCTAGATATGGTATGAGATCATGAATGAAGCGATTAAAACTGCTGCTTTGGTGTCCTATAGTTGAACCTAAACTCATATTACTTTATAAAAAGGGGAAACGATTTTCATTCAATCCCATTGTACTTTCGCAAGACCTGTTTTATATGGTTCCAGAAGTTTTCAATACCGTTGATATGGTTCCTTTTCTCAGCAAATGACTCTGTATGACTGATGTGATGATGGTGAAAGCCGCTCCCGTCGAGTGCGTTCTAACTCCCATAGTTGTCGGTACAGACGATGCTATGGAACCTGGTTCTCTTAGCTGTTTTGTTCGTCTGAGTGTCTGTTGACATATTAGGCACGATTATCGTTAAAACCTTCCCCTTTCGCTTTAGCATGCCGAAAACAGCCACCATGCCGGCGGCTCCACGGCCGCGATTGATAGCGTAAACTATATTTCTCACATTTCAGGTCATTGAAAAGAGACGCCCTCGTCTGGTTTAGGTAGCGTCAATAATCTTTTGCACATTTGTCAGGGCGTCCTCGTCTGGCTCCTGTTCAGGCCTCGAGTACTTGGTAGCCGACTGCACCTCCTAACAGCAGGTCCATGTTCATATATCGCTTCGTTCCCCATTCCCGACCGGACACGTATCGTAGCCGAGCTGTCACCAGCATCAGGGCGGAGTTGCCGTCCGGGAAGTTGCCGACGACTCGCGTCCGTCGCCTGATCTCCCGCATAATCCGCTCCATAGGATTGTTCGTCCTGAGTTTCCGCCAGTGTTCACGAGGGAAGCCTGTGTACGTCAACGTCTCGCGTATACCTTCTTCCACGGTCTTGGCTGCCGTGACAAGCTTCATTACCTTGAGCTTTTCGACGACAGCTTCAGCATTCTCGATGGCTGCCTGACAATCCTCCTGGGCGTGGATTGCCTTGAGCATTGTCGCCACTTACTTGACCTTCGTCGACGGCACGTTCGTGAAGACGTTGCGATAGAAATGGACCGTACAACGCTGCCACTGTGCCTCGGGGTAGTATTCAGCCAGGGATTCGACGAGCCCCATGCACTTGCCAGAGATGAACAGCCGGACACCGGACAGCCCGCGGGCTTTCAGGCTCTGTATGAACGAACCCCATCCGGCCTTGTCCTCTTTGGCTCCTTCCGCAGCCCCCAGAATCTCGCGATAGCCGTCTTCATTGACTCCAAACGCCACCAGGATGGATACGTTCCGGACTTCGTCCGCCCAGCAGCGTTTCAGCACGATACCGTTGAGGTAGACATAGGGATAGCTCCCGACGATCGGGCTAGATCTCCAGGCTTCGATCTTCTCGTAGACCTGCTTGTTGAGCTTCGACACGACGCCCGCG
>Ga0209099_1002721_pt1 | contig 15156 bp, 12 predicted proteins | sample AD_JPNHW2_MetaG_FD_184430 | JGI IMG/M metagenome (GOLD analysis project Ga0209099, IMG submission 184430) | Active sludge microbial communities of municipal wastewater-treating anaerobic digesters from Japan - AD_JPNHW2_MetaG (SPAdes) (version 2) | ecosystem: Engineered > Bioreactor > Anaerobic... | reverse complement strand
TAAATATTTTTTATTATAAGTCAGTATTACTCTGAATAAGGAGAATAATCTGGAATGAAGCAGTTTACTGTTAAACAGCAGAAGTGGCTGAAGAGTTTTCATCTTTTATCCGCGGCGGTGTGGATTTCATGCGGCATTGTCATACTCTCTTTTACGTATATAGCTGCCGGGCTGAATAATTCCGATCAGCTTTATATGCTTAATTTTACTGCTGATTTTATCGACATGAAAATACTTGTACCTGCTGCCATGCTGACACTGCTTACAGGATTATTATACGGAATCTATACAAGATGGGGTTTTTTCCGGCATAGATGGCTTGTATTTAAATGGATAGTTACAGTCTCAATTATTGTTCTCGGCACAATATTTACCGGGCCATGGATGGCAGAGATGACAGAGATGGTAAAAAGAGACGGAGTTTCAGTGCTGCAGAGCCCGCGGTATTTATTGATTAGCAGAAGCCAATTTGTGGCGGGCGTATGCATGAATATCACACTTGTAATTACGGTATTTATATCTGTATTCAAACCATGGAAGAGTAAGTAAAATTTTCCGGAGGGCGCTCATTAATTTTATTAAAAATACACCGGATGAAATGCTGAATTCCCCCAATTACTATTGACATTAATAAATATAGCGCTATTTTAGAGGTAGAGATTGTTGTCAATTATAGATATGACGGGAGGAAGATATGGCGAAGATACTTGTTGTAGGAGCCCGTGGAAATGTCGGGAGCAAACTGGTCCCGATGCTTCTTGAGAAAAAAGAAAAAGTAAAAGGTGCAACATCAGATAAAAAAATTACCGCTGCATCCGGTGCTGAGACTGTTTATCTTGATCTGGGGAATCCGGCAACTTACCCCGAAGCGCTGGATGGTGTTGACCGCCTGTATATGATGTCCCCGACAGGGAGACTTGATCTTGTTGATTCCTTGAAGGCTTTCATTTCGGCCGCCGCTTCGAGACGGATAAAAATAGTATTTCATACTGCCATGGGCGTAGACAGCGACGACAGCATTCCGCTAAGGCAGGTGGAGATTCAGCTTGAGAAATCCGGCACCCGGTTTGTCATTTTAAGGCCGAACTGGTTTATGGATAATTTTCACAATTACTGGCGTGACAGCATAAAGAGAGACGGCCTCATTTCTGTCCCGGCAGCAGATAGCAGAACATCGTTCATAGATACCCTGGACATTGCTGCTTCAGCCGCAGCGGTTCTAAGGACTGATGATTTTGACGGAAGAGCTTTCAGTTTAACGGGACCCCGGGCGCTTACTTATGGAGAGGCTGCTGTAATCATATCAAGGGTAACAGGAAAGGTTGTACATTATAATCCGGTGAGCGGCGAAGAACTCGTGCAGACAATGGTTAAAGCAGGAGTAGCGGAAGAGTATGCTAAGTTCCTTGCGGGAATATTCGTTCCTGTTGTGATGGGTTATTCCGCTGCGGTTACCGATTCGGTTAAAGAGATTACCGGAAAAAATCCCCGGACGATGGAGGAGTACACAGCGGAACATGCAGCTTTGTGGTTATGAGATTGAGGGGGGCTAAGCCCCGTCAGTCGCCGGATACAAAAGCTGTCATCTGCCAGATGTTCCCTTTCTTTTCAAATATTGCCCTGTAGCCGATCGGTGAATGGATATATCTGCTGAATATGTATCCCTCTTTTCCTGCGCTTGTTATCACCTGGATCCATATTCCGGTGAAATCATCTATTTTTTCTTTTTTCGGATCTGCTTCAGTATTTACAGGTTTTACAATTTCGTAATAGAGTGTTTCAATAACAGGAGACTTTGATGACGCAGTTTTTCTTACATTAACTTTTTTAGCGGTTACAGCCGCAAACTCAAACGAGTCGTAGTCTGAAGGGAAAGTAACAAAAAGATAAGGGTATGCGAAAGATGTTTTCTCCTCATTATAATATGCCGAACCCATTGATAGAACTTTTCCCATTTCACCCCAGAATTCCGAACTGTCAGGATTTTTATCGAGCTTCCAGATCTTAAGAAATCCTTTAATGCCGTAAGCATCTGCGACGGTATATGCGACATCCGGCGCTATCGACTTCTTAAGCGATTCAATATTTTTATCTTTAACATCTTTTTTGAATTTTGAGATAAACTGCATAAACTCTTTGTTCGAAGCTGAGTCATCTTTAGGCATGAGCTGAAATTTTTTGTAACCGGCAATTCCGGCAGCTCCGGTGATAATTAGAGAAAATAATATTATTAAAGTGAATATTGAAACTATCGTTTTATTCATAATTTGCCCTCTGTCTTTAGTGCCTGTATTTACAATAATATAATTAAAGATGATGGCGAGTCTACTGTTTTTTAAAGAAGCCCTTCGAATCACCGTGAAGTTATACTATAATAATTATATCATTTGTGATTTTTTTTATATACTCATATTAAAATTGTATTATCTTGTAATTAGAAAATGTAATTATAACAATAAAATAATAATATGAAGGAGATCAATATGGGACTATTTACTCCGGACATAACAAGATTGGAAAAAGAAAATAATATAGGTGAGCTGGTAAAATGCCTTGAAAGCAAAAGACCGGGCGTCCGTTACAGGGCTTTTGTCGCGTTGTCAGGAAAAAAGAATCTTCCCGATGAAAACATGAACAAATTGCGCGGAATGTCGCATGATCCGGATCCGTGGGTAAAGACAATTGTCACTCTTAAATTTGCCGGTATGGGGGATAAATCCGTATCCGGAAGCCTTCTGGAAATTATCAAAGACGGTTCACCGGAAGTCAGACTTGACCTTCTTCAGGTAATATCAGGCCGCGGAGCATCGGAAGATGATACGATTCTTCAGGTAATAATGGCAGGGCTCATTGACAAAAAAGAGACAGTGCGTATTCAGGCGATAAAGGCTGCAGGAATGTCAAAAAGCACCCATCTTGTTCCTTATCTTGGAGATATGCTTCACGCCAAACATCATAAAGAAAGGCTGCTTGCAGCACAGGCGCTATTTGATATTGGAGGAGATGAGAGTATTGATTACCTTATCGGACTTCTGGCAGACAATCATCCTGAGGTCCATACAGCCGCAAGGGCATACCTGGAAAATTTTGATAACGTTTACGTTAAAAAAGCACTTCATGAAGCATCTTTTATGCTGCTTGTGAAAAATATGAACGGTACAGAACCGGTAAGAGAAAAAACAGCTCATACTATCGGAGCGGAGAGAATCCGGGAAGGACTTCCCCTCCTGCACAGGGCATGCAGAGATAAGTATAAGGGTGTAAGAATTGAGGCTCTCAAATCTATAGCACTTTTCAAAAGCCATACATCAGTAGATGTTGTGGAGAGACTTCTTTCTGATAAATATTTTGATGTCCGTATTGAAGCTTTGAATACTCTGGAAAAGCTTGGTGGAGCCAGGGCAATGAAAGCTGCTGAATGCGCTCTTACCGACAGGAATAGGGAGGTGCGGGCAAGAGCGGAACAGGTTCTTGGTATAAAAAAAGAAAAATAACCCTGCATCCGGCAAATGGTTGATTTTTTATTTTTTTAATTGATATTTGCAATTGAAGATAGAAAATCAGCCTATTCAGGAGTCGGGACAAAAAATGAGCTTCAGAAAATTCCGTAAAAAACTGCTTTTTAAAATATTCAGTTTCTATCCGCCGTTCTTCGGAGCCGGGATCAAAGTGAAAATTTCGAAAGACATTAAAACAGTAGATGTAAACATGAAGCTGACGATATGGAACAGGAATTATGTTGGTACGCATTTTGGAGGTTCACTTTATGCAATGTGCGATCCGTTTTTTTTCTTTCTCCTGATGGAGAATCTCGGCATGGATTACATTGTCTGGGATAAAGGCGCTTCAATATCTTTCAAAAAGCCGGGGAAGGGGAGAGTTCATGCGCGGTTTTTTATTTCTGAGGAGAAGTATGAGGAAATCAGAAAACTTGCAGAGAGCGGAGAGGCAATTAATCCTGAATTTAAAATTGATGTACTGGATGATGAGGATAATGTAATAGCTGAAGTTGAGAAGATTTTATATATAAAGAAGAAGCCCTCTAAAAAATAATCCTATTTTATTCTTCTGCTGATGATACCCATCAGATTGTACGTAAGCTGTGCCGTTGCGAAATCTGAAACTGCAGAACCATCAGCGGGTGCAAGCTCAACCACATCGAATCCGATTATCCTTTTTCCGGCAGGTATAGATTCTATAAATTTAAAAAAATCGTACCAGAATAATCCCCCGGGAACGGGTGTCCCGGTATGAGGAATTACCGACGGATCGAGTCCGTCAACGTCAACCGAGATGTAAATGTCATCAGGGAAATCTTCGGGAAATTCTATAGTGAAACTGTTTTCACGATAGATATATGAAGCATTGTAGCATATAATGTCGCTGTTTTCGTCCCTGTACTTCTGCTCCTCCATGGAAAAGCTTCTTATCCCTATCTGTACAAGAGGGATGCCTTTCTCATGAACACGCCTCATAACACAGGCATGTGAATACCGTGACTCTTCAAATTCATTTCTTAAATCCGCGTGCGCGTCAAAGTGAACAATTCCGATTACATCAAAATGTTTTTTCGCAGCCATTATAGGGCCGTAACTTACTGTATGCTCTCCGCCGAGAATAACAGGTATTTTCCCCAAGGAAAAAATTGATGCTGTTTTTTTCTCAATATACCCAAGAACCTGCTTATCGGTTCCGCTGCAGTCTACTGCCGGATGTGTGTAGATACCCTGTTCAACAGGGAGAGATATGCCGTCGAATGCTTCAAGCTGCTGTGATGCGGCAATTATCGCGGCCGGTCCGTTAACAGTGCCTGTTCCGTATGAAACTGTTTTTTCGTACGGGACTGGCAGTATATGGAAAAGGGAGTCTTCCGGTGCAGGTCTTCCCCCTTCGCTCTCGAGAAAAAAAACATTTTCTGTCATGAAAGTCTCCCTTTGAAATCGGAGTATCCGAAACTTTTCCTGTGAAGTATTTTCCCTGTTTCAGAATTATAGTAATATATATCGGGAAGTTTTATGCCGTTGAATGTATTCGTTTTTACCATTGAGTAGTGAGCCATATCCGTGAATACAAGACGATCACCTGCTTTAAGCGGTTCATTAAAGGAATACTCTCCGATTATATCACCGGCAAGGCAGGTTAGACCGCCGAGCCTGTACGTGTGAGGGAGCACACCCGGTTCCTCTGAATTTATAATAAACGGTCTGTATGGCATTTCGATGACATCAGGCATATGCGCTGCAGCGGATGTGTCAAGTATTGCTATTTTTTTATTGTTGTTTATAACATCAAGAACCGTGGAAACGAGAAATCCGGTATTGAGAGCTACAGCTTCTCCAGGCTCAAGATATATATTAACATTATATTTATTTTTAAAAGATATAATCAGGTCGGATAAAAGCCCTGTGTCATAATCTTCGCGCGTTATGTGGTGACCCCCGCCGAAGTTTACCCATTCGCACTGATGGAAAAAATTGCCGAATTTTTCCTCAGCAGCTTTAATTGTCCGCTCAAGAGCATCGGAATTTTTTTCACATAGGGTGTGAAAGTGAAGTCCGCTTATATAAGGCGGGAGTTTGTCCGGAAAATTTCTTCTTGTAATGCCGAGCCTTGAGTATGGCGCGCATGGATCATATAGTTCTACTTCGGTCTCTCTGTGTTCCGGATTGATCCGGAGGCCGAATTTTATCCTGTCGCAGTTAGCAGCAATTTTGTTCTTAAAACGTTCATACTGGCTTATGGAGTTAAGTACTATGTGATCCGAGAGTAACAGCAGTTCATCGAAGTCTTTGTCGCTATACGCTGCTGCAAATGAATGCACTTCGCCTCCGAACTCTTCCCGCCCCAGTCTTGCCTCATGAGGTGAACTTGCGCATGTTCCTGAAAGATACTTGCTTACCAGGCCGGCACTTGAGTGCATGGCAAAACCCTTTAGTGCCAGAAGTATCTTTGCTCCGGTACCTTTCTGTATATGTGAAAGGGTTCTGAGGTTGCATTTCAAAAGAACCTCGTCAACTACGAAGCATGGAGTTTCGAAAATCGAAAAATCTATCACGAAATTATTTCCTTCCACGGCAGCCCGTGAACATTAAGCGCTTTCATAAAAGGATCGGGATCCATCTGCTCCATGTTGAAAACTCCCTCACCTTTCCAGAGTCCTTTCATTATCATCATTGCTCCGATCATGGCAGGTACACCGGTTGTGTAGGAAATAGCCTGAGATTTAACCTCGCGGTAGCACTCTTCGTGATCGCATATATTGTACACGTAATATTCTTTAGGTTCTCCATCCTTTATTCCCCTGCAGACACATCCGATACATGTTTTTCCTTTTGTAAGAGGTCCCAGTGATGCAGGATCCGGAAGCAGCGCTTTCAGGAATTCGAGAGGGATTATATCCATTCCGTTGAATTTTACAGGTTCTATAGAAGTCATTCCCACATTCTGCAGCACTTCAAGGTGTTTAAGATAATTTTCAGAGAAGCTCATCCAGAACTGCGCTTTTTTAATCGTAGGAATATGTTTAACAAGGGATTCGAGTTCTTCGTGGTATAGACGGTATATGTTATATGTACCTACATTTTCCGGGCAGTCAAATTTTCTGCTCATGGACATAGGCGATGTTTCAATAAACTTTCCATTCTCCCAGTGCCTGCAGAGTGCTGTTATCTCGCGGATGTTGATCTCGGGATTGAAATTTGTAGCGAACTTAAGGCCATGGTTTCCGCCGTTAACATCTATGATATCCAGTTCACGTATCTCGTCAAAATGATGTTTCAGCGCGTATGCTGTGAAAACATTTGTGACCCCTGGATCAAAACCTGAACCGAGGAGAGCCATAATTCCGGCTTTTTTAAATCGCTCCTGGTATTCCCACTGCCATTTGTAGCAGAATTTCGCCTCGTCCCGCGGCTCGTAATTCGCAGTGTCAACATAGTGGACTTTCGTTTCAAGACAGGCGTCCATTATTGTAAGATCCTGGTAAGGCAGCGCTACATTTATTACCACGTCCGGTTTAAAATCTTTAATGAGGCTTACAAGCTCCGGAACTTTATCTGCATCAACGCGTTCTGTCCGTATCGGCTTTTTTATCTGGGAAGCAATATGTTCACATTTGGAGAGAGTCCTGCTGGCAAGGCATATCTCCTCAAAAACTTCAGGCACCTGTGCGCATTTATGTGCTACAACCTGTCCTACTCCGCCAGCACCTATAATCAGAACTTTTCCCATAGCTTAAGCCTCCTCATTTTTCAAAATATGTATATCCTCTAAGGCCGTTATCATACGCCTTCATAATTTCGCGTCTTTCGTTTACAGTAATACGTCCTTCGCGGATCGCCTGTTCCGCCATTTCACGGAAATCGAGAAGCATCTGCCTGGGATTAAACTCAACATAGGAGAGAACATCCGCAACGGTGTCGCCTTCGATTTCCCGGACAAAATCATACTCGCCGTTTGGATAAATCCTTATGCTGGCAACGTTTGTATCGCCGAAAAGATTATGCAGATCACCGAGAGTCTCCTGGTATGCTCCTACGAGAAAAATTCCAAGATAGTAATCATCCTCAACTCCCGGTTCATGAAGGGGGAGTACATGAGTTACGTCATGGAGGTCGATAAAGCTGTCGATCTTTCCGTCACAGTCGCATGTAATATCCGCGATCACCGCGTTTCTTGTGGGCATCTCGTTCAGCCTGTGCACCGGCATTATGGGAAAGAGCTGGTTGATCGCCCAGTGGTCGGGAACTGACTGGAATACCGAGAAATTGCAGTAGTATATATCCGCAATGGCAGACTCAATGTCGCTAAGGTCAGGAGGAGACTGTTTCATCCTTTTCTTTTCCTGCGCTATGACGCTTATAATATTCCAGAATACTGTTTCAGCGAATGACCTCTCCCTGAGAGAAATTTTGCCATGTTTAAAAAGCTCGCGCACTTCATCTCTGTAGTAAAGAGCGTCGTTATAGCACTCCTGAATATTTTTAAGATTCATTGTATTGAGGATGTAATATAAACTTTTTACCAGATCGTGTGAATTTTCAGGAGGAGTTTCCGGAATCCTGACCATTTCAAATTTTGCAACGTCGAGTACATTGAATACAAGCACCGAATAGTATGCAACGGTCGCTCTTCCCGATTCTGTTACAATTATAGGATGAGGAATATTCTCCTCGTTCATTGTTGACTGAACAATTTCTATGATATCAACACAGTACTCATCTACAGTATAGTTTCTGCTGTTTGAAAAATTTGTATTGGAACCGTCGTAGTCAACTGCAAGTCCGCCGCCAAGATCGAGGTAACCCATCTGCGCCCCCTCTTTAACCAGCCCGGCATAGATTCTTGCCCCTTCGACTACGGCTGAACGTATATCTCTTATATTAGGTATCTGTGAACCGAGATGATAATGCAGAAGTTTCAGGCAGTCAAGCATGTTGTGTTTTTTCAGATAGTCAACGGCTTCTATCAGCTGAGTTGTGTTCAAGCCGAAAATGCTTCTATCTCCGCCGGACTCGGTCCAGTGACCGCCCGCTTTTGATGAGAGTTTTATTCTCATCCCGATAAGGGGTTTGACCTGTAGAATTTCAGAACGCTGCATGATCAGTTCAAGCTCGCCGGGGATTTCAACTACGAAGAAACATTTAAAGCCCATCTTGACAGCATAAAGGCCGAGATCAATAAACTCCTCGTCCTTGTATCCGTTGCAGATCAGGCATGCCTCTTTATCTCGCATGATCGAAAGGGCTCCGATAAGTTCCGCTTTACTTCCGACTTCAAGTCCATGATGGTATCTCTCTCCGTACTTTACCACTTCCTCAATTACCTGCTGCTGCTGGTTTACCTTAATCGGGTAGACTCCACGGTAATCTCCCTGGTAGTTCCATTCCTTCATAGCTTTCTTGAAAGATTCGTTGAGGTTGGATATCTGGGTATCGAGAAGGTTCTCAAATCTTAAAAGTACAGGCATCTCAAAGCCGCGCTGCCTGATACCGGAAATAATATCCATGAGGCTTATATTAACGTCAGATTTTTTCCCGAATGGATTGATCGTTACTTCGCCCGATGTGGAGATGTCAAAATAACCGGCACCCCAGTTTTTTATCCCGTACAGTTCTTCGGATTTTTCAACTGTCCAGCGTCCAAGTATCTCTTTTTTAATCATAGCCCTGCCTGTAAAGTAAGAGTATTATAAGAATAAGTATTTTTCAGTGTAATTTCAATTGTAAATATTTTTTTTAAATATTTACCTGTTATGGCGAAACTTAATATTCTCATCAATCATTAACGGATTTTATGATGCAAAAAATCAACAAGGTAATTTTATCCGGGCTGAGTTTCTGAGTTCAGCAGTGTCAGCTCATAATATAAATATTCCCGGAAGAAAAGGCATTCTTGTCTGAGGGCCGGTTTTTACAATTAAAAAAATTTATTAATTATTCATAATGAGACATAATTTTTGTTAATGCAAATTAAGAATAAGCCGAAGTTATAATCATCGGGAGTTTTTTACTTAATGAAGAACAAATTCATATTATATATAACGACTGTACTGATCTTTATATCAGTTTCGTTCAACGTGTATGCTGATGATCAGGTTGAAAAACTTGAAAGTCTTGTATACCAGGATAACACAAAATTAAAATCAATACGAGAAGATATCAAGCAGACAATATATACCGTTAAAAGCGGGAGAGCGGAGAGTAACCTCCCTAATCTTAAATTCTATACCTACAGGGTAAAAGAAAAGGAAAATTTCTGGGTAGTCATGTCAAAGTGTTCTCTTGACATGGATACTCTAATGTCGGTAAATGATCTTACATCCCCGTTTCAGGTTGTGCCGGGAACTGTTCTTTATATTCCGAATATGAGAGGAGTTATCGTTTCCGGGCAGAATATGAAATCAGTTTATAATGTTCTTGCTGCAGAAAGAATCAACATCAGGTATGTAAAAGCAGTTAATAAAAGCGAAAGTCTGGATAAAAAGTTTGTATTTATTCCCTGCGGAAAAATTTCTACCATAGAAAGATCCCTTTTCCTCGGAACTGCATTTTTTTCACCCATACAGTATGGTAAAGCAACTTCAGGGTTCGGAACCAGGAGAAATCCATTCAATGACAGAAGAATGGAGTTTCACAAAGGGATAGATATGGGATGTCATTCAGGGACAAGAGTTCATGCAGCTAGAAGCGGAGAGGTTGTTTTTTCCGGATATCAGGAGGGTTATGGCAACCTCGTAATAGTCGAGCATGAATTCGGTTATAGAAGTTATTATGGCCACCTTAGCAAAAGGCTGGTTAAAAACGGCCAGCGAGTCAAGCCTGGTGAAATAATTGCCATGTCGGGAAATACCGGACGTTCAACAGGACCTCATCTTCATTTTGAAATAAGAAAGAACGGACGCGCTATGAATCCTATGACATTTTTAAAAAAAAGTGTTTAGAATTTAACTCACACAAAAAAACATATTCCGAATAAATTGCCTCATTTACATCCCTCACAATCCCTGCATACTTGTCATACACATGGTGAAGTATTTCAGAAAATAAGAAGCTGACGTTTTGGCAAAAATATCTGTTTTTTAAGTTGACGGGATATTTTATAGCAGAAAGCCTAATCAGGCTTTAATTAAAAAAATAAGAGAGATAAAGAGGTAGGAGTTAAAAGAATGAAAAAGAGTAAAATTATTTTATTCTGCACGCTATTCGCATTTACCTGTATTTTGGGCGATTTAGGAAGCGCTAAGGAAAAAAATCCGTTAAAAAAAATAAACAATCCATTTGATAAGAAAGATGATAAAAAGAAGGAAAAAAAGAAAGAAGAAGCGAAACAGGCAGAGCAGAATGCTCAGCGTGAAGCATCCAATAACGCTCAAATTAAAGCTCTGACAGAGCAGTTATTGAGCTTAAAGCAGCCTGCAGGACTTGATAGTGATACTAAAGCCCAAAAGCTGAAAGAAACTCCTATTGCTGAAACAAAAAAAGAGACTCAGGAACAGGGTAAAGCTATAGATGGAAGTCCGGTAACATACATAACAACAACCGAGAGATTCAAGGCGAGCGCAGCTTTTGATCAGCAGATAATGCTGAATCCCGGTAAGGATGTTATTTATCCCGGTGTAGTTATTATGGGCAGTAGTATTGCAGACGGTACTTATAAGGAGATAACAAAGGGAACAAGGAGACCTATTACCATATCTTATGATATAACCGATGCCAAAAAGAGAGGTACGGAAAATGATGGTGAGGTTGTTGGAACTTTTGTACCATCCCTGTCGAATTACCGGACATTGCATAATAAAATTCTGGGACAGGATATCAGCGGAGTATCTTCCGTATGGTCTTTTGAGGATACAACAGTATATTCCGAGTCTGATTTTGAAATTAAATTTAATATGGGTGTAGGATACAATACCGGACTGGTTGAAGCAAGCGTTAAAAACGGCTTTAATTTTGCGAAGGGGAGCAAAAAAAACAAGTACATGATTAAATTCATGCAGACATTCTATACAGTGGATGTTGACCAGGGTAAGGACACTTTTCTTTACGAAAAATTTGATATAAATGATTTTAAAGGGTACAGGCCGGTTTACGTATCATCAATTGCTTACGGCAGGCTCGCGTATCTGACTATTGAAACTGATGAAACCTGGGATAAAATTAAAAATGATTTAAGCGTAGCGGTAGATATCAAGACCGGCACAAAAATTGAAGGCGACCTGGGAGTCGCTGTTAATAATCTCAAAAAGAACAGTAAAATCAACATTACCTTTATCGGAGGTACAAACGTTGTAACCGATCTTGACGGTTTCTTAAATGAACTTGCAAACGGCGGATTCTCTAAAAAAAATCCTGGTCAGATTGTTGCTTACAAACTCCGTTTTGTTGATGATAATTCTGTTGCAAATACTGTATATAATGATGAATATACAGTTACAAGAACAGTTGAGCAGCTAGGAAAGGGCATAGATGTATCATTCACTCTCTACAGGATAAAAACCAATGCTAATGACGGTGCAGGTAAAGCAATGGAATTGTTCGGTAATCTTGAAATACAGGATGACGTCACTAAAAATAAAAAGAGTTTATGGAGTTATTCCAAGTCTTCACCACACCAGGTTCAAGAGAAGGATGAGAATATTGTACAGAATACATCATTCTCTTACAGAGTTCCTAACGAGAGCTCAAAATTTGATATATACCTTAGTCTTTCGGAAAAAGATACCAGCTCAACAGATTTATTTACCGATGCCATGGGGCAGACTAATTCAAATACAGCTAAAACGATAATGGTCAATTCTTTAGAGGATGGCAAGGATATTGTTATAAAATCCTATGCGATCGGAAAGAAAGGTATAATCAGTAGCGAATGGGTCGAATATTATATAAGAGTTAACAAAAAATACTTATACTCTGATAATTCAGGTGCTGTAGATCTTTCAGGTCTCCCTTTCCAGCCTACTAAAAATATTAGTATCGATTTTACAGCTGTCTCAGGAGGATCTGCACTGACAGCAGTTCCTATGGGAGGGTTCGCTGGAACGAGGGGTCAGTCTAAAGCACTTGAGCTGATCAATTTTGAATTGAAAAAAGGGAATATAGGCTTTGAATACATGGGACACATTCAGGATGTGGGTGATACATCCTGGGCTCCTTTTACCGGTGGTAAAGGTAGTCTTGGCAGACTCGGTAAAAGAATGGAAGGAGTTGCATTTAGACTAACTCCTGAATATGCGGCAAAATATGATATTTATTACCGGGGCCATATTCAGAATATTGGAGATACTCAATGGTACAAAAATGGAGAATTTTGCGGTACACGCGGGAAGAGTTTAAGAATTGAAGGTCTTCAGTTTATCATTGTAGATAAGTAAACCCATTATAACTCTAATTTATAACTTGAGTTTTGTATTATGATTTTATGCCGGTACTAATTCCGGCATAAAATCATAAGCTTATTTGTTACTTAAAAAGTCTTTTAATAAAATCAAAGAAAGAAGAGGATATGTATGAAAAAAAGAATTATATTTATACTGATCGCAGTACTCGCTGTATCGTTCACATCAACCAGCTATGCAGGAATTAAAAAAGATTTAAAAAAAGCCGTTACAAATGATTCGAAAAAAAAAGACAAAAAGAATCAAAAAGCTTTAGCTGATGAAAAGAAAACCGTTCCGGTTTCAGGTAATGTAGTTCTGGCTAAAGGACTGCAGATCAGCTGGTGCGGCAGAGATGTAAAAGACAATGGTTCTGTTACAATATCCGGCTTACAGGGTTTAACTCTTCCTGTTAAAAACGGCAAGTTTGATTTAACATTACCTGCTAATCCGGTTTTTGGTGACGAATATCAACAGTCAGGTTTTGCGGAACTGGATTTCGGAAGTGCGAAAGTATACCAGTTTGTTATTATATATTTCGAAAATAGTAACACTAATGGAAGCCGCGAAGAAACAGCCAATGGAAGAGGCGGCCTGGGTTTCAACATTTATTATTCAGACAAAGATGTTAAAGGGACGGTCAATGGGGAACCTGTTACATTAAAAAAAGGATGGAACATCGTTGGCGATAAAAATGAATTAAACGCCAGTCTTATGTGTACAGGCTGATATCTGCATTTCAATGGACAGATAGTTCTGTCCATTGAAATAATTCTATCCTGATAACCTTCCATTGACATAAAGAACCGGCATCAAAAGTTTTAAAGATCAATCTCTGTTTTAAAAATATAGTATTTAAGTAGTTTTTTATTTTTAAATCCTCTGAAAAATTAATAAAACCTCTAATTATTTGATTATTCATCAAGATGTAATGAGGAAAATGATTGCGGTATATCTCCTGCTAATGCAGGATAACTTCAGATTAATAAGAACCGGAGTATAGTCATGATACGATCATGTTTAGTGTCCTTAAGTGTTTTATCCGCACTTCTTCTTATCATCGTTTCGCCTCTCAGTGCTGCCGACGGAAAAAAATGGGATGGGAAAACATATCCGTTCAAGCTTCTTGATCCATCGAAAGCAAACAGCGAGAACAATCCGTTTATAATAGATACGGCAGGCAAGCTTGCGTATTTTTCCTGGCTCGCGTCACGGGGCAATGATATGGATTTCGATATTGCGGCATACGGCAAAGAGAACGGGCTCAAGGGACTCCATCAGGCGTTTAAGGATAATTTTGTGAAACTCACCGCGGATCTTGACATGAACGGATCGCAGTTTGAATTTATTGCCATAATGGGTATGGCTGTAAATTTTGACGGCGGCGGCCATGTGATCGATAATCTGCGCATCAGTGATAAAAAAACGAAAGTAATTATTGATTCGCAGGAAGGTACAGTGGAGATATATCTGGGTCTTTTTCAGGACGCCGAGTCAATAAAAAATCTCGGAATCGGCAAAAGATCAACTGTCACCTTCTACGGCGGATCGAGCTATACAGTTTCAGTTTTTGCTGCCGGCATAGCTGCGGGCGCTTACAGGATAGAGAACTGTTACAGCGATGCCACAGTGAAGATCAAAGGGGAAGGGGATACTGTTGTCGGGGGAGTTGTGGCTCAAGGTTCTTTTATAACGAATTCATATTACCGCGGTTCCATCTCAGTTGAGGGGAGTGTTATAGATTCCAGGGTAAAAAATAAACAGGGGAGAATTACTCCTGGAGAACTGAAGGTTGGTGGTGTGTGCGCATGGTTTGATAAAAAAATCGATCGCTGTTACAATAGCGGTTCAATTACAGTTAAGTCATCAGGTGCGCTTTTAGAAATCGGCGGAGTTTCAGCTAATGCAACCGGCGGTATCTGTACGGATCTGTATAACACAGGGAGCATACGTCTTACTGCATCTGGCGATATAAAAAATGCATTTATCGGCGGCATAATGGGTGTTGGAACTCCAGCTGCGGCGCTTCCCTGGAAACCTATCAGGTATGTTGATTCAGGATATATATATAATAAAGGAAATATTGATGTTACGGTTCAGACCGGCAGCCAGATATATGCAGGGGGCATATGCGGCTGGAACAATCCGGGATTCAGCGGTATCTGGTTCGGATTTGGAGGAGGAATCAGCGGATGCATCAATACATATAACACCGGTTTGATTTCCGTTGCATCAACAGGAAAGGTTGATGCTCTTGGCGCCGGGGGTATAGCCGGTTTTGG
>Ga0209099_1002720_pt1 | contig 15162 bp, 12 predicted proteins | sample AD_JPNHW2_MetaG_FD_184430 | JGI IMG/M metagenome (GOLD analysis project Ga0209099, IMG submission 184430) | Active sludge microbial communities of municipal wastewater-treating anaerobic digesters from Japan - AD_JPNHW2_MetaG (SPAdes) (version 2) | ecosystem: Engineered > Bioreactor > Anaerobic... | reverse complement strand
TCCATAGAGGCCGGAGGCGACGATGGGCGGCGTGAGATGGGTGATCATCACCGCATCGCCCCGCCGCTTGGCCTGGGTGCCCTCGGCAATATTGTCCACGATGTAGGGATAGACCACGGGAAGGTCCTGGATGAGAAGAGCCGGCCAATCGTCGCGGGATATGCCGCACTCTTTTCCTGGCAGCCACTCCTGGGTGCCGTGCTTTCCCAGGTGAACCACGGCATCTGCTCCAAACCCATACTTTAGCCAGAGATAGAAGGCGATGTACTGGTGATGGGGAGGCACCGATTTATCATGATAGAGGACTGTGCTGTTCTCCAGCCAGCCCCTGCTCGGCTGGGGCAGGAGCAGGACATTTCCGAAAGACAGCTTGGGGATCACCAGAAATTTTCCGCTCCGGTTCTCATAAACCATGATCTTTCCCGGCGGCGGCCCCCACATCTCCGTCACCTCCGATTGCCTGTCCTGCGGCAGCGTCTTAAACCACTGCTCGTAGACCTCCGCCGGCAGGAGAGTGGCGTTGCCGGCATCCACCATGGCCAGCAGCTCTCCCGGAGCCCAGGAGCCCACATTGGTCCCCTGATGAGCGAGCAGATCGACCAGGGCCTTTTCCTCAGGAACAGTCCTGTTCACATGGTAGCCGGCGGCCTTCATACCATACAGGATTTTCTGCAGGCTTCTGGGCACATTAAGGTAGCAGCCCTCGATGTTGTCCTTGCCGCCTCCGTGGTTGTAGTAGATGATAGCGACCTTCTTCTCCGAGTTATTGATGCGGCCCAAATCGGCCCATTTCACCGCCCTATCCGCCAGCCAGTCCATCTGTTCCTCTATGGGCTGATAGCCGGATTCGTTTCTGCCCGACATGACTATGGGCTCGACGACTCCGTCCATCTCCGGCTGGGCTATCTGGAAATAGATCTCCAGGGGATTCATTCCCGTAGAATTGTTCCACTCCTCCGGGGTCTGATAGTACAGCCTCATGCCCCGGAGCACAGGCACATTCAGCTCCAGAAGATCAGCTATGCCCTGATCGGGATCGCCGTAGCTGAGCCGGAAGGACTTGGTGAGAATGACGGCATCTACAATTGATGAATTGTTGGACATGAAAAACTTCTTCAAAGAGGATGTGGCGGAGAAGCCCAGGTCGATGACATTGGCCCCGTTCTCCTCCAGGGCGTATATGAGGGCTGATCTGTCTGCCTGGTCCAGATCCTGATAATAGCTGATGATTCCGACGGTAGGAGCAGAGACATTGAATTTATGTCCTGTTTTATTGCCGTACCATGTCAGATAGGATGAGAGGTTCTCGAAGAGATCGGGATAGTCGGGATGATAGATGTATTCCTTGGGAGTTGGCAGCGGCTCCTCTACTTCGATATTCAGGCCGCAGAAATTGGCTGCCAGGTATGAGAATAGACGCCTCATGTTCTCTACCTGGCCATAGTCCCAGTACTTCTCGATGAAGGGATGATCTGTGAGGTTAATATTTCCCAGGCTCTCGTAGCCCTGGGAGTTTATTATTATTATTGGAATCCCCTTTGCCCCGGCCTGCTGTAGCGGTGCCTGCAGCCGGGAAGCGGCATCTGATCCGATCATCTCTAGGAATATGAGATCGTATGATGAGAAATTGGAAGAGTTCTGAAATGATGATAGGGTCACATTGAGGACAGAATCTAATGTGGCCTGCTTTATCTGTGGACGGTTGCCGACGGTCAAAAAAAGTGCCTCGGGCCTCTTTGAGAGGACCCGGCCTGTGATCTCCAGACGGGGCGAATCCTCGGGCTTCGCCCGTCTGTCTCCGAAATAAAATACAGCTCTATCCCCGTCTCGCAGATTGGCAATATCCGGCCCTAGGGCAGGCATGGCCTCCTGGGGATAGTTTATCCAGAAGCGCCAGGATTGATCCCCCGTCGCGCTGTATTCTCCCAGGGACTCGATCTGCAGGCCGAAGAGGCTGTAGAGGGAGTCGTTTAAGATGAAGCTGAAGTTGCCCTGCTGACAGGCCAGGGCCAGAGCCCCCAGAGCAGAGCTGGCGTTGACCTGATAGACCTTGCCGCTGCTTGCGGTCAGATTGAGGCTCTGCTCGTCGAGCAGGACCTCCCCATTCCATAGCAGGCCCCTGGGCTGCGAGCCGAAGGCGTACAGCCGCCCGTCATCGGCTCCTATGTAAACCACGCCGTCCGAGGCAGAGGCCGTGGACATGATAAAGGCACCCACGGGATAGGACCAGGCCACCGATCCATTGCCGGCATGCAGGGCATAGACGGCACCTTCATCGCAGCTTGTCCCGAAATAGATCAGCCCGTCCAACACCAGCGGTGAGGACTTGACCGGACCGTTGGCCTCGGCTCTCCAGATCAGGGAGCCGTTTGCAGCATCAAAACAGCTGATGTGGCCTTTGGGCTTGTCATCCGATCCCACGTAGAGGCGGCCAAAAGACAGGGCGGGAGAGGATATCGACCCGTTGATTCCGGCACTCCATAGCTGATCTCCATTCTCAGCATCGAGTGCCAGAATGGAGTCTCTGGTCGCAATGAATACTTCCTCATCTCCCAGCGTGGGCGTGGCGGTGATCTGGGAGGGCAGATCCTTCTTCCAGAGGACCTCACCCTTTGCCGCATCCAGGCAGTAGAGGGCGGGATCGCCACCCGGAAGATAGAGCCGGCCTGTCGATGCGGCTGGTGAGAGGTAGGGGCTGACTCCACCGGTGGACAGAATCCATTTCTCTTCGCCATCCAGGCTCAGGGCGTGAAGGGTCCCATTGGAGAAGCTCATGATGTAGATCAAGCCATTCTGGATGAGGGGCGATGAGGCCACTCCCCACCACTGGGGGTCTGGCTCGATGGTTCTATTCCAAACGGTCTCTCCCGTCCCGGCATCTACACAGAAGATGTCGCCGGTCAGCGAGCCTATGAAGATCCTTCCATCCTCCAGGGTCGGATTGGATGCTCCGCCCTTTCCACCCAGAGGGTTGAGCCAGAGCAGCTTTCCGTCAGCCCGGTTCAGACCGGCGAGACCCAGATCCCCTTTGAATGTCATATCCGGCCAGTTGGAGAAGAATACCCGCTCCCCGGATACGGCTGCGGCTGCACCGATATAGCCATGGCCGGTCGGGCTCGCGCTCCAGAGGAGATTGGGCTGCTGGGGACCTGTACCGCTCAGGTTGCCGGTTCTCTGGTTGTCGCCTTTAAATGTGTCATAGTCGGCACCTGCCAGTCCGGCCAGGCTAACCAGAAATAGCATTAGGAGCAGCATTGGCCCCCGTCCTGCAATTTGTTTAGACCGCATCACATCACCTTAAATCAATTTAGTTTGCTATATATCAAATTATGTTTATTTGAATTAAGCACATATGAGTGTTACGGTCAACATAAAATCAATTTGCAGGTGAAATAGAAGGATTAATATCAGTATCAACCTTTTTAAAGGTTATTACGTAGATTAAGACGCAATTAGTTTATGTTTCAGTCTTTATTTTCAATCTTAAGAGATAAAACAAATTAAATTGTCTTTATATCGAATAGCTTGCGTAAGAGTTAAATCCAATGAGCTTGTGTTTGCACCAATTAAGTTTAGTAGGTGTCTTAATTGGATCTGACCTGGTTTTCTATCTCCGGTGTACTGATCGGGATTTTGATCTTCGCGCTCAAGGTCAGCATGGGCTGCGGCCTGGCCAGCCTGACCCGCCGGGAGATGCTGTCCATAGCCACGGGATACGTGATTATTTCCGTCTTCATGGGCGCGGCCATAGAACTGCTGCCGGAGAGCATGCTATCGACCGCCTTGAATGCCGGAATGGCGATTCATCTTATGGTTGCCCTGCTCCTGATAGCCCTGGGGGTGACGACTGCCAAAAAATGGAATCACCATCACCACGACATATCCAGGAAGACCTTTTGGATCCTCTCCATGCCCTGCCCGGCCTGTCTGGCAGCCAGCTTCATCTCATGCAGCTTTCTGGCTGGCTTGATGGATGTAGACCCATGGAAGACCGGTGCCCTGGTAGGCGTTCTCTTCTTCTTGAGCATAGCTGCCTTCTCCACCGCACTGGGACGGATGAAGACTAGCCCCTCATCTCTGGGAAATGCCATGATCTTTCTCGGCCTGTTCTACATCCTCTCCATTCTACTCATCCCGGCATATCTTGACAGCCAGAAGATCTCATTTCTTGCCGCCGGCGCCCCTCTGGGCGAGATTGTCCCGTCCTATCTGTTGATAATGTCCTTGATGGCCATGGGCTTCCTGGGCAGAAGATGGGGGGTCTCCTTCTGATTCTTTACGAGACCTGCGTAGAGTTGCTCTATATCTTCTCAACCGCATTCCTCTACCCGGATATCCTGGCCCTTCTCCTCCTTTTTGCCTGGTCGCTGGCACTGCTCGGGTCTCTGATAAACGAATGTACTTCAAGGCACAGGTCTCTCGATGAGCTGGAAGGTCTCAGCCTGAATGCCGCCGCGCTGTACAGAGAGGGCAGGCCAAAAGAGGCGGCAGATGCCCTTCAAGGATACAGGTGCCCACGGCAGCTCTCCAGAGCCCTGGAGCAGATCGGCGGATCTCTGGAGACGGGGCTGTTCGACCTCAAATTCGAGAAGATCCTCCAGGACATCGAGCTGTCCATGGCCAAGGCACTCGAGCCCCTCAGGATTGGAGTTAAGGCCGGTCCGATATTGGGGCTGATGGGAACTTTGATTCCCATGGGACCCGCCCTCATCGGGCTGTCTCAGGGGGACATAAAATCGCTGGCAGACAACCTGGTAATAGCTTTTGCCACCACAGTCATCGGGCTGGTGGTAGGGGGCATTTGCTACGGGGCGATGGTGGTCCGGAGCAGGTGGTACCGGCAGGACCTCAGCGACCTGGAGTACGCCGTGGAGCTGATCAGGAGACGGATGAATGAGACGGCATAGGCTGGGGCTATTGAACGACCCGGATGACGACGATCCCATGAGCGGTGTCGCCAATCTCTTCGATACGGCCATGGTCTTCGCCGTGGCTCTCCTCCTGGCACTGGTGGTCTCCTACAACGTCCCCGAACTGCTGGAGCCCCAGGCTAATGTGACCATAGTAAAAAATCCAGGGGATCCAAACATGCAGATCATAATCAAGGACATGAGCCAGATCCAGGTCCTCAACATGACCGGCAAGATTGCCGGCGGCCAGGGCAACAGGATGGGGACGGCCTACCGGCTGGAGAGCGGCCAGGTGGTTTATGTGCCGGAGAACGACACCGATTCCGGATGAGCCTCAATAAATAGACAAAAAATAATGGCTACAGCTCTTTTTCCGATCAGAGACTCAGACTGCAGCCGTTCTTTCCGGTCCATCAAGCAAGGTCGAATCGATCCAGGTTCATCACCTTGGTCCAGGCCGCCACGAAGTCCCGAACAAACTTCTCCTGCCCGTCCGCGCTCGCATAGACTTCAGCTAGAGCCCGGAGCTGGGAATTCGATCCGAAGATGAGATCGACGCGCGTTGCTGTCCACTTCAGTTCGCCCGTTTTGCAGTCGCGCCCTTCAAACAGATCCTGCGCATCTGATGCCGCCTTCCACATCGTCCCCATGTCCAAAAGGTTCAGGAAGAAGTCGTTGGTCAGATGCGTGGGTCGCTTGGTGAAGACGCCGTGCTGGCCCCCTCCGAAGTTGGCATCCAGGGCTCGCATGCCGCCGACGAGCACCGTCATCTCTGGTGCGGTCAGAGTCAGCAATTGCGCCCTGTCGACCAGCAATGCCTCAGCCTTTACGCTGCAAGGGCCCCGGAGGTAATTTCGGAAGCCATCTGCGATCGGCTCGAGCACGGCAAACGACTGCACATCGGTCTGCTCCTGCAAGGCATCCATGCGTCCCGGCGTGAAGGGGACCGTCACATCGTAGCCGGCATTCTTCGCGGCCTGCTCAACTCCGGCACAGCCGGCCAGGACGATCAGGTCGGCAAGCGAGACCCTCTTGCCTTCTGAGGCCGAACTGTTGAACTCCTTCTGTATGGCTTTTAGGATGTTCAACACCTTAGCCAACTGCACTGGCTGATTGACCTGCCAATCCTTCTGCGGAGCCAGACGGATTCTCGCCCCGTTCGCGCCGCCGCGCTTGTCCGACCCGCGGAAGGTGGACGCCGACGCCCATGCAGTGGACACCAGTTGGGAGATCGACAATCCCGAAGCCAGAATCCTGTCCTTGAGGGCGGCTATGTCCTGCCCATCAATCAGCTTGTGATTTACCGCCGGGATGGGGTCTTGCCAGATGAGCTCTTCGCCGGGAACCTCCGGGCCGAGATAGCGTGATCGTGGGCCCATGTCGCGGTGCGTCAGCTTGAACCACGCCCTTGCGAATGCAACTGCAAACTGGTCCGGTCTGTCCATGAAACGCCGGGAGATCTTTTCATAAACCGGGTCAAACCGCAGGGAGAGGTCAGTGGTCAGCATGCCTGGGGCATGACGCTTGGACGGATCGTGGGCGTCCGGGACTGTGCCGGCTCCAGCGCCACCCTTAGGCCTCCACTGATAGGCACCTGCTGGGCTTTTCGTCAGCTCCCATTCGTAGCCGAATAAAACCCGGAAGAAGTTGCTGCTCCACTTCGTTGGGGTGGGGGTCCAGGTGACCTCCAGGCCGCTGGTGATCGTGTCACCGCCCTTGCCGGAACCATAGCTGCACTTCCAGCCCAGGCCCTGCTCCTCGATGCTGGCCGCCTCCGGCTCTGCTCCCACGTGGGTGGCTGGGCCCGCGCCATGGGTTTTGCCGAAGCTGTGGCCGCCGGCGATGAGGGCGACAGTCTCCTCGTCATTCATGGCCATGCGAGCGAAAACCTCGCGGATATCCCTGGCGGCAGCGACCGGGTCCGGGTTGCCGTTCGGGCCTTCGGGATTGACGTAGATCAGCCCCATCTGTACGGCAGCCAGCGGGTCTTCCAGCTCCCGGTCGCCCAAATAGCGTTTATCACCCAGCCATTTGTCCTCTGAGCCCCAATAGACGTCCTGATCCGGCTCCCAGACATCCTCTCGACCGCCGGCAAAGCCGAACGTCTTGAATCCCATGCTCTCCAGGGCGACGTTGCCTGCCAGGATCATCAGATCGGCCCATGAGAGCTTGCAGCCATACTTCTGCTTGATCGGCCAGAGGAGGCGGCGCGCTTTATCCAGGCTGACGTTGTCCGGCCAACTGTTGAGAGGCGGGAAACGCTGCTGGCCCCTGCCTCCGCCGCCGCGGCCGTCGCCGACGCGATAGGTGCCGGCACTGTGCCAGGCCATGCGAATGAACAGAGGCCCGTAGTGGCAGAAGTCCGCCGGCCACCAATCCTGCGAGTCGGTCATCAGAGCAGCCAGATCTTTTTTAACAGCCGCCAGGTCCAGGCTCCTGAACTCTTCGGCATAGTTGAAACCCTTGCCCATGGGGTTGGACAGCGGGGAGTTTTGGTGCAGGATATTGAGGTTCAGTTGATTGGGCCACCACTCGCGATTAGATGTTCCTTTGCCGGTTGTCTGCCTGTTTGCTTCATTCATTTCCGGGACAATATTTTCGTCGGTCATAACATCACCTCAACTAAATAAAATTTAAGACTGAAGCGCCTCTTGTATTCATCCAGAGTTACTGCCATTGACTATCACCATTCACTCCTTTATTCGTTATAAAATGATGTTGTTGCTGTTTATTTTAAAGACATATAGATACTGGAATCTATTTAAGATTGATTACTACATGATAATCCAATCATAGCATTCAATGATAAAAATAAAGACTGCAATTTCCTTTTCACTCAGGACCTGGACTGCAGCCGTTCTATCTGATCCCGCACGGATTTCAGCTCGTTCTCCAATTCCCTGGCTACCGCCTCCAGATAACTTTTCTCCTCTTCAGGCGCAGGATGGAGGAGCGGCTCGCCGGAGTACCGGCCAAAGCCCCTGCCATATCCCGCACCTCTGCCGAGGGCGCGGCGGCAATAGGGATTGCAGTATCCTGGTCTATTCGCTCTGGAGCCGATCCACCACGGCCCAGTACAGTCTCCCCAAGGCATTTATCATTCACCTCCTGATTTTTTCGAGCCATACAGGGATACTTCTCCCTGCAGCCCGATATTAGTAACTTATGAGATAATATACTTAAACATTTCTATTGCGCAAGGTTGAAATACGGCCCTACCAAATCAACAACCATGTGTCCCTGTCGAGGAAGGAGAAGAGGGAGGCGCTGGATCACAGAAGTCCCCTCAGTGCGCTGCTTTATGCCGGAGGGATGCCCCAGAATGGAGGCCATCTCCATGACCTTGGAGGAGCTGGAGGCGGTGCGTCTGGTGGACCTGCTGGACCTGGATCAGGAGGAATCGGCCTTTTACATGGGCATATCCAGAAAGGCCTTCTGGAACGACCTGATGAATGCCCGAAAGAAGATAGCCACAGCCTTGATCTATGGCCTGGGGCTGAGGATCGAAGGGGGGAGCTTTGTGCTGAGAGGATCAGAGGGAAGCCAGGAGAGCGAAGACCAGGCCCGCCGAAATGATATGCAGCTTTTAGAAAGGGAACTGGCGCTTCTCCAATCGAGACAGGAGTATATTTCCTGCAGGCTGGCGGCATTGAAAGAGAAGAAGACAATAGAATGAGCCATGGTAAAGGGTTTCAATTTACTCTCATGAATTCCCAGAACGTCAGAGATCATCATTAACGATCGAAATATCTAAATAAATGATCTCATAAGTTATTATTTCTGCGGAGGCGAAAATAGTGCTAATGGAAATTCCGGTGTTTATATGAGCGCATCTCCAGAGAAAGACACACGCAAAAAGAGCTGTGACGGAATTTGCAGCTCCTGCGCCGAGAGGAGGAACTGCGATGACCCAAGAGCCCAGGACAGCAAGATAGAAGATCGAATGGCCAGGATCAAGCACAAGATCCTGATAGGCAGCGGCAAAGGTGGAGTTGGCAAGAGCACAGTCGCCGTCAACCTGGCTGCTGCCCTGCAGAAGAAGGGCTATAAGGTCGGCATTCTTGACGGAGACATCACCGGCCCGGATATACCCAAGCTATTGGGAATTGAGAACCAGAAGCTTATGGCCGGCCCGGGGGGACTGGAGCCGGCTGATGCATCGGGAATCAAAGCCGTGTCCATGGCCCTGCTCCTGAAGAGCCGCGACTCCCCTGTGGTCTGGCGCGGCCCTATGAAGATGGCAGCATTAAAGCAGTTTGTCTCCGATGTCAACTGGGGGGACCTGGATTTCCTGCTCGTCGACCTGCCGCCCGGCACCAGCGATGAGCCCTTGAGCATAGCTCAGTTGATATCGGGACTGGATGGTGCCGTGGTCGTAACCACCCCTCAGGAGGTTGCCCTGTTAGATTCGCGCAAGGCAGTGAACATGTTTCTCATGATGAAAGTGCCTGTTCTGGGGATCGTCGAGAACATGAGCGGCCTTATCTGCCCTCACTGCGGAAAGCTGATAGAGGTCTTCAAGACGGGTGGCGGAGAAAAGTCTGCGATGGAAATGAATGTGCCATTCCTGGGTGCCATACCAATGGATGTAGAGATCGGAAGGCTCGGCGATCAGGGTGTGGCCTTCGCAGGGAGGGCAACTGCTGCCGCAGATGCATTCGAGGGAATCGTAAACTCCATTTTGAATAAGCTCAGGCAAAACTCTATTATAGATAGATAACAAATAAACATTACTGGAGTGGAAAGAATGACCAGAATAGGTGTTGTAAGACATAGCGCACCGGACTTTGCGGCCTGGAAGAAGAAATTCGATGAGCGGATGGCAGTAAGAAAGGCCAATGGATGGTCAGGACATGAGCTTTATTATGATGAGGCAAAGAAAGAGGCTTATGTGGTTCACACTGTAAAAGATGATAAATTGGACACGGCCAAGAAGCATATGGAGTACTTCAAAGCCCAGGGAAAGAGAATTGAGATGAATCCCTCTGGAAACCCAGATCACTCCCTGATGCCCAAAGGCAACCTGATCGAAGAGACACAGTACTGAAACGCCTGAGGCGAGGTTCAGACTGATCCGGATATGGTTCATTTAATTTTTCCTGCTCTTATTAGCCTGTTGTGGATCAATTTTTGCGTCCATTTCGACCAAAAGATCTAAATATTTATTCGTATAAGCTCTTAAATGAGCCTCAATTAAACTTGAAATTGAGGCGGGGCGGTACATGGACCGAAAAGCCGGCACAATTGACGCAAAAAGATTCATCTCCCGCGAGAAGATGGTGTCGGCTCACCCTCCTTTATTCAGGATTGAGCCATTTCGAGCACAGCTTTAATCTCTTCTGGCAAAGCATCTACATGCAATTGCTCTGGCTGGCAGAGGCTGGTGTCATTCATGAAGGTTGATATAATTTCTCCGGGAACATACACCTACGGCTCCCTGGTCCTGGGTGGAGTGCTTAGGCAGAGAGGACATGCCGTAAAGATAACCACAGATCTGCAATCCCAGGGCGAAGCAACCCTGATCAGCCTCTTCTCCACTTTGCAGCTCCTCGATGAGAAGATCAGGGATTTTGTCTCTTCCATTGATAATGTCTATATCGGAGGACCGGTGGGCCTCTGCCCGGAGATGGTGCTGGGAGAACTGGATGCCAGAGCGGTTGTGACCGGCGAAGGAGAGGAGATTGTGGCCGACCTGGTGGAAAAAGGACCGGAAGGGCTTTCAGGCGTCGCCTATCGCGAAAATGGAACGATTATAAAAAATCCCTCTCGTCCGGCAGAATCCTTGGACCACGTCCTCCCTCTCATTCCTGACGACCTCTGCCGGCAAAATGTGCGCGGCGCAAACATATACATAGAGACCCACCGGGGGTGCCTGGGAAACTGCACCTTCTGCCAGGTTCCCCGCTTCTTCGGCAGGAGCATCAGGAGCCGCAGCATAGAGAACATTGTGGCCGAAGTCGAGGAGCTGAAGAGGCGGGGTGTAGCCCGGGTGGCCATTAGCGGGGGAACGGGCTCTCTATTCGGCTATCGCAACAAGGTCAATCGGGAGGCATTTGTGCAGATGATAAGATCCCTCTCCGCCATACTGGGCAAGAGGAACCTGTCCGTGCCGGATATGAGAGTTGACCTGGTGGATGAGGCCGTCCTGCAGGCTGTGCGCGACTACACCATCGGCTGGGTCTTCTTCGGCCTGGAGAGCGGAAGCGACTGCATGCTAAAGGCCATGAGGAAGGGGGTCACCAGAGCCGACAACCTCCAGGCGGTAAAGCTGGCCAGGAGCCTGGGAGTGAAGGTGGGGGGCAGCTTCATAGTGGGCTATCCCGGCGAGACAAGGGAGGACTTCGAGGAGACCCTCAGATTCGCAGAGGAGGCAATGCTCGACGACGTCTTTGTGAGCATAGCCGAGCCCATACCGAAAACTCCCCTGGCAGTCCAGATGCTCGGCCTGCCTCAAGAGGCTATGGCACTGTATCAAGAGCACAGGGGGGAGTATCAGGCCCTGAAGCTGTCTGAGGCAGAGGCGAGGTGCTTCGAGCTGATGCTGCATGCCCAAAGCTGCAAGCCCCTGCCCAGAGCCATATCCAATGAGCAGTACAATGCCTATCTCTCCGAAGCCAGGGGTCAGGGAAGAGATATTAAAAGGGTTATGGCACTTTTAGAAAAATATAAGGAGGGGCTGCTCTAAGCCGCGGATCATGCGACACTCTAAGGTTCATTGAAACGCGGAGATTGCGGCAGTTTTCTTTTCACCACGTCGATCACCTGGTTCAAGGGGATGTTCAGGTTCTCTGCTATTTTTTTAAGGTCCTCGTACTCGGGCTTGATGCTTATCACCTTGCCATCGATACAAGAGGTCTTCACCAACACCTCAAAGGTCCGGCCCAGAACAGAAAAACTGTGGGGCTCCCGTGTTCTGTCTGCCACCACTCTTGGCACCTCTTGCACCCGGACGCCCAGGGTGCCCGTCTCTTCCATCAATATCCTCAGCAAACGGTCATAGGTACCATAATTCGCTATCACGGAGATAACGCTCACCGGACGGTTCTTCTTGCCCAGCGCATTTGTCACGAAAACGTCCACAGCACCCTCTTTCAGCAGTTTTTGCGTGGTATAGCCTATGACTTCTCCCGACAAGTCATCGAGGTTGGTCTCCAGCAGGACAATGCTCTCTCTCGTCGCCCGGAAGTTTTCTCCCTGCATGGTTCTAAGCACATTGGGTACTCCACCCAACTCACAGTCCCCGGCCCCATAGCCCAGCGCCACCGGCTTCATGGGAGGATAGAAATCCACCACACGGTCGGTGAGATTGGCCAGGAGAGCGGCTCCAGTAGGTGTAGTCAGCTCCCTGTTCACGGGCTGCAACGAATAGGCCATCCCATGATTGCAGAGAATTTCCAGTGTGGCGGGAGCCGGGCCCGACATCTCTATCCCATCCATCTTGATGCTGCCGCCTCCAAGGGCTGGAGGGAGGGTGTATACCGTAGCGTCCAGGAAACCCTTTTTGTCCAGGATCAGGGCTGAACCCAAGACATCAAAGAGCGTATCAAGCGAGGAAACCTCATGATGCCGGAAGCCTCTGCCGTGGATATGCGCTTCTGCGAGAGCCAGGTCACTCAGTACAGAACCGACCAGCATCCCTGCTCTATGGGATAAATTCAGTTTAACGACAAGATCGCTGGCGACTGACTCCAACTCATCCCTTGTGCAGAATCTCTTTTCTTGAAGCTCGATATGCAGCCTTTGAGCTGAAATGCCTCCGCAATTAACCTTGTCCGCCCGATAGCTGAAGGCCATGCAGTTAGGAAGCTCTCGCAATGCTCCGGCCAGTGGCTCCAGGATCTCCGGCGAACCTGTAAGATTTATGAGAGAGGCAAGTAGCCTGTCCCCTGAAATCCCAGCAGTCTTTGGATCTATCAACAGGGTTTTCATAAAAATTTAGGGCATGCCCTCTGCGGGTTGATTTAAGCTGCTATAGATTTTGCGGGCAATACGGGCCACATCGAGGGCGTTCTTTCTGGCTCCCGGTATGGCTCTGGTGAGATAAGCTCCGTCCTCCGCCTTCTTGGATGCAACCTTTTCCTCTTCTCCGAGCAAGGCGCCCACTGCAGCCGGGATGGTAATGTTGATGATGGTATGGCCGATGTACTGCAGTTCCTGGGCCAAGACAGCTCCTGCAAATATTGCGGTTCCCATGTTCGGATCATCTCTACCCTTGCCCAAGAGAGCAAAGTCAGGGACCGTCTTGGCGGATAGGTCCTCTATATGGTATTTCTTGTCGTCGATCTCCACATCATAGGAGATGAAAGAGTCAAATCCCCAGAACTTATCTGTGAACTTGTCCGTTCTGCGTGCCTGGGCCCGGAGAGCTGTGAACTTGAGGCTTATCTTTTTGCCCGTAAATGCAGAGAGCACTGCCGAGCCTCTCACCTCCACGTAGGCTTTGCGTTCCTCGTCCAATGTCCGGGCTGCATCCTCGATCTTCTTTCCAGATTTCAGGAGATCGTAGACTGCTGTAGCCCGCCGGTAGATGGCCCGGTCCCTCACGTCCTCTCCGGCAAGAATGCAGGCACGGCTTACGGGTCCGCGGCTGACTTCTTCCGCCTTTCGAGCGATGGTGTTCAGGGCGCAGAGGGACATCTCAGGATCGATAAAGGACTTCATCTTATAGTTTTTGATCTCTTCGGCCACCGAGAAGACATCTCCGCCGTGCTTCATCATCAACCTCAATGCCGGCACTACGTCACCGCATAGATGGCCAAGGGGCGGATTGACGGGACCGCCAGAAAATCCTGCGCCGATCACGGGCGATTCCTCAAAGCCGGCAAAGATCTCATTCAAGGCCATGGAACCGATTACGGACGGCCCGCCTATGTCCTTGAGAATGAGGCCGAAGTCGCCAATCACCCTGGCAGAATCCAGCTCATCCCTCGTTCCCCGAATATGCAGTTTCTCCGGGAGCTTCGCTGCTTCAATTGCTCCTTTGCCGGCCAGGTAAGCAGAATCCACGCTTCCAAAGGAACCGAACTTCTCGCCCAGAAAGGCATCGGGATGTACCAGTTCCATAGCCACCGTGGCCCCGATGAAGGCCGGCCAGAGAGGATATGCGGTGATTCCAGCGCCATTCATGCTCTTCATCATGGCCTCAGTTCCGATGCGGGCAGCATTTCGGGCCAGCTCCGGAAAGTTATAGTCCTCGCCCAGAGCGCTGTGGCCGTATATCGCTCCTCCGGCAATGAAGGGAGGCAGGACCGACCCATCGACCCGAGTAAGTTTCTTATCCATGAGATGTTCGTAGACGGCCAAATAAGCGGGGAATGCCGGAACACGATGGGTGAACTTGGATGTAACAAGGGCGATGGCGCTGGTCCTGGCGGCACCGGCATGCATCCTGGCTATAGCGCCAAGCTTCCTGTTGCCCATCGGCACTCCGGCACGGGCGCAGGTCCCGCAGAAATATGCCAGGGATGCCACTAGCAAAGCGGCGTTCTCAGGCGAAGCCCCGGCCTGCATGGCCTCTTTAACGGCTTTTTCTATGACCTGATCCAGAGGAATATGAGGAACAGATGCATCGATCATGGTCATGCTGCTCATAAGCCGCATCTCAGGAGCGCTTATGCCGCCGAAGGTATCTTCGGCCAGCGAATTGGCGGCGCAGAATACCGGGATCACCAGAGACCCATGACCTTTAGTTGCTGCTTCGATCTTGTCATTGGTCATATAGTCTGGTTTGAATGTTGCCGCCAACGATGCAGCCAAAATTACCTTCACGTTCTCTTCATTCATCTTTTCTGACCTCCATCATTGTCAATACACAGACGGTCAATAAAATATAAAAACCCAATCGATGGGAGAAGACAATCTCTAAAAAAGGAGAAAAGATGTAGGTCTCTCGACCTACACGGAGGGCATGACCAAAGACCTCTCGCCCGCAGCGCGGAACTCGCGTGCACCGCCCTTGCCGAAGCAATCGCGGATGTTGGCCCAGTCGAATACCAGGCCGGGGTTGGAGAAGGTGACCTTGATCAGGGGGTTCACAGCGAAGGCATCCATGCGGCCTGCATGGGCAGCGCTGGTGATGCCTGCGTACTCGCCCTGGTGGCCCACGTTCATGGCGTAGTTGGGGTAGTTGGCTCCCCTCAGCTCGAGCGGTGCGCCCTCGTCGGACTGGTAGGAGAACACGTTGGTTGGACCGCACTGATCCTGCAGGTCGTAGCCGAAGAAGCCCAGGCGTCCCCAGCCTTCCTTGTGCAGG
>Ga0209099_1002719_pt1 | contig 15169 bp, 8 predicted proteins | sample AD_JPNHW2_MetaG_FD_184430 | JGI IMG/M metagenome (GOLD analysis project Ga0209099, IMG submission 184430) | Active sludge microbial communities of municipal wastewater-treating anaerobic digesters from Japan - AD_JPNHW2_MetaG (SPAdes) (version 2) | ecosystem: Engineered > Bioreactor > Anaerobic >... | reverse complement strand
GCAGTAAAAAACAAAAAATCATTAAATACGCACAAGTCTTCCGGATAACCGTCCCCGCCCGCAGGATTAATGTCTTTAACACATTCGGGCAATTGAGCTTTCAGCGCGCCTGTAATAAACAACAGGCATAATAAGGTTAAATAAAATCTTTTCATGGGTTTTATGTATTAGTTAATATTAACAATAAAATACGTTGTTAAGATCTATTTTAATGAAACAAAGATAACTCAAAATTGACCAAAAGTCAAGATGTTTATATATGTATCATTTTGTGAGTTTTTTCAATGCTTAATTCACCAGGATGATATAATGAGGATGTTAAAAAATTTTGAGGGACGCCTGAAAAAATTCTGTTTTACTTACTCACAATCTTGAATTCCGTTCTCCTGTTGAGCTGACGGCCTTCTTCAGTGTCATTCGTTGATAAAGGCTGATCAAACCCCAGGCCCTTATAGGTCATTCTGTTTTCATCTATTCCTTTACCTATCAAATAGTCCACAACAGATTTCGCTCTGTTTTCAGACAGGGTTTTATTGTATGCTGCCGTACCAATGTTATCGGTATGTCCCGAAATTTCGATCTTTACAGAAAGAAAATCATTCATGAATTTCAATAAACGCTCTAACTCAGGGATCGACTCTGAACGAAGCGTGGATTTATCAAAATCAAAAAAGATGTTTTTCAGTACGATTGAACTTCCTACAGCAACTTTCTTTAGTTTGATATCTTTTTCAACTTCGCGGTACGAGGTCGTTGGCGGAATAATAATATTTTCAGAATGGAACAAATAGTCAGGAGCCTTAACTGCAATACCGTAATTCTTTCCCGAAGGTAATGACACCAGGTATTTCCCGGTAGCGCTGTTCGATTCAAAAGTTCCTATTATTTCGTTGCGTTCATTATCTGTAATATCAATGGTAGCGCCTAAAGGAGCCAGGGTGATATCATCCATCACAATGCCCTTAAGCAGTGTTACCTGGTTTTCTTTTATTTCAACAGGTTTTTCGATTACCGTTTCGTTGACAGGCTGCGCCACACTTGCCAGCAGGTTGTCCTCGGTATTGTTTACCAATGGTTTTTCCGGCCCGATAAATGTGATCAGGTACAGGTCTCGGTCACCATATCCATCAGCCCTGACCGACATATAATAACCATGTACCCCGCTGGCTGAAATTGAAAAATTGACATCATCGCCTGTAGTGTTTATCGGGTATCCGAGATTAACGGGTTGAGACCATACGCCATTATCATTTACCGATTTAAAAATATCATAGCCGCCCATGGAATTGTGGCCTTGTGAGCTAAAATACAGTGTCTTTCCATCAGGGTGTATAAAAACGCCTTCTTCATCATAAGGGGTATTAATGGCTGTTCCAATATTTCTGGCCGGTTCCCATTTTCCATTTTTATCAAGGGTACTGAAATAAATATCCCGTCCGCCATATCCGTCAGGTTTATCACTCACGAAATAAAGAATTTTCCCGTCGGATGAGATTGAAGCCGATGATTCGTGGTAAATCGTGTTGATATTTTTGTTGAGTTTTTCAGGCGCTGTCCAGGTAGTTCCTTTTAAATGACATTCAAAAATATCGCCGTTGCCGGAATTTCCTTTATAAACCAATAGTGTCTGGCCATCCGGAGACAAGCCGACAGTTGCATCGTGGTCATTGCTGTTGAGCGGGTTGGGCGGATTTTTGGGTGTTGTCCATTCCCCTCCTACTTTTTCAGTATAATAAATATCTTCATAATAACCCAGGCCGTCTTCGGCTTCGCCGCCCCCTGTAGTATTGTCGCGGCGTGATGTAAAAAACAATACCGTTTCATCGGCATTTATCAAAGGGGCATATTCGCGGTATATTGAATTTACGGTAGCGCCTAAATTATCAATAAAAACCCGCACAGGTGATTTAACCAGTTCCTTTCCGTTTTTACATTCCTGAACTCTTTTTTCTATAGCACCTGCTGCAGCCGAAAGTTCTCCGGGCGACAAGGACCTTTTATATTCATTCAGAAGCTGTAAGGCTTTATCAAAGTCATAGTTGAATTGGTAAGCCTTTGCTAATTGAAACTTAGTATCCGCAAAAGCATCCGCTTTGAGGGAAAGCGATTTTTCAAAATATTCTATCGATTTAATTTTTTCGACGGTATTCAGATAACAGGTTCCTATCTTATAATTCAAATCAGCATTATCCGGATTGAATTTTTGTGCTTTTAAATAATAATCGAGAGATGTAAGATATGCACCCCCGCCCAATTCATAATAACTGTCACCTGTTTTAATGTTGGCGCGTGCTTCTTTTAATTCCTTTTCTTTACCGGCAAAATTGTTCTTTTCAAATTCAACATTTTGGGCTGACAGATAAAATGAGGCGAACATGAATAAGGCTAAAATAACTATGCTATCTCGGTTTTTCATGATTTATATTTTGATTTTATAAAATATTATTTGCATTGTAAATTTGAATAGCTCGCGGCGGTGGCAATACCCAATAAGGCAGCCTTTTTCCAGTCTGCACATGAGTTTTGGGGTTTTCTCATCATTTCATAAGTAATTCCACGGTTCAGGTAAGCATAACCATAACCCGGATTTAGTTCAATCGCTTTACTATAGTCTGTCAGGGCACCTTCATAGTCCTTTAATTTAAATTTGGCATTTGCCCTGTTATTATAGGCATAAGCATAATCGGGTTTTAGCTTGATCGCCTGGTCATAATCTTTGACCGCATTCTGATAATCTTCAAGTTCAAAATAGGCAGTACCCCTGTTGTTGTAAGCAATATAATAATCCTGCTTCTTTTGTATTGCTGTGGTATAATCTTCGACAGCCCCTTTAAAATCCTTTAATTTCTTTTTTACGCTAGCCCGGTTGTTGTATGTAAAAGCCATATTAGGATTGATCTGGATTGCCTGAGAATAATCGGCTTTGGCTGCTTCAAAGTCATCGAGTTTTACTTTTGCACTTCCCCTGTCGTTGTATGCGTAGGCGTAATCTGGTTTGTTCTTTATTGCCGCATCAAAATCGCTGATGGCTTTTGCATATTCGGCTTTTTCAAAATATATTTCGCCGCGATAATAATACGCCTGAGCATGGGCTGCATCCATGTTTATTGCAGCAGTAAAATCCGCAACAGCATTTTCATCATCTTTAAGCTCAAAGCGGGACTTGCCCCTGCTGAAATAACATTTTGCCGAAGGCTGAATCTCTATTGATCTTGTAAAATCGGGAATAGCCTCAGCAAATTTGTTCAATTCTAAATTCACAGACCCCCTGTTGAAATAGGCTTTTTCAAAATCGGGTTTCAGTGCAATGGCTTCATCAAATTTTTTTATAGCTCCGGCAAAATTTTTATTTTCAAAAAGCTTCACCCCTTCATTGTATAACCTTTCGGCATCCTGGTAATCGCCTTTAAACAAGGTGTCCGTGGGTATGTCCTGGGCTAACACGGCAAAACCGAATGAGATAAAGAATAACGAAACAACAATTTTTTTCATAATGATTTTAATAAGTGATCATAATGCAAAAATAGTAATTGATGTGAGATATTAAAAGAAACCTCTTGATTTTATTTACAATTTGTATATAAAGTCATATATATAATAATCCGGACAGCCCTATATGGTGAAATAAAAATCAAGAACAAAGAACAATGATAAAATCAGCCCTGAGAAACCATTCAGCGTGAAAAATGCAAAATTTATCCTGCTCAGATCGTGAGGCTTGACAATAAAATGCTGATAAAAAAGTAAAATAGAAAAGATTGCTGTACCTACCCAAAAAAGCAAGCCGCTATGATTTAAGATCCCTGCTGAAATAATTATCAGAATCGTGAAAATGTGAAATATAAAGGATATGGCTAACGACCGGGATATTCCGAAGCGTTCAGGAATAGAATGCAATCCTTGTTTTTTGTCGAACGAAATATCGCTCAAGGCATAAATGATATCGAATCCACTTACCCAAAAAATCACCGCCATTGAATATAGCAGCGGCAGTAAATCAAATCGTGCGGTTACAGCCAAATAAGCACCGACAGGCGCCAGGGATAATCCAACACCCAACACAAAATGCGATAAATAGGTAAACCTTTTCGTAAGGCTATAGCCTAAAACAACAATGAGCGCCACAGGAGACAGACAGAAACATAAAAAATTCAGAAAATATGTTGCAGTAATAAACAATATGCTGTTGATTACTAAAAAAACACAGGCATAGCTCACTTTTATTCTTCCTGAAGGGATGTCGCGGGTCTGGGTCCGTGGATTTTTTTTATCGATATTTCTGTCAACAATACGGTTGAAACTCATGGCCGCATTACGGGCAAAAAAAACACATAGAAGTATCAGTAAAAAGCTTTTCAGATCAAAGCCTGTGCTGCCTTGCTTTATCGCTAAAAAAAATCCGATAACAGCAAACGGCAGGGAAAAAACAGTATGCGAAATTTTCACCAGGGAAGAAAAATCAGATATCCGTTTGAATATGGCTGCGCACATTTATTTTTATTGTCCTGACAAAGGAAACAATAACAATGATCATTTACAAATTTAGGTCAATTTTTCTGATGTGCCCGATCAAATACCATTCGGAACACCCTGAATAATAAAAAAACTATTGCACTTTATTAATAGCTTCTAAAATGGTTTCTTTACTCTGGGTTCCCACGAAACGCTCAGCAACAACGCCGTTTTTAAAAATGATGATGGTGGGCAGGTATTTAATATCGTATTTGTATGATGTAACCTTATTTTTATCAACATCCATTTTAGCAATTTTAGCCTTATTGCCGATTTCCAAAGCAATTTCTTCAAGAATCGGAGACATTATCCTGCATGGCCCGCACCATATAGCCCAAAAATCCACCAGAACAATTCCCTTTTTTATGGTTTTATCAAAATTTTTATCGGTAAGGATAAGAACGCCATTGCTTATGTCCTGTGTACCGGTACTTTTATGGCCTGAAATATTCGCGGGGATTGCGAATAAAAAAGCCAGAAGCAGAAAATACATCAGATTTTTCATTGGGAAATTTTTAGGTTTTTTTATCAATAATCAGTCCAATTTTATTTCAGTGTAACTACAGTAATACCATCACCGCCACTCTCGATCCTTTCATTCTCATAAGCCACAACATTTTTATGCTTTGACAGCAGTTCGTGAATTATTTTTCGCAACACACCAAAACCTTTGCCATGTAATATCCTGACATGATAGACTTTCAGCAGTAATGCATCGTCAATATATTTTTCAATAATGGCGCTTATCTCTTCTGCCCTTTTTCCGCGCACGTCAAGTATGGTTTTAAAATCCGCCACTTTATCGTTGACATTTCCCGATATTTCTGAAAAACGAGTTTGGGTTTTCTTTTTTATGTATGCCTGATATTCGGATGGATCAACGACTTCTAATTGCGTTACGGAAATTTTAATTTTCATATTGTCAAACACCACCAGCGCCTGTTCATTGATCAGGTCAACGATTTCACCAATTTTTTTCTGCCCGGGTATCCTCACATAATTCCCTTTTTGGGGAATAATATATTTCTTTTCAGGTTTGATATTTTTGATCCGCAGCTTTTGCTTTGGTGATTTTGCAGGTTTGATCACTATTTCGTCGATGATTTTATCAGCAATTATTTTTTCTTTTAATTCATTGAGTTCCGTTCTTAGCTGTTTAGTTTTTTCTTTTTCCGCGCCATACTCTTTTATTTGCCGGATGGTATTTTCTATGGTTTTATTTGCATTCTGAATCAGCAATGCCGCCTGTTGCTGAGCTTCCAGGAGGATCGATCTTTTCTGGGATTCCAGATCATTTATCAACTTCTGGTATTTGTCGATCATTTCCGAAAAAAACTCATCCGCTATTTTTACTTTTTCCTGCTGCTTTTCAAGATCTTCTTTATCGGTTTCAAATAACTTGAGCTGTTTTTCAAAAGATATCTGTTCTTTTCCGGCGATGTTTGTTGCTTTTTCGGTGATGTATTTTGGAAATCCGATATTATCGGCTATCTCCAGCGCATAAGAACTTCCGGGCATACCCATGTTCAGCTTGAATAATGGCAACATTTTTTTTGTATCGAACAGCATGGATGCGTTACTAATGCCGTCGGTTCTCGCAGCAAATTCTTTGATGTTTGAATAGTGTGTGGTTACCGCGCCAAAAGATTTTTTCCGGTTCAGTTCGTCCAGTGTTGCTTCGGCAATAGCGCCGCCGAGCACAGGCTCCGTGCCGCTTCCGAATTCATCAATTAAAAACAGGGTGTCCTTGCGGGCATTTTCAATAAAAAATTTCAAATTAAGCAAATGGCTACTGTAGGTACTGAGGTCATTTTCGATAGATTGCTCATCGCCGATCTCGATAAAAATATCGGAAAATATCCCTGCCTCAGAACCGTCTTTTACGGGTATCAGAAACCCGCATTGCAACATATATTGCAACAATCCAATGGTTTTCAGGCAAACCGATTTCCCCCCGGCATTCGGGCCGGAAATAACAAGTATCCTCTGTTCAGCATTCAACTGAATGTCATAGGGAACGACCGTTTTATTTTTTTCTTTTAAATGCAGATACAACAAGGGGTTTACGGCCTTAAACCAGTTAATGCCCGCTAGCTCTGAAAAAAGAGGTTTTACAGAATTGGTATCGATAGCGAAAAGTGCTTTCGCCCTGATAAAGTCAATATCTCCGAGAAATTCATATCCCAACAGCATATCATCAAAAAACGGCCTGATAAAATCCGTAAAAATGATCAGAATTTTAATAATTTCTTTTCTTTCGGCATTTTCAAGTTCGCGGAGTTTGTTATTCATTTCGAAGATCTCGGCAGGCTCAATAAAAACGGTTTGCCCCGTGGCAGATTCATCATGAACAAAGCCTTTGATTTTTCTCTTGTTCGACGCTGCAACGGGAATGACACAGCGTCCGTTCCTCACGGTCATTTCAATATCCTGCTGAATGATGCTGTCTTTTTTCAGGCTAAGTAAGATCTGCCGGGTGCGTTTGTCGATCTGCAACTGAACAGAAACAAGGCTGTTGCGGATCTTTTTTAATTCGACCGAAGCATCATCTCTGATAAGCCCTTTCTCATCTAAGATATGATCGATACGCCGCGTTATTTCACTGTAAATCATTATTCCCGACGCCAAATGGTTGAGGTTCGGATATCTTTCTTCCCGCTGCTTTAAATACCTAAGGATATTCTGAATGGCAGCATAAGAAAGCCGTAAATTGATCAATTCATCAATTTCGATAAATGTGCCCGGGGTGCTAAGCCTCCTGAGTTCAGGGATGAGATTGAAATAATCATCAGCAGGAAATGGCTCATCAGTGGTCAAAATTGTTTTCAACTCATCCACGTTATACAACTGATTCTGAATGTCAGAAAACACATTTGAAAAAGCAACGCGGCTCAGATGATCACGGCCAAGATCGCTCAGGCAAAATTCAGCGATAAAATTTTTTATCTTGTCAAACCCGATCTTTTTTTCGTAGTTTTCGGAATAGATCATCACAACAAAGGTTGGGGCGGTGCGGTAAGCCGCTTATAAACATTGTAATAAACGCTGATACCATGATGCAGGGAGTATTCGTCCATGGCCATATTTCTTATCTTTTCGGGACTTAGTTTCAGCAGCTCAGGAATTTTTCCGATTACCTCATCATAGGAAGCATCTGTAAAGCTCTTGACCAGCAATCCTGCACCTGTTCTTTCCACAAAGGGATCGACATCACCCACGCCGCTATTAGTAATAAAAGGAATACCCATGCTCATGATCTCTCCCATTTTTGTTGGAGAAGACGCCATTTTCGAGTAAACGGGTATAATAAAAAACAATGCGATGTCAGTCAAAGAAAGCAATACAGGCATTTGTTTACGTAGGGCACTGAAGATCATTATCCGATCGGGATTAATATTTTTCTTATTCACCGCATCTGATATTTTAGCGGGATCGTCGTGTGTGATAAATAAAAATTTGGCGTTTTTGTAAGCTTCAGTTAATCGTTTAAAAAAATCAAGCATTTCACTGAGCATATACCACGTCCCGATGGAGCCTGAATAAGAAATTATCAGATCGCCTGAATTAATTTTAAGCTGATCCAACAAAATATTCTTTTCTTTTTCGTCGACATTTTTTTCGGAAAAAAAATCCGTGTCGGCACAACATGGTGTTACAGCTATTTCCGTAGTTCTTTCTTTCAGATTAAAATTAGTTATGATCTCTGTTTTGGCTCTTTCTGTAAGGGTGATCACAAAATCAGCATGGATAAGAAAGTTTTGTTCTTTTCGCTTGAAATAGTTGTATATTGTTTTGTAAACAGGGTTTTTAATATTCCAAAGCCCACCCTCTACGCGTTCGTCAGCCCAAAAACCGCGCATGTCAAAAATAAATTTAACGCCTCCTTTTTTTTTAAGATCCAGCCCGATAAAAGCCGCAATATAACTACGGCAATGAACTATAGAAAAGCCTTGTTTTTTATGGAGTTTACGGGCATACGACTTTAGTTTGCAGATATCATAAAGAGTCGATAAAACGGGCGGTTTACGGGTGTATGGAATAGGATGCCAGGTAATATTTGATTTACCCAGCAATTCAGCGATCATATCCTTTTGTTCCCCGAAGCGGTTTTTCTTTTCACAACTCAGAATATGAATCTTATATCCGTATCCCGTCAATCCCGCCAGATAAGGGATTATCTGTGACTGGCCGAGCGGATCGGTAAGTCCGTCATAAGTAACATAAAGCACTTTGAGTGTTTCTGCCATAGATCAGGTAAAACAGTGAAATAACAAAGTTAGTAAAAATAAAATTTTATCAGAAGAATTCTACTAATGGCGCTATAAAAAACATCAGCCGCAGTGGAAATATTTTTCAACGAGGGTAAGCATTTCCTCTTTGTTATCCTTTAGTTTTGTCCGCAATTCCCTGTCATCAAATTTTTTCAGATTATGGACAATACCATCAATGATATTCTGCGAAAAAACATCATATTTTTTGTAAATCTCTGCCTGTTTTTCGAGCATTTCTGCGGAGGCCCAGCATGAAAACGGCAACGTGTCGAGTTTGTGTAATTTTTCTTTGAATTCTTCGGAAAAAATATTTACATCCACGTAGGTTTCCTTTGCAAACTGAAGGGCGTTTTCCATTTCTAACCCATGACGGGCGGCTACGGTGAGGCCGGCCAACAAAAGGTAAATATCGGCAGAGCCATCAGGGCAGCGGAACTCAACGGTTTGTTTGTCGGTAAAGTCATCTGTCGGCACAGCTTCCAGCGGATTTGCCTTTCTAATCATGTCGTTGGCGCCGCACCATCCGAGGGGTACTCTTACCAGCACGGAACGGTTTCTGTCTCCCCAGCAGATATTGGTCGGAGCTTCCTGATGCGGAACAAGGCGAAAATAGGATGTAGGATTTGTATTGCCAAAAGCTGTGAGCGAAGGCGCTAAAGACAAATATCCGGCAATGGCATTTCTTGCAGTGTCGCTGATGCCATGATTGCCCACCATTACATTGTGTCCGTCTTTCATCAGACGGGTGTGTATGTGCATGCCACTACCGGCTTTCCCGACGGTAATTTTGGGTGCAAAAGTGATATTGACGCCGTATTTGTAGGCAAGGTTTCTAAGGATCCATTTGGCAATGATCAATTGATCGGCCGAATCCTCAACATCTACAGGCAAAAATTCTATCTCATCCTGTTCGTAATCTAAATTATCGATAGAGAAATTACCCACTTCGGAATGTGCATATTTTACCAGGCCTCCGCAGCGTACAATTTCCTGCAGGGCTTCGGTGCGAAAATCTTCAAATTTGTTGTAGGGTGAAGATTCATGGTAGCCTCTTTGGTCGCTGGCTCTGAAAAGATCGTCTTTTTCGCTGATCAGGTAATATTCCAGTTCACCCATGGTTTCGAAGGTAAGGCCGGTTTTCTGTTTGAGCACGGTGTGTGCTTTGTGTAGAATATATTCCGGGGAGGAGGACAGCGGTTCGCCGTCTTTATTGAAGTACGAACATAATATGTTAAGCGTGGGTATGCTGCTGAAAGGGTCGACAAAAGCCGTGCGAAACCGCGGTATCACATACAGGTCGCTTGAACCAGCTTCGATATACGAGAACAGGCTGGAGCCATCCACCCGCTCACCGGTGGATAGGACGGTGTCGAGGTGTTTGAGGTTGTTGATGCAGATATTCATTGTTTTCAGGCGGTTGTCGCCACCTACATATCTGAAATTAACCATTTTGATCCCGTTCTCTTTGATAAACCTTATCAAATCGTTTTTGGTGAAATCTTGTGCAGGTTTTTCAAGAAACCCAACCAGAGGATTGGGCGTTAATTCTGTGAAATTGTTTTTGCTCATGTCTGATTTATTTGTTAATAATCCGGCGTCAAACTTAATAAATATTTTCTAATAAAAAGATTTTATCGAATGTATATGCTTATTAAAATCACCGTATGACTGAATAATTTCAAATAAAAAATATTCGGCAGCAAAAAAATTTGACAGAAATCACATCGTAATGCTGTATGCTAACAATGACAAGCTTCGTATAAGTTTAGTATTTTTTCACACAATTCAAATTTTTTTTATATTTTTGCCGGCGTATTCTCTTCGTAGCTCAGCTGGTAGAGCAATTGACTCTTAATCAATGGGTCCGGGGTTCGAGTCCCCGCGAGGAGACAAAACAAATTTATCTGTAAAAACACGACCGCCTGCTTGAAAATTTATTCAGGTGGGCATTTTTTTATCCTCATTGGTTGTATTGACTTAAGGATTGAGGATCACAATTTCCGTAAGCAGTTTAATTTGCAAACCGGCTATCAATGCTCATCGACCATGAGTTTTTGAAAACTTTTTCTTTATTCGCATAACTGCTTTATTATTTCACCAGCAGTTGCATTACCCATTTGGTAGGCTTTATGAAAATCTTCGCAAGCGCCGGTGGTGTCATTGAGTTTTAAAAGTGATTGACCTCTGTTATATAGTGCTGTTACGTCTTTAGGATTTTTCTCAATGCAATATTGCAATCTTCAATACAACCGGCAAAATCACTTTTCATAAATTTAATGAGCGCAGTCGAAGCCACCTTCAATGCTTTCATATCTATCTCAGCACAAATAATTGCCTGTTTTGAAAAAATCTCAGAATTATTGTGGTAATTTTAAAAAAATACCTTATTTTTGGAATCACAAACTCCAAATCAGAAGCATTTATGGAATTAGTAAGTAGATTTTTTCAGGAACCAGACATGAGTTATTTCCTCTTTGGCCCCAGAGGAACCGGAAAATCCACATGGCTAAGGAGCACTCAAAAAAATGCCTTATATATAGACCTGCTGAACCCGGAAACATTCAGAACATTATCAGCCAGACCGGAACGGCTTCTTGAGATGATAGAAGGGAACCCTGAAAAGCAAACAGTTATTCTTGACGAAGTTCAGAAACTCCCCTATTTACTCGATTTTATTCACAAAATAATTGAAGATAATAAACGAATAAAATTCATCCTTACCGGATCAAGTTCAAGGAAATTGAAAAGAAGCGGCGTTGATCTGTTAGCAGGTCGTGCTGCAAACAAAACATTTCACCCCTTCATCGCATCTGAGCTTGGAATCGCATTCAATCTTGAGAATGCGTTACAATTTGGTCTGATTCCTTTGATCTGTAAATCAAAAAATCCCAGGGAAACTTTAAATGCCTATTTATCCCTGTACCTTAATGAGGAGATACGCATGGAAGGTTTCGTAAGGAATATAGGTGATTTCAGCAGATTTCTCGAAGCATTCAGCTTCTCCAATGGCTCCATACTGAACACTTCGGAAATTGCAAGGGAATGTGAAGTCGGCAGGAAAACAGTCGAAGGGTATATCTCGGTTTTAGAAGACTTGCTTTTAATTCATTTTCTTCCTGTTTTTTCAAGAAAAGCCAAAAGAAACCTGATAGTTCATCCCAAGGTGTACTTTTTTGACACAGGCATATTCCGCGTAATACGTCCATCAGGCCCGCTGGACAAACCACAGGAAATTGATGGAGTGGCTCTCGAAACCCTTGTCATGCAGCATCTCGCAGCGTGGTGTGCAATATCCGGCAATAATAATAAACTATATTACTGGAGGACTAAATCAGGCAACGAAGTTGATTTTGTGTTATACGGTAATGAGGGAATATATGCCATTGAGGTCAAAAACACCCAAAAGCCAAACAGCAAGGATTTTACAGGACTCAGGGCCTTCAAAGAGGATTATCCTGTAGCGAAATGCCTTATGCTATATCGCGGAAAAGAGAAATTAAAAATTCATGATATTTACTGCTATCCCTGCGAAGATTTTCTGAAACAAGTAGTGCCAGAAAAGCCATTGTTTTAATGAAGTATAAAAACATTGACAATAACTATAAAACACAAACGCTTTGCATATAATGTCTGCAGGGCTGATAGCGCATTTGCCCTGAGCGCTACCCTACAACCCCTGGCAGTTTTCCGGATACAAATAGACAGGACCAGTAAGCCAGGTCAACCAATCCTAAAGCAGCCTTTGATTTTCAGCGGCCCCAGCCCCAAAGGGGAGTTGAAAATCAAAACCGTCAAAGCAAGTGATAGGATGACTGTGCGGTGGCTTCGACTGCGCTCAAACGGTGGCTTCGACTGCGCTCAAACGGTGGCTTCGACTACGCTCAAACGGTGGCTTCGACTGCGCTCAGCCACCGTTAAAGCTGCCGTTGATTTTCAGGGGCCCATGACATGAAGGGGTTGAAAATCAATAATGTCGGGATGTTGCCGAAAAAAAAGGATGTAAACGCGGGTTTTCGCCCCTTACCTCAAATCCTAAAGAAAGTTAAAGATTTAAGTTTGTTACATCCTTTTTAATGCAATTAATAATTCTTTACCAGCTTGCTGGTGTTATTAAAACTGTCGGTTTTAAATTCTACAGTATATACTCCTGCACCTAAAACCCGCAAATCCAGACTTAGCTTTTGATCCGTAGTTTCGCTGCTATTCATGTCTCGCTGATAAACTAACTTGCCTAACAGGTCGTATATCTTCAATGTGGCTTTTTCAAAACTCACATTTTGTAAATCCACCACAACCTCCGAGGTGAAAGGATTCGGATAGTAAGAGATGCTTTGCCCTTCGTTATTGCCACCGCAGATCACAGCCACAGGGCTGAAAGTCTCTGACTGACCGTCATAATCAGTTTGTTTCAGGCGGTAATACGATGTGCCGTTGAGTGGTTCTTCATCTTTTGCAGAATAATATAACACCATATTGCTGTTGCCGTTGCCCGGCACATTTTTCACAAATTCCCAATTGGAAGCATCTGCGCTGCGCTCTATCGTGAAGTAATCGTTGTTGGTTTCCGTGGCAGTTGACCAGGTGACGGCAACTTCATTGTTGTTACAAACGGCATCGAAACTCAGCAAACTAATGGGAAGCGGATTGTCGATACCCCCACCAAGTCCCCAATTACTCCACCCGGTAGCACCCGTACGTTTTACTTTGGGATTACCACTAACTATCCAGGGAGAGACATGAGTACCCGACTGCACCCAGTCAGGACCGGCACTTTGAACACGCTTCACTGCCGTAAGCTGACACAGGTCGGTGTAAGTTATACCGCCACCGGTAAGTGTGATATCATAGTTTCCTCCGGAAAGACTATTGCCCGGCGTTACATCCCAATATCCCTTATCATCTAATGATGCGATATAAAAAGGAGGACACCCGGAGGCTGCAGGAACCAGCTCAAGCTGAGCCAGCCATGAAGGCGACCACGCCATTGGAATGGGATTGAAAAATGCCGTCAGCGAACCGCCTGCTGTTTTTACTGAAGAATATTCTACTAGCATATGACGGTTATTGGTTCCCAAACCAAAGGGGAATAAACCTGTGGAATTCCCGGCGTTTATATCAGCAGCAAACCAGCGTTTCATCTTCCCATATACAAAACCATCTGTATAGGCAAGCGTCCCCAGATTGGCCGTCGATGTGCCCAAAATAAGGAGTTTATTGTTGGTTAAGGCATCAATATTACCTTTTGTCATAGTTAAGGTGTGCGTAACGTTTATATCATTAGCAACAAGTTGCACCTGATCTGTGATGTTCGTCTTGTTTATTGTAAGGTTGTAAAAATCATGATCGGCCCCCAGACCACCGGTATTGATTGTTACAGGGGTTGTAGCTCCCGTAAAGGTTACCGTTCCGTTGCCGGCATTAAATATTCCGTTGTTGGTCCAGTTACCGTAAACACTCAGGCTGGAAGTACCATCCATAATAAGCGAGGTTTCAATCGTCAGGTTCTTACAACTTCCGGAAACAGCCGTCGGGACATGAGAAATATTCGACGCACAAGGAGCATAAGCTCTAATAATCACATTTTTGGTATTATCTGGAGTGCTGGAAGCCACTGAATAAGTGCTACCGCCAAAAATCAGCCAGTTGGACGGAGTAGCCCATTCGACACTGGTATTGCCCGACCATACATAATCGCCGCTGCTTAATCCCGTTGATGGTGGGGAAGCTACTGTAACAGCAACCGTATTGTTTGCTGTGCAGCCCGCTGCACTACTCGTTACAGTATAAGTTGTGTTCGACATCGGCGTAACATTAACCGTTGAACCGCTCAAATTTCCAGGCATCCAGGTAAAAGTCGCTCCTGTCACCGGGCTGCTGGCACCTAAAGAAGTTGATGCTCCGATACATGTTGTTATTGTCGTGGCTACTGGTGTGACGGCAGGTATCGGATTTACAAGTACAGTATAATTATACACTGTTCCCGAACAGCCGGCAGCCGTTGGTGTAATGGCATAGGTAACAGTTCCTTGTGTTGATCCTGTGGTAGATATTGTCTGAACAGGAACAGTGCTAGTGCCGCTTGCTGTGAATCCCGACACTCCTGCCGTGGCTGTCGCTGTCCAGGCAAAAGTAGCGCCTCCAACATTTGATGTTAGTGTGACCAGCGTCGTGTTTCCTCCAGAACAAATCGTTTGTGTCATGGGTGAATTGCTGACAGTAGGTGTCGGATTGACCGTGATCGTTACTGCTGCGGTATATGCGGAATAACAGGTTGCTCCGCTGGTTGCTACTGTTCTTCGCTGATAACTTGTGGTGGCGGTTAAGGCCGGGGGCTGATAGGTGGAACTTGTGGCTCCGGATATGGTTACATAGGAACCGCTGGCGTT
>Ga0209099_1002717_pt1 | contig 15170 bp, 12 predicted proteins | sample AD_JPNHW2_MetaG_FD_184430 | JGI IMG/M metagenome (GOLD analysis project Ga0209099, IMG submission 184430) | Active sludge microbial communities of municipal wastewater-treating anaerobic digesters from Japan - AD_JPNHW2_MetaG (SPAdes) (version 2) | ecosystem: Engineered > Bioreactor > Anaerobic... | reverse complement strand
ACCAGCAGTCCGGTGTTCAGGAAGGAGAATTGCCACATTACTTATTCGAATCCAATACCCAGCGAAAAGAGATAGGTGCTGTTCTTCAGTGCCATACCCCGGTTTGAAAGCGAGACATCAAAGCGCAACAGGTTATAGTTATATCCCGTGCCCAGGGTATAATTGATGTTTTTGACACCGTAAAAGTCTTTGCTGTACATTCCCAGTCTGAGCACCAGCCCCTGATTCGTGGCAGCTTCTTCGGTGAAGGAATTGTTGTTTGACCAGGTCCAGTCGTACTCCATGCCCATATGATAGCTAGTTTCGGGATTGGTGGCGATCTTGCTCTGCAAGCCGAAGAGCAGCTTCAGATTGTCAGATTGGTATTCGACCCCGGTCCCGATACGGCGCTGGATCGGTTTGGAATCATAGTTTTCCCAATACAACCGGGAAAAGAGATCATAGACGCAGGCGCCCATCACGAAACTTCCAGTCTCGTAAGTAAAGCCCAAGTCCGTGCTGAAACCTTTGACCTTGTCATCGATAAAGGCATCACGGACAAGGAGATTGCCAACGCGATGCTCTTTCAGATAGATCAGCCTGCCGGAAAGATATTTCAGGGACAATCCGGCTTTCAGGGCGGTGTATTTGGAGTCTTTGGCGGCGAGGGACATCTGCACTTTATCCAGCTTGTAGTCATAGTAGCGGCTGGTATCTGCAGTAGCGTTCCACTCGCTCAGGTGCACATTGGCGACGGGCTGATAGGCGAAAGCGACCTGTTTGGCGTTCACGGCGAAATACTGGAATTGTTTCTCTCTCAGGGCATTGGAGATCGCCATCGCTTCCCAGAAAGTCCTGTCTTCATCGTTGGAGAGACGGAAGGAGGTCGTAAAACTGGTGAGATCACGATCAGCCAGCAAAGCCGGGTTGTTGTAGGAAGAGAAAGCATCCGCGGCACTGGTGACGTTCATCCCGCCCGTACCCATCGTGATCGGTGAGACGTTGTTTTCTGGAAGCAGATAATCGTATTCAGTGATCGGCAGGGGATAGTATTGTGCCATCAGACTCGTGGCGCATAAGAGCATTAGCAAGGGCAGGAATTTGTTCATGTAAGTCTCTCCTGGAGCTTTTGACGTACGTATAGGGCTAGATAGAAGCCGATGATACCCGTGGCGATCCCGGCGATCATGTCGATAAACCAGTGATAGTGGCAATAGACCGTTGCCAGAGAAAGAAAGACGGATATCACGACGAAGAGATAGCCGACCTTGCGGACATGCCGGAGCGCAGAGATGGTCAGCACGATGGTGATCGCCACATGCGAGGAGGGGAAGGCTCCGCCGAGGTGACCGCTGTGGTTATAGATATAAGCCATGATCCTCGTGAATATTCCTCCCTGATAGACCTTTGTCAGTGCCATTGCCTCCGGGAAATAGCGTCCCCCGATCACCGGCATCAGAGAAAACAGGAAGTAGCAGAGATAGAAGACGAAAGTCAGGCTAAAGATCACTTCCAGAAACGCTTTGGGCTTCTTGAAATAGAGATAGAGCGGGAGACCTCCGATCATGGGATAGTAACAGAAATAGGAAAAGTGAAACAGCTCCGAAACCCATTTCTGCGGGAACATTCGGCTCCATTCCAGAGACGGCAGATAGCCAAATATCGCCTGATCAATGCGGAAGAACCAGGGGTCGATGAAGTCGCCGAAGATGACTCGGTTGACACTCTGGTTCGAAATGAAGAAGTAGCCGAAAAAGGCGACCGGATATATACCCCTGACGAAGGCGATAAGCCTCTTGAATCGTGGATGCTTAGTTCCGTCAAGATTCCTGTCCGTCCATGCCATCAGAAAGACCAGAGCGATCACGCCAATATATACCGGCAGGTGTTTCAGCGGATCATGTGCCCGGTTCAGGATCAGTCCGATCCCCATATAGACCGCGATCCAACTGCAGAACGCGGCAGTAATGACGTCTATCGCCGAGAGCAGAGAGCGTTTTGGCTCAGGTAGTGACTCAGTGGATAGGTTTTTCATAGAGACGGTAGGTCTTGTAGGGAGTAGCTTCGAGCATCTCAGCGACGCGGATCATCATCGTATTGGTTTCTAGCACCCAGGAGAATTCTCCCCGTACCAGCCCTTTGGGTATGCCGGTCTTGTAGGAGATATAGTGGAAGATCGTATCGATCCCCCGGTTCTGGTATTCCTTGATCACGCCCATGGTGATGACTCGGGCTGAAGTGATCTTGCGTTTGGCGATCGCGGCTTTGATCAGGGTAAGGGGATTGACCCTGCCGTTCATAACCTTGAGAACTTCGTTGTAATTGGGCATGCAGAGGCTGAAACCCACTGGCTTGTCATCGATCTCGGCGATAAGCACCAGCTCCGGATCTGCCAGCGGAAGAAGCTCGTCCACCAGGTGATGGAACTCGCCGTCCGTCAGGGGAACATGTCCCCAATTATATTGCCAGGCTTCGGTGTAGATGCGGAAGACCGTTTCCAGATCCTTGCGCCGCTGAACTTTATCCTTGCTGAGGCAGTGGATTTTGACTCCGGTGCGCTTGAGGAGTGCGTCATGCAGCCGTTCCAGACGTTCCGGGATCTCGTGTTTCTCGCTGTAATAAGCATACATATCCATGGCTTTGCTGAGTCCGTAATTCTCGATGAGAGTCTGGTAATAAGGGAGCGAGTGCGTCATCATGATCATCGGAGGCGTGTCGAAACCATCCACAAGCAATCCGCATTCATCGTTGATCGTAAAGTTCAGCGGACCCCTCATACCATCTTTCCCTTTGGCTTTGTTCCAGTCCGAAGCTTTATGCAGCAGGCTTGAGGCGACTTCCTGATCATTGACGCATTCAAAGAACCCGAAAAAGCCGATATTATCCTTATGTTCCTTGTTGTGCTGCGTGTTCGTATGCGCCGAGATCCTCCCGACGACCTCACCTTCCTTGTAGGCGAGATATAGCTGTGCTTCCGAATGTTCGAAGAAGGCATTATGCCCTGGAGTGAGGAATTTCATCTGATCGGGGATCAGAGGCGGAATCCAGTTTGGATCCTTCTTATAAAGTTTGAAGGGCAGCATGATGAAGTCTTTGAGGTCTTTTTTTGTACTGACTGCCTTGATTGTGATCATAGATTCTCCTTAAGAGTTGATCAGAATTCGCCCAGCCGCTTGGACAGGGTTATATTGGTGATTCCCATCAGCAGCGCCAACCCCATCATCATCGGGATGAAGTGAGGCGGACGATCCGCGTTATAACCCTTGATAAACGATTCCAACACCGATTCCAGGATCAAGGGCAGAATTACAATGCTATATTGCGCAAACCGGATCTGTTTCCAGAAAAAGACCAGCCCCCAGCCGATCAATACCGCTATCATTGAGGGTATCGGAGCAAAGAAGGCAACGATCCCTACATAGGTGAATATCCCTCTCCCGCCACGCAGATGGTTCGATATCGGCAAACAGTGTCCGATCAACAGCGCCATCCCGTAGAGCATGAGCACGTTTCCCTGGAAAGCAAGGGCGAGGTCGATCCCCGGCGCCTGATCCAGAATTTGCAGGATAAAGTTCACGATCGCCAGGTAGAAATAGCTCTTCGAGGCGTCGATCAACCCCACGAGAATGCCCATGGGGTGCGAGACATTGGTGTAGATATTCTCCGTATCCGCAAGTCCCGTGCCGACCTTATAAATGTTCAGGGAGCGGACATTCTTTGCGAGTATCCGGGCAGTGGAAAAGCCCCCGAACAGGTAGGAAAGCAACAGGATAAGTCCAATAATCAAATATATCAAGGAGTTCCTCCATAATTTCTGGCACCGAAGATAGCGCTGCCCAGGCGGACAAGATTTGCCCCCTCTTCCAGCGCCACCATGTGGTCATCGCTCATGCCCATGGAGAGATAGCGCATTTCCAGGCGTTCGTCTCCAATGTCGGCAATTTCGTCAAAGAGCTGCTTCAATTCGCGGAATCCGGGACGCGCCTCTTCCGGAGCTTCTCCCAGCAGACCGACCGTCATCAAGCCTCTTATCCTGAGCCGTTTAAGCTCTGCGATCCTGAGGATCTCATCTTTGGCGCGATCGGGAGACATCCCGCTTTTGCTGGATTCACCCGAGGTGTTGACCTGGATCAGGATGTCCTGGATTCTCTCACCGGTATATTTATCTATCACGGCGGCAAGATCATAGGAATCCACGGAGTGTATCAGCCAGGGGGAAAGACGGAGCAGGGCTTTGACCTTGTTGGATTGGAGATGACCGATAAAGTGGAAAGAGGGGAAGGGATGAGAATCGCCGAGCATGATTTGCAGAGCCGGAACTTTCACGATCGCTTCCTGAACCTTATTCTCACCGAAGTGAGTTATCCCATTCAGGACGGCTTGTTTGACGGTTTCCGCGTCATGTGTCTTCGTGACGGCAACCAACAGGCAATCATCTTTCTGCCGTCCGAGCGAGCACAGCTTCTTAGCCAGGCTGACTTCGATCCGGCTGATATTCTCGGCTATACCGGGCATTCAATCTCCCTTTAGAGTTTTACCATTTTCCCTATTATCTATCCCCAGTTTTGTAGATTCTTCACTGTTTTGAATCCTTGACTCATGTCAAGCATTATCTGTCGCCGCCTCGATCCTGCTTGACAGGCTCGCGCCATCCGCTAAGTTGCCTACCTGAGGTAAGAAGACATGACGGAAGAGATCATCGACAGCATCAGATCGATCCCCTGGGGGAAAGTAGCCGGCTATGGACAGATCGCCGCACTGGCAGGTTATCCCAGTGGCGCAAGGCAGGTGGTCCGGGTTTTGCATTCCCTATCGGACAAGCACGATCTTCCCTGGCATCGGGTGATCCGCAGCAATGGTGAACTTGCCCTGCCTCTGGACGGCTGGGGCGCGATCCAGAAAGAACTGCTCCTGCGGGAAGGTATTACCTTTATCACGCCTACCCGGGTCAATATGAAACTGCATCAGTTCCAGAGATGATCCTTTGTTTTTTCCTGATATCTTCCCGGCATCATCTCTCTATCCCCTCTCTATCATCTTATGTCATGACGTAAGATGATAGAGAGGGGATAGCCGGATGAGTAGAGGCGACATCCTGTCGCTTAATATCCTGTCGCAAGGGACGTGTGCAATCCTAACATCCTGCTATCTATAGAGTAGATAACCGACCGATACGTGATAATTCACAGGATAAAAATATCCTTGACGCATATCGTAAAACCTCAAAGCATGCTCTTCAATAGATTTTGCCCTGCTTCTCCGGAGAAGCAATTGACACAGGAGGAACAATGAAGCGACTTGGACTGGTACTATTGGTACTGTCGATCAGTATGTTTTATTTGAGCGCGACAACGGTTTTGTCCGTTCGCGCGAATGACTCTCAGAACACATCTTCACAGATCGTTATCAAGCTTGATGAAGCAAGTTCCTACAATTACAGCGCCAAAGGCGATATGATCTACGTGACCGTTCCCAATTCTGATCTGCTCGCCAGAACCGCGGAATACAGGCGTCTCAGCCACGTCGTGGATTACATCGATGTCTCCAATGAAGCCAATAACAGCTATATTACCATCAAGACGATGGGTAATTACAATGTTGACCATTATAAGCAGGGTTCCAGCATCGTCATAGACGTCACAAATCCCGCCGCCAAGCCCGTCACCGGCGAACATCCCGTGGTAGCCGCGGCTCAGGCAAATCCAAAGCCCGCCGCTTCCAAGACTGCCGTCACTCCTGCCAATACGGATGCCAACGCGCCTCAGATCAAGACGGATGAGAAAGCTCAGGCAGCTCACGGGCAAAAACCGGATAGCCTCGCCACCCCCGCCAGGAAAGCAGAACCTGCTAAAAAGCCGGCTGTGAAATATGATAAGATCCCCTTCTGGGACAATATGGCAATGGCGATCGAACCTAATCTGGATCTTTATGGTTTGATGCTGTTTCTGATCCTGTCCATAATTGCCTATTTGGTGTTCTCAAACATGAAGTTCAAATACTCCTCTAAACCCAAAACCAAACCCAAACCAGCGAAGCGCACTGCCGATCTGGGTTTGAACGGAGCTACCCTGATCATGGATTCCGATACCAAAGTCAAAATGGTTTCAAAACTCATCAACGATGGCTGGACCAGCCGTGAGATCGCCAAAGAAATGAAGCTCTCGCTCAAGGACGTCGAGATGCTGGTCTCGCGGGCACAATCAAGTGATCACTCAGTTGAATAGAAAAATATCATCCCGTCAGTTTGGCAGAGCAGTCGTAATGATTGCTCTGCTTTTTATGGTGCTGCCCGTACTGGGTTTGCCTCTGATCGACGGTTCGGCGTTCCTCCCCGGGATCGATTCCCGCCTGAGTACAGGTTTCCTGCAGGAGCCGGACGCCTATGCCGCAGATAATCCTCTTCCTCTGCCAGCCGACCTCCCCCTCACACAGGGGAAACTGAAGGTGTTCCGCAGAGCTCTGGCAACTTATACCTATCGGGATTCCGCTCTTGCCTTTGCCTCGGAAATGAATGTCTTCACGGGATACGAGCAGATGCTTGCCGAAGATGACAACTATGGATTCCAATACACCGGATTGCGTTTCAGGGGAAGGTTGAACCGGAATTTCTCCATGCAATGCAGATTCTGGTCGGGAGAGTTCTTTGGCGATCTGGACGCCGCGGCGGGTAGCGAACTGATCGACAGCTGGTATAAGACGCAGGAGAGCATCCTGATCCTTGATAATCTCAGCGCGGACATGACCTGGCGCTCGCGAAAGCTGGGGCTTTCACTGGGACGGGGAAAGTTCCAGGTCGGCAACAGCATTTCCGGCAGTATCATCCTCTCTGATCAGGTCAACGATTATGGCTATCTTCTGGCGGAAGGCAAGCTGGGGAAGTTCAGCATCTCCCTGCTGCACGGTTCGCTTGTGCCTGATAGCACCTCTGTGGAGACGGGATTTCCTTCCTTCGATACGCACAATTATCCGGATAAATACGTTGCCTTGCATCAGCTCAGCTATTCGCCCACAGATCGGCTGACCCTCTTTGGAGGCGAAACGATCGTCTATGGGAACCGGTCTCTCGATGTGAACTATCTCCTGCCGGTGGCGTTCTGGCGCATAACCGAGCACAATCTGCGGGACAGGGATGACGTTCTCATCTATGTGGGCAGTACTTTCGAAACCACGCGTAACACCACGCTTTACTTTCAGATAGCTCTGGACGAGATGTCGCCGGAGCGGTTCTTCAGCAACTGGTGGGGAAACAAGTATGCCTTGCAGGGAGGGCTGAGCAAAGGCTTCAGACTCCTTGATCCATCACTCGCGGAACCGGCAAGACTGACCTTTGAAGCAACAGCGGTGCGTCCCTGGACCTACACGCATTATATGAACACCTCGATGTATTCTCACGATGGCAGGACACTCGGCTACACGAAGGGTTCAAACCTGCTCGATCTCAGCACGGAACTCAATCTTCCCCTGCCTTTGCGGTTGTCCTTTGACGCGGGCTTTTCCTTCTGCCGTCAGGGCAGCTATGGTTCAGATTGGCGGGAAAGCTATCTAAACGCCTACGCGGGACAAGCCTCCACGGATGCCACGGCTGACTGGTTCCAAGGGGATATCACCAATACCATCAGTGTTTTGGGAGCGATCAGCTATCAGCCTTTCGACTGTCTGCGCATCAAAGGCGGATTGAAAAGCACGAAGATCGAGGACTGGAAACATGAACTTTCTCTGTCCTTTCAATTCAGTTACTAGGAGCTAAGCCATGCTAAAAATAGACCGCATGAACTTCCCTAACCGCTACAAGCTCAGGGACGTAACGATCATCATGGTCATCCTTGCCGCTCTCTTTGGGATTTGGCTGAATGATCACAGTCAGAAGAAGATCGCCGGGCAGATCATTATCTCGGACGTGACGATCGCGGATTACGGCACCAATTATGTCAATGTGGATTACACAGTGCAAAACCTTGGTGCTCACTCCAGAGAGATACGCCTGCTGGCAAAGGTCTTCGACGCCAGGTCGCAGGAGATCGGCAGCGCTATGTTCATCATCGAGGTTCCGCCCAGAGCCAAACAGGAACGTAACAAGCTCTTCGACGACCTGAACCGTGCCCTCGCTCCGGGAGAGAAACCCGCCGGAGCGGATGTCAGATTCTATCCGAGGAAGGTGTTCTAGACTGCTCTGTCAGCATCTAACCGAATCCGGATTCCACTATGAAGCCAGGATTGACCAAAACTCATCGTAGGCCAATTTCTTATACAATCTTCAGTAACTGTCCCTGAAAAGGTAAAACTGTCCCCCCTTATATATATGAGGGGTTGTCTCCTCCCGTGCTTTGAATAGCATGAGAGTTCTTTGTAAGTGTATAGTGTGGAAATCGGTTAGCTGTTTTTACATAAGAAAGCTCAAAAAAGAGAAGGAGAGCAACAGAGAAGAGAAGAGTGTAGTTAAGCATGGAGTTCAAAACGCCGTAGCTGGTCTTGAATTGTTGTCTTGTCTTGAAAGGCGATTTGGACTTCATACTGCAGTTGCTTGCCTATCTGAAGCTTAGCTATAAACTGAGGCTGATCGTTTTGAAGTCCAAGACGGTACTGAGACGATTTATAACTTAAAAGACTATTTAGCCGTCTTGAACTCCAAACATAGACTTGGCTGTAGCGGCTGAGGGAAAAATTACGCTTGTTATTCAAGGGAAAATATCCTATTATCTCTCGACACATGACTTTGACAGAGTGTGTCAGGGTGACCGGATCATCCTTAAGTGATTCGGTAATGAGCCACGATCTCGTGTTCTATCTGGTTTGAACCTGGGAGATCTTATGAAGAAGTTGATCTGCTTTGCTTGGTTGATTGCTTCCTTTTCGCTGGGGTTGTCTTTCCCGCAAGCCCAGGGTGCGGTGGGAAGTGCGCTTAGGATCGACCAGCCCAATGAGCGTGACATTCGGGTGACTCTGGATCTCAACGGCATGGTTCGTGAAGCGGTGGGTGAGGTATCCTTCCCGCCGGAACTGCTTCCCTATTTACGGGAAGAGGGTGATCTTACCATGATTGTTATCCATCTGGTGGTTGCCGATCAGGGGAACTACCGGGCGGAGTGCAAGGTTTGGGAGTTTCGATCCGGGTCTGATAACGATGATGCCGGTTCCGCGGAAGAAGCCTCGGAATCGGTCTTAGCTCCTGAACTCATCCGGTTGAGCAAACCCTACTTGATCAGAGATATACGTGGCGTAGATCTGGAGATCACACCGTATAGATATCAGGATGGCAAGCTGCTCTCGCTTCATAGTCTGCAGGTCACCCTTGTCAACGACGATCACAATGCTTCGCTAACCAGGAAGAAGATCGATCCATATTTCGTCGATATCTGCAAGCAGCACTTCAGCAACTTCAGCAATCGTTATGAGGATATGCGGGAATATGGTTCAATGGCGGTGCTATGCCCTCCTCAGTTCAGCGATCTGATCCGTCCATGGGTCTTGTGGAAGAATCAGAAGGGGATACTCACCACGGTTTACAGCACCGAACTGAGCGGCTCCAGCTATGAATCGACCAAGGCTTTCATTCAGAACCTCTACGATAATGACCCGAACCTGACCTTCGTGCAGTTAGTGGGCGACTTCGCGCAGATACCCTGCGTCGTGAACGGCACCGGGACGCACTACGGAGGTAGGGACGCGGATTACACCTTGCTCAGCGGGGATGACTGGTATCCGGATATCTTTGTGGGAAGGTTTTCCGCGGAGACTCCCGCTGACCTCTATACTCAGATCAAGCGCAGCCTGGATTATGAGATCAGAAGCACCTCGGGAGAGTGGCTGAGCCATGCCGTGGGAGTATGTTCTGATCTCCCCCCACAAGCAGGCGACGATGGCGAACACAACTGGGAGCATTTGGATAACATACGCGCGAAACTCCTCAACTTCGGCTATAGTTCTGTGGATAGGATCTACGCCAATGAAGGTGCGGGTACGCAGGACTTGATAAGCAGCCTGAACGAGGGTAAGTCTTACGTTAATTACTGCGGAGAAGGCTATCCTACTTACTGGCTGAATCCCCGTTTCTACGTGGACAATGCCATGGCTCTCACCAATACGGACATGCTGCCATTCATCCACTCGGTCGCCTGTCACGTGGGGCAGTTCTTCAATGGCACATGCCTGGCAGAGGCATTCATGCGCAGCCGTGATCCCGTCGCGGGAGAAGCCAGAGGCGCGATCGCCATGTACGCCGCTGCGCCATCGCAGGGGATCAACATGCCCATGCGGGCTCAGGATCACAGCATCGATCTGCTTACTCACGGAACGAAGATCACCATCGGTGGCCTATGTTACAACGGAGCCAGTAACATGCTCGACGTTTATGGAGAGGAAGGTGGAGTTTACAATTTCTATGGCTGGAACCTCTTCGGCGATTGTTCTCTGGTGCTGAGGACCAGACCGGCGGATAAACTCACTGCCCAACTGCCTGAACGGATACAGCCCGGCTCGATGCAGCTACTTCTGCAGACGGGCAAGAGCGGTGTTCAGGCAGCCCTGACCCTGGGCGGAGATATGCTCGCTTCGGCTTTTGCTGATAGCACAGGGACTGTGACCCTCAACTGGACGGAAGGACTGCTCAGCGGGCAGAGGCTGTTGCTGACTCTGAGCGGGTTCAATTGCGTCCCATTCCAACAGGATATCTACTGCTATGCCGAAGACGAACCGCTCATCTTGATGACTCCGGTCGGCAGCGATACTGCACTCGAGCCGGGAGTCGTCACCGGAAGGAACTTCAGACTTCGCAACGCGGGGACTCACGCCGCACAGAGCATCATGATTGAGCTAAGCAGTAAGGATCCGGATTTTATACCGGTTGTCTCTCACCTGGATCTGGCAAGCCTGGCAGCAGGAGCTCAGGCAGAACTTACCTTGAGCTTCATGGTGTCTCGGGATGCTGAAGATCTCTCCAGCCTCGACTACAGCTTGACTATCTGGAATCAGAGTTTTAATCAGCATTATGACCTTTCTGAAACCGTTCACACACCTGAACTGCGGATCCTGAACATCATGAGGTCGCCTCAATGCAACTGGATAAATCCCGGGGACAGGTTTGAGATCAACTGCGTTATAACCAATACCGGGAGCGCTCCTCTAAGGGAGCTAAGCGGAAGTCTCAGTTCTTTATCGGGCGATCTGATCATCGACATTCCCGATACAGAAATCCTCACGCTCAGTGTTGGGATGACCGATACCCTCAGGTTTGGCGCTCAAGTTCCGGATAATGCTCAAAGTGAAGCCACTCTGAGTTCGCTGATAAGGCTCAGCTCCCTGAACACGCCGGTTAAAGAGCAGAGCCAGACCTGGCTGACGATCCCATATTCCTGCGTGCAGGAGAGCTTTGAGACCGGAGATCTGTCTGCCTTCCCCTGGGACATTTCGCCTCATCAATGGGTGATAGAACCGACCGGTCTGGACGGATATCACAGTCTCTACGCCGAGGGACTGGGATATTCGAACCCTAATCTGACAATCAGATTCATCTCCCGCGAGCCGGGGACAGTCTCCTTCTTCTACCGTAAGGACAGCAACTCCGCCGACGATCTTTGGCGTATCAAACTGAACGGCACAGAAACAGCGCAACTGGAGGACGCGGTCACATGGACAAGGCACGAGTTAAGCGTTCCAGAGGGGGAGAACTTCCTCACGTGGGAGGGCAACTACGGTTTCACCGGAGTCTTTGCTTTGGACGCGATCCAATTCCCTGCCAGGACGGTCTTCAACGATGCCAGGCCTATCGTCCCCACTGACTCCGTGACCATAGTGCTAGCGCCGGGAGAGATCAGGAGCGATCCTCTGTTCCTCAGCTCCCTGGACGGAAGGTATCTGGAATACAACGCCATCCTGGAAGCAAACGAGCTGGAAAGTGACCTGCGTGCCAAAGGTGAAAAAGAAGAATCCTGCCTGATTCTGGAAGACTCCTCAGGCGGGATCACCGACCAGGAGGTGGGAGTCCTGATCCTGAGGGCGAACCAGAACTTGCTTGATGGGGATGGGGAGGATTTCACTCTGCGTATCTACTACAACGGTAATAATTCTCTTCGTATTCCCGTTAGTGTACACTATGCAGCCGAGCCAGCGGGATTCTACGATATCGAGCATCTGGTCTGCTACCCCAATCCGATCCGTTCCACAACGATCTTTGCTTACGGAGTACCGCGAGACGGAGAGGTGGAACTGACGATCTATAACCAACGTGGACAGAAGGTCAGAACCATACAGGATGGCAACCTTGTGAAGGGATATTACCGCAGCTCCTGGGATCTGTCGGACTCTTCCGGCAGACTTGTGTCAAGCGGTATCTATCTCTGCCGTTTGCGCAGTTCCTCCGGCAGGGTCAAGGTGATCAAGTGCCTCGTTCTCAGATAGAGAGTTGATCTCAGCCGTTGATCTTCCTGATAGTTTCCGCCAGGGCTGAGTCGATCAGGTCTCTGGGCGGTTCCCTGATGAAGGCATCTTCCATCATCTTACGGCAGAGTTCCCGGGTTGCCTTGATCTCTTGTGAAGCCTGTGCATAGACCTCTTCATAGCTTAGCGAGAGCCTCGCGACCCCATCCTCGATCGCCTGCATGGCGACATCAGCTGCTTCTCTGGCAAAGACATCCGCTTCATCCATTGTGGGAATGATGTTCTCCGTGTCGATGCCTCTGTCAGAAGCGAAATCTGCCAGACTGTGGGCGGCACGGATCGCCATCTTGTCCGTGATCTTGCGGGCACGAACCATGAGAGCGCCTCTGAGTATACCGGGGAAGCCACAGGAATTATTCACCTGATTGGGGAAGTCTCCTCTGCCGGTCGCGATGATATAGGCTCCGGCTGCTTTGGCTGTGTGAGGATAGATCTCTGGAACGGGATTGGCGCAGGCAAAGACGATGGACTGCGGATTCATCAGCTTGATCCATTCTGGTTTGATGGTATCCGGCCCGGGAGTGGACAGCGCGATAAGGACATCCGCGCCAAGCATGGCTTCTTCCATGGTGTTCAGGCACTTGGGATTAGATCTTTGGGCGAGTTCCCACTGCTTGTATTTATCCGGATTCTTCTGCAGATCTTGCCTTTGGGTATGCACGGCGCCACGGCTGTCAAAGAGGATCAGGTTCTGAGGATCGAGTCCTGATTGCAGGAGGAAGGAAGCGATCGTGGTATTTGCCGCACCGGCGCCATAGAGAACCACGCGGGAATCAGCCATCTTCCGCTCCGTCAGACGCAGCGCGTTGATCAATCCCGCAAGCGTCACTGAGGCAGTTCCCTGCGCGTCGTCATGCCACACGGGGATGTTGCAGGATTCCCGCAATTCATCCAGAACCCGATAGCAATTCGGCTGGGAGATATCTTCGAGGTTGACCGCTCCGACAGAAGGCTCCAGCATCCTGACAAAGTCGATCAGCTTTTGCGGATCAGGCTTTCCTTGCGCGTCACGGTTGTTGACGCAGAGCGCGATGGCATCCAATCCACCCAAATACTTCATCAACATGGCTTTGCCTTCCATGACCCCGAGTCCCCCCGCGGGACCGCAATCACCATCACCCAGCACGCGTGTGCTGTCCGAGACTACGGCAACAAGGTTTCCACGGTTCGATAGCTGATAGCTCTGCTCAGCGGCGTCACGTATCGTGGTCGAGACTCCCGAAACTCCGGGGGTGTACCAGACGTTGAACCAGTTGAATCCCCAAACTCCCGCCTTGGGCAGAGTTTGCATCTTGCCGCCATAAAAGCGGTGCATGGAGACTGAGAGGCTTTTGAGAAAGAAGGTTTGCGCGCCGGCAGCCTTTTCCGCGGTGAACATATCCGCGAAGACTTCCCTGAGATTGCTGAGATCAGACTTCAATACAGACATCGGGACTCCCATAAATAAGTAGTATGTTCATACGCAGCGCGCAAGGAGAAATTGTCAAGGGAAGACTTGACAAAATCCTCCCCGGGATGGCTCTTGCTATCAAGATTAAAGTTTACGGGGAAAGATGGATAAGGATACAGACGGAAACCTGCTGCGCGAGATCATCCACGAGAGCCTGCAACGCTGCATTGAGGGGGAATTCTCCGCTCATAAGGACGATCCCTATTTCCGAACCCGTATCCCCTATGACATGAAGACCGTGATCGAAGGGCTCCCGCTTTATCCCAAAACCATCCCCGAAGTGCTGATCTCCTGGGCAAAACTGAACAAAGAAACACCCTATCAGATGGAGGATTTTCTCGTTCTGGATCTGGAGACAACCGGTCTTGGAAGGGGTGGCATCCTTGCTTTTATGATCGGACTGGGCTACTATGAGAACGGTCAATTCATTGTGGAACAGATCTTTCTGCCTGAGCCGGAGGCGGAAGTCAACAGCTTTGATCGCCTCGCGGAACTGCTCGAAACCAGATCTGTCTTCATCACTTTCAACGGTAAGACCTTCGATATTCCTGTGCTGGAATCCCGCCTTCTCTACAATCAGATCTGGCTTAATCTCAGGGACAAGCAACACATCGACCTCCTGCACATCGCCCGCCGCCTGTGGAAGAAACGTGCCCCGAACTGCGCTCTCGAAACTCTCGAATTCTATATCCTGGGGCATATCCGCGACGCCGAACTTGACATCGAAGGCGGAATCATCCCCCAAACCTATTTCCAATACCTGATCAACGGAGAACCTGACCTCATCCGCCGGATCTTTATCCACAACCAATATGACGTACTGCATACTGCAGCCCTCTTCACCCTGATCTGCGACAGCCTCGCCTCACCCGTGGCAGTAGGAAGCGACCACCGTATCGACTACCACGCCGTCGCAAGGCTCTATGGCAGCCAGGGACAGCAAGACACTGCCACGGAACTCATGGAAGAACTGCTCAGACAAAAGACTCTTACCCCGGAGCTGGTCTGCGAACTAGGCTCTATCTACAAACGAGAGAAACGCCTGGACGAGGCTTTGGAACTATTCTCTCAGGGAGCAGAACTCGGGCACAGCGAATCCATGCTGGAACTGCTAAAAATGCTGGAAAGCCACACCAAGGACTATGTCTCCGCTCTCGCTGTCGGCGAGAAACTCCTCCTGCAAACCCTCTCCCGTGGAGGACAGGAAAAGAAACTCGCGGATCTGCAAAAACGCCTGGGCAGACTTCAGCAGAAGCTGGATAAGAGCATTAACGGTAAAACGAAGAAGAGTAGTAAGAACTAATATTCT
>Ga0209099_1002716_pt1 | contig 15171 bp, 10 predicted proteins | sample AD_JPNHW2_MetaG_FD_184430 | JGI IMG/M metagenome (GOLD analysis project Ga0209099, IMG submission 184430) | Active sludge microbial communities of municipal wastewater-treating anaerobic digesters from Japan - AD_JPNHW2_MetaG (SPAdes) (version 2) | ecosystem: Engineered > Bioreactor > Anaerobic... | reverse complement strand
AAAGATATTGTAAAGACATTGGATCCAGATATTTGAACTTTTATCTTCAATGATATTAAATACCTGATCTGATGAGTTATATGGGGTGTAATATGAAGTATATGCTCCATTAATGCCAATCTTTAAAATCCTTCCCTTTCCAGGGCTAAACCACAGATTGCCCTTTGAATCCTTTACCATGCATTGTGAAACCGTATCGCTTCCTGAAGGCCTAACTTTTATCGGGTTGAAGGCAGACACCGGATCGAATTTGTCGACCCTGTAAATACCCGTTGACAATGCCAGCCATACTTTACCATCGTTACTCTGGGTGATCCTTGGAGTGTTCACTGCCGATACATTGAACATATTGGGAACATAGGCAGTCTGAAAAGGCAGTGAATTCAACATAAGCCTCCATATGTTCCCATTTGCACATCCGAACCAGAATGAATTGTCAGAGTCTTTTATCCAATGAAAGACGATCCAGTTTGGAACCGGATACAATGTCAGCTTTTCAGTTCCGGGATTAAATCTGAACAGAAGGCCCTGAAACTGAAGAAACCAGATTGATCCTTCATTATCCTGCATGGCCTGCCGGAATTTCATTGAATGGCCCCTGGAATTACGGAAAAGCTCATTCACAGGATTTATTAAATAAATATTCTTCAATCCGTTTCCTGGGTAATAACTGGCGAATATACCATCTCCGAAAAGCCATATCCTCCCTGAACCGTCGCTTAATAAGGCAAGGATACGCGAAAGCCCTGAAGCGCCATTGTTTGGGTATTCGAATTCAATCCTTTCAAAAATACCATTTTCAGTATCCAGGATCCTGTTCAGCCCACCTCCGTCGGTTCCGCACCAGATTGTTCCCGTGATATCTTCAGTGACGGAAGTGACCTTATTGCAGCTGATGCTTGTTCTGTCGGCCCGGTTATTCCTGAAAAGAATGAATTTGTTGCTTTCCCTTAAGTACCTGAACAATCCGTTATCTGATGTTATCCAGATCGTGCCCCTTGAGTCCTCAAAGAGCTGAAATTGTTTTTCGGGCCAGGCTGTCCTTGAACCATCGAGCTTATAACGTGTAAAACTGAAGGTGCTCCTGTCAAATGCAAATACATCCTCACAGGTAAGCAGCCACAGAATTCCAGTCCTGTCGCGGTGAATGCTCCTGATGCGGTTATTAAGGCTCAGGTAATCTGTTGAATCAGGAAAAAACTGCCTGATCCTGCCGGTTTTCCTGTCGAGACGGTTTAATGCGCCATATGTACCGATCCACATTATTCCATCTTCGTCCTCATATAGGCTTGTCACGAGATGTCCGGCCAGGGATGAGTTTTTTACATTTCTTAAGGAGTAGCTTTTATAGTAATTGCCGTCATACCTGTAGAGTCCGTCAAATGTGCCGGTCCAGAGAAATCCCTTTTTGTCGAAAAGAAGCCGGGTTGTAGAAATATCAGCACCGGGCCCCGTAAGCGGATAATTGATGAACCGGCCCTGAAAACTGTTCAGTTCAGGTATCAGTACTTTCTGAGCTGTGATTGTTTGAAAGCAGAGAACAAATATCAAACCTCTCAGAACTTTCATGGGAAAGCCTGTTTACTAGGTTTTGTGGTCTAATCCATTACTAATCAGCAACTAATTTTCTGCAATAATTTACAACTTTATTCAATACAAATCAAATATTTCTGAATACTATTGCTCAATCCTGGTCGGGCTGATCATATTTTGCTTTAAGGCATGGTTATTATTTGTATAATTGCATAACCCAGTTTCCTTATCTCGATGAAATCGACTCTTTTATTCACGGATGCACTCAAGCTGCAGCGGCCCGGCGCCTTTCATGTTATGCTTAAGCCGGCTGGACCTTCGTGCAATCTGAATTGTACATATTGCTATTATCTTGAGAAGAAAAAGCTTTTTGGATCTTCAAATGAAATGAGGATGACACCGGAGTTGCTTGAGGAATTCACCAGGCAGTTCATCGAAGCACATCAGATCCCGGTTGTAACATTCACATGGCAGGGAGGCGAACCAACCCTTATGGGGCTCGACTTTTTCAGGTCAGCACTTGAAATGCAGAAAAAGTATGCAGGCGGGAAAAGGATTGAAAATGCATTTCAGACAAATGGAACAAGACTTAATGATGACTGGTGCAAGTTCTTTGCAGACAATAACATACTTGTTGGCATCTCAATCGATGGTGAAGAACATAATCATGATCATTACAGGAAGACATTTTCAGGAGGCGGGACCTTCGGCAGAGTGATGAAGGGAATTGAATTTCTTCACCGCAATAAAGTGGAATTTAATACTCTCAGCGTGGTAAATGATTATAATGCCGCCTATGCTGCCGAGACCTACAGGTTCCTGAAAAAGATAGGAAGCGGGTTCATGCAATTCCTTCCGGTTGTTGAAATTATTGATGAAAAAAGTGATGAGGAAGGCCTTCGATTGACCGCTCCCGGACTTTCTGATAATCCGCAGGTTGCAGGCTGGTCGGTCTTACCTGAGGAATACGGGAAATTTCTGATTACAATATTTGATGAATGGGTAAGAAATGATGTGGCACGTTTTTTTGTTCAGATATTCGACGCCACACTTGCCAACTATACAGGCGAAAATCCCGGATTATGTGTTTTCAACGACACCTGCGGTGATGCCCTTGCCATGGAGCATAATGGTGATGTCTTCTCATGCGATCATTTTGTGTATCCTGAGTATCATCTTGGAAATATTCATGAAACTCCCCTTTCCGAACTTGCAAGGTTGCAACGGCAATTTGATTTCGGGATTGCCAAAAGGAATTCCCTGCCGCGCTTCTGTCTGCAATGCAACGTTCGTTATGCCTGCCATGGCGAATGTCCCAAGCACCGTTTTATTAAGGCACCCGATGGTTCCCTTGGCCTCAATTATCTGTGCAAGGCATACAAAATGTTTTTTACATATGCCGAGCCGTATATGGATTATATGGCCCGGGAACTTAAAAACAAACGTCCTCCGGCTAATGTTATGGGCTGGATAAGAAACAGGGAGAATCAGGTTATAAAACCAGCCATTCCGGAAAGGAATGCTCCATGTCCGTGCGGAAGCGGAAAAAAATTCAAAAACTGCTGTATGGGTAAGTTACCATACACGCGTTAACCAGGTGATCATTTTTCAAATTCTATTATATGCTCCGAAGCATATTCATCTCCTGTCGGACTGAGGCGCTTGACAAAGAATCTAGCTTTCTTTCCAAGACGGAGGCATGTTGTATTATCCGCGATGTCTTCAGGTGTATCCATAGGCTGGAGCGAAGGATACCATAGGGTATATCCCGGCATATCAAGTAGGAGTTGTGGCTTTGACCATTCCTGACTCGATCCCTTATTACTGAAATCTTTATTAATGTTGAAGGAAATAAACACTTTGCTTCCTCTCCATGATGGTCCCGTTACATGTCCCATAAGCATAACCCAGCAGTTGAGATATGTATTCCAGCTAACCGAAGGACCCCAGTGAAAACCTCCTCCCGGCGAAGATGCTGCTCCTCCACCCTCTTCAACCGGGATCTGCAGTGAAGCGACTGGTTTTCCTATACCATTGTAAGGTATTGTAAAATCACTGCCGTCCCATCTGAGCGCCTTTCCCTTAGGGTCATCAAGATCTTTAAGGGCTATTCTGGCCACACTAATGCACTGTCCCTTCCATTCCGTTTCCCTTGAATATGTTTTTTCTTCATAAATGCCCGGATATCCATATTCACCATAAAACAAATAGAGGTATTCTCCGCTTGCCACTGCCGAGGGATCGCCTACACCGCCTGCAAAGGTAAAGGATGTATTATGTGGTTTCAGGATGAGCCTCGGATTAAGGTCTTCAATAAAAATCCCCTTGTTTTCCCAGCTTCGACCCCCGTCGGTCGACTTCATTATGCCAATTCTGCAGACCGCAGCAGGAGATTCAGGACCCAGAAGTCCCTGGGGCCAGTTAATGTTCTTATAACCCTCACCGGGAACAGAATCGTACGGAAGTGTGGCCGGGTAATTTTCATTGTGATAAATCGCATATAATGTCTTTCCCGTGAAGTCGCTCCGGTCCTGATAAATGGTTTCGAACCATACTGCACCGTGAAGCCCTTCCTGGCCTGGAGGAACATTATGAGGCATCGCAGGACTGAAAAATTCTGAAGAATCATTGTCAAATGCATCGGGGGCATTCCTTCCGTCAGAATACTTAAGGTCCCTTGCATCACCCCAGAGTGGGTCCTCGCCGTATTTCCCCGGAAAGATCCTGAATGTGTCACCAATCCAGGCTTCTGCCATATTGCAGTCGACAAATGAATTAAACCTGACTTTTTCAATGGGGATAAGTCTGAAAGATGGATTGAACATATGCCTGTCCCTGCTGCATGATACGCCCAGGAAGAAAAGTACTGAAATGAAGAGTATGGTCTTTTTAACTGATTCCATGCAGGTTTTTATTGTAAATTTAATAAAAAGCCCTTTGGAACTATCCCCCCGGCTCAGTTTAAATTGAACCAGTACGAGAACTTCAGCAGGAATACATTATGGGGTTTTACGTTGAACAACTCTTTTATATCTGATCTGTAGGAGTAAAGCCCCGAATCACCTGCACTGGTCCTTCCCTGTGACCAGACCAGATAGATTGTCGATCCGGGAAGATATTCCCATCTTACAACAAGATTTGACCTGAACTGACGGAAATTAAAATCAGGATTGGCAAAGGTAAAATCGCTGATATTATCATTGTTCTCATCTACGACATAACCCGATCCGAAGTCATCAGAATGAATATCTTCATCCGGGAAAACCACGAATCTGTCAGTATACCTGTCAGCGCCGGGATCGGTAATTTTGCAGAAGTTACTGTATTTCCCTGCCGATACGAACGGTTGTCCATAATATTCAACAGTGAGCTCAGGTCTTATTGTATAATTCAGCCTGAAGGTCAGACTCATGGTTTTCATATCCAGTTCACCGAAAACATATCTGGTTCCATCAGTACTTTCTGTATTAGTAATATATTGAAGGACTGTGTTTTCGGTAAAATACTCCGGTGATATTGAAAATGATATGGAGTTTAACGGTCTTGCGGTCAGTCCGCCCCAATAGACCCTTGTTCTGGAACTCTTTTCATCGCCAATACCCTGATAACCACCAAGATTAAGAATCATTTTTTTCGACTGGTCGGTGTTTACATTCACGTTGATGCCAAAATTGCCCGGACTGACAAATGAGGGTCCGCCCCTGAGAAGAGATGTCGAAATGTTCTCAAACTCTCTGGTGAATGATCCGTTCAGCCTCCATCTGTTTTTGAACTGGGTATTGAAATTCATATTTGTATACGAAGATAACAGCCTGCCTGAGAAGTCCCAGTACATCCAGTAATTTGTATTCAGGTAAAAGTTATTGAATATAGCAAAGGGATTCCGGATGTAATATGCCACCCATGATCCGTGATGGATCAGATCGGAATGCCTCATATATCCAATATCATTGAGTTCTAGTCCCGGTGAACGAAGCGTCAGGCTCGTCTCGAACTGTATCCTCTTCTGGCTGCTCCTCCCCAGTTTTACAGTCCCGCCGAAGCCCGACAGAGAAGTAAGAGTTGTATCTACTCCAAGGTGACCTGCATCGGGTCTCTGATAATAGCGTGCTGAAGATCTCTGAAGTTCCAGAATAGATTTTTGATCGCCGTTCACCATGCTGAATTCAGTATTTGCGGAAAAATACCATGTCCGGTCCTTCCACGAATGTTCAAAATCGATACCTCCGGTATATGCGGAAGATGGAAGAGTAATAAGTTCCCTGTCTGCTATATCCCTGTTGACGGCAGTAATCATTCCTCCCAGTTTTGTCTCTCCCTTATTGAAGTCTTTTATGAATCTTCCTGCAAAATAGCTTGTAAATGGTTCCACGCACTCTTTTCTCCTGATGCCTTCGTTATCAATCACAGCGTTTTCCTTTGTTGTTATACTTTCAAGGATTCCGATGGAAACACCCTTCTTTGTTTTCCCCGACAGTTTTGCTGATCCCAGTATGGTAGATGCTTCAGGCATCCTGACATATTCGTTCCCCTCAACCTGTGGGTAATATTGAGGTGCACGTCCTATTCTCCGGGAATAAAACAGGTTATCCTGCTGCATGTTATTGATTACAATAGTCTGGTTCGGTGAATAATCGAAGATGTTTTTCCCCTCGACGAAAAAAGGCCGTTTTTCTGAAAAATAAGTTTCAAAAGCTGAAAGATTAACTTCGGAAGGATCAGCTTCCACCTGGCCAAAATCAGGATTTATTGTAAAATCGAGCGTCAGATCGTTGGTAATTCCCGCTTTCCCGTCGAGTCCGGCTGAAAAGGCGCCGGATCTTCCTGTCATGAACGGATTACCTTCCTCCTTTTCAAAACTCTCTTTTTTTGCAACCATATAAGGCAGAAGCTCAAGGCTCCTTTTGGGTCTGATATTCTTTATACCATGGAGCTCTCCGAAAAGATGTACAAATCCCGGGGCCCCTTTGGGAATAAATTGCCATCTCGACCGTTCCTCATTTCTGAAGATATGTCGCGTTACCTCTATGCCCCATATCTGTTCCTCTTTTTTCCCGAATCGAAGCTGGCTCAAAGGGATTTTCATTTCGGCGCACCACCCTGTTTCATCGACGGATGTCTTCAAAAACCATACGGGATCCCAGCTTTCGTCACCGTAATTGCCATTCTGTGAAATCAACTGATCTCCTTTTGCCCCGGATGCCATTGCGGTAAAAGAAAATGCAGTCTGTTTGTCAAAATAACTGTCAATGTCTATCTCTACCCTATCACCCATGAAATTATCCCTCCTGGTCATTATACGGCTTATCTTTTCAGGTTCCGTATCATAAGCCCTGATCAGAACATAGAGATTATCGTTGTCGTATAATAGCTTGAAAGCCGTCTGCTGAGAGGGTGGCTTATTCTCCTCAGGCTGGGTCTGAATGAAATCACTGCTCCATTCGACCAGATCCCAGCATTCATCGTCATCCTTACCGTCGACCAATGGAGGAATTCCGGCAGCAACCGTGCTGTAGATCCTCTTAGGGATGGTATCCTGGGCGCTTACCTGTCCGTAAAGCGCCAGGATTGTTGTGAAAAGAAACATAATTTTCAACATAGTAAATTCAGATTTTTCCATTCTTCTGCTTAAAGACTGCCCGTTCGCAGATAAGTTGCAGACCGGGATCAGAAACCACGAACCCGGTCAGACAACATGATCCTTTACATTATTTAATGTGTAAGGAGGACTTATCGGGCTTTTCTGAAAAAAACATCCCCGCTGATTGTTTCGAGTTTTATTTCAGGTCCGCCTGAGTTTAGCTTTCTGCAGATGGAGGTTGAAATACCTTTGCTATTTGCTGAATCGCCAAGATCAAGATCTGTATATACAGTCCCGCTGATAGTTGAAAAATCGAGATCCGCATTTCTGTTTCCCTGTACGGCAAGGTCGATAAAACCGCTTATTGCCTTAACATCCATTGCAGCCGTAATACCTGTTATTATCACATTCCCACTTATTGTATTTACGGAGAAAGGGACCGCCTCAGGTATCATGACTTTCCAGGTTATTTCCGATTCAACACAATTGTTTTTTCTGCCTTTGAAATATTCGTCCCTGAATCCGGCCTTAACAGCAATACGGTCGCCCTTTTCTACAAATTCAACATTATAGGCGTCGTTGTCTTTATTTTCGTTGATGTTTACGGAAGCCGTTACATAGACTTCGTTCTTTTTCCAGGTTGAAATGTTTATTGAATCAGTGATTTGGATATCGAGGTCAAGAAATTTTCTTCCTGAAAAATCAATATGTTTTTCGGTGATTTTCTGTGCATTCAAGGGTATAATACATCCCCACCATGCAATGAAAATTGCAATTGACTTCATGTTGTAACAAATTTTTAAATTGATGAAATAAAAGAAGATACGCTGATTATATTCAGTTTCCCTTTCTCAGGTAGATATTACCGCTGACTGTGGCAATACTGAATTTCGGTCCGCCTCCGTTAAGTTCATAGGAAATATTGTTGCCACCTATTTTTTTCAATCCGTCTTTAGTCTGGTCAAAGTCGAAATTCGAATAGAAAGTTCCGGCAATTGTACTGATTTCCAAACTTGCAGAGGTCTGTGCAGGTATTGTGATATCAATTTCACCGGCAACAGAATTTACTGAAACAGGTTTACTAATCCGGCCGGGGGCAAATCCTGCTTCGATGTCGCCGCTGATAGTTGACAGGACAAGAGGTCCGGCTATATTTTTCAGGGTAATGTCGTGGCAATTCTGGATATCGATTTCTCCTTTTACATTTTCGACAGTGATATTGCTTGATTTTTCGCATCCGCTCTGGATTTTAACTGAAATATTTTCAGGAACCTTAACCTGGTATTCCGGATGTCTTGTAATTGGAACAATACAGGTCACCTGTATATTATTCCCGTCTTTGTCAACATTTAGTCCCATTCCTGAATTGTCATCGCCGCCAGGATATACTGGTCTTAAGCCTTTCGACCGTTCGGGAGGAGTAAAATCACCGTTGGTTGCAGTAATTATGATTTCGGTGCCGTTGTAGCCGGTGACCGGAAGATCGTCAGGGAAATTTTTAAGGAAGAGTTTGCTTTCGGAAGAATTGGGCAGCTGGATCTTATATTCCTGCCCATTTACTGCCGCAGCTGATATGCAAATTATAGTGCATATTCCGATTATTAATTTTGTTTTCATTTTAAATGGCTTTTACTGTTTATAATCTGTCAGATAAATCCGGATTTTACCCGACGGTATATATTGAAATCAATATTTCACATTAAATGAGCGTTCTGATTCCGCTCTGAGCAACGCTTTTAACAACATCCATTGTTTTTTCATCAGATAATATTTTCTGAATAGGCAGCCTTGCTTTTTGCTCCTTTAAGTCAACAAGTATGTTTATGAGGCTGACCTGTAATATCGGATCTTTCTGATGCGACAGGGAATTCACGAGTGAGTCGCGCACTGCCTGATCAGAGCCGAATTTTGAGAGGGCAAATGCCGCCGTAAGCCTTACATTTACATTTTCGTCATTATTCAGCGTGTAAATCATGGCATCGATCATTTTCCTGTCGGGATCAGGTATTTCTGTCATATAATTCACAGCCTGTATCCTGGAACTTGAGGATTCGTCCCTGAGAAGGGAGAACATTGCTGTCTTCCTCAGCTCATAAATTTCATTGGAAAGCCTTTCCGTCTCCTCCGATTTATCACTACGTGTCAAAAAGCTGCCGAAAACGATTCCCATTATCATTCCCCCTGTAAGAAGTGCGATTCCGGCAGCAGCCCTAAACCTTGTAAGTTTGTAAAAACCTGTCTGTTTTTCATGCTTTTCAGACATATTCTGATGATCTTTTCCCCTGATCTCCCTGTGCAGCATATGGTAGAAGTTTATCCTGAGGTTATCGTCGGGTTTAATAACCTTTTTTTCATCCATGAGATTGAGAAGCTGACGTGTATCATTGAACATATCGAGGCACGACTCACATCCCTCCAGGTGTTTCTCAATCTCAGACGCCATATTACTGTCTATACTTCCATCGAGATAATCGACAATCAGATTCTCCACTTCCGCGCACTTCATCTCTTATTGTTTTTCCTGGTTCATAAAAATATTCCTGAGCTGTTTAATAGCCCGGTGTACTGTAACTTTGATGGCCGGAACCGATTGGTTCATGATCCCGGATATCTCATCATATTTAAGCCCCTGGTACCTGCTTAGTATAAGTATTTCTCTCTGATTTTCTGGAAGCAGCTCCAGGGCTTTTTCGAGACGCTGGTAATCATCCTCGAAAATGCGATCATTTTCTTCCTGAACATCTTCAGGAAGAGAACCTCCCTGAATGAACAAACTGTTTGTTTTTTTCTGCCTGATGCAATAATCTGCATGCAGATTACGGGCAATCTGATACATCCATGTCAGAACGGCGCTACCCTCCCTGTATGTGTTCCGGTATTTAATCATCCTGTAAAAAACGCTCTGTGTCATATCCTGACTGGCATCCCTTTCAACTCCAAGTCGTATAAAAAAATTAAAAAGTCGAAGGTGATACCGTTCAAAAATGACAGACATCCCTGTGAGTTCGCCGTTTTTCACTTTCTGCATTATAATCTCGTCAGGGAGGGATTCAGTCATTTTTGCCTTGTTTTCTACATTGAATACTTTCTTACAGGTAAAAGGTTACATAAAATGTGAAGGTTTTTTTAAGGAAAATAAGCAAATTTGAAGCCCGGTTAAGGGATGTTATTGTTTATCAGGAAGAAAACTTTTTGCAAGAGCTTCGCTGTCCTTGTATTTTTTCATCAGTTTTGAAAGTCGTTTGTGCAAGTATTTCCTTATTGAAGCATAATTCGGATCGTTATAAACATTTTTCATTTCCTGAGGATCAGCTTTAATATCATAAAGCTCCCATTCGTCTATATCATAATAATAGTGAATAAGTTTATACCTGTCGGTGCTCATTCCGTAATGACGTTTAACCATATGCGAACCGGGGTATTCATAGTAATGGTAATAATGCTCCTTTCTCCAGTCGGCAGGAGTTTTGCCGTTAAGTATCGGAACCATGCTTCTCCCCTGCATATCGCCGGGAACTTTGACGCCTGCCATTTCCAGGAAAGTCTCCGGCAGATCAATATTTGATACCATATCATTGTTTACGCTTCCCGGTAAGGTTACGCCGGGCCAGCTTATAAGAAGAGGGGTTCTGTACGATTCCTCAAACATCCATCTTTTATCGAACCAGCCATGTTCCCCAAGGTAAAATCCCTGGTCGGATGCATAGATCACAACTGTATTTTTATCCAGTCCCGATTCCTTAAGATAATCAAGTACCTCCCCCACACTCTTATCTACAGCGGCAATGCAGGCAAGATAGTCCTGGAGGTAACGCTGGTATTTGTAACGTACAAGATCGAGACCTGTAAGATTCAGTGAATAGAATTCCTTTATTATCGGATCATAAACGGCATTCCAGTTTGCCATCTGGAGCGAATCCATTCTTGTCAGTCCGGTCGATTTCATTTTCGATTTATCCCTGTATAGTTTGAGATCCTCTTCTATCCTCATTGTCTTTGAAATCGTCATGTCCTGCGTCTTTTCTGCTGTACCCCGGTTTGCATAGTCATCAAAAAGTGTCGCAGGTTCCGGAAACTTTACATCCTTGTACAGGGTAAGTTCATTTGGTCCGGGCTGCCATTCCCTGTGAGGAGCCTTGTGATGCATCATAAGCATAAAGGGTTTGCCGGAATCCTTCGCATCAGAAAGCCATTTCAGACATTTTTCAGTAATTAGCTCTGTTACATAGCCTTTCTCGATATGGCGGCCTTCATTTGTAATAAACTCCGGATTGTAATAGCTGCCCTGCCCGGGAAGCACCTCCCAGTGGTCAAAACCTGTAGGGTCCGACATAAGATGCCATTTCCCTATCATTGCCGTCTGATAACCTGCTTTTTGCAGCAATTTCGGGAAGGTCTGCTGTGAACCGTCGAAAGGTTTTTGCCCTTCATTTTTGACAAACCCGTTAAGATGGCTGTACTTCCCTGTAAGAATTACTGCCCTGCATGGACCGGAGATGGAATTTGTGACCAGGCATCTGTCAAAACGAATACCTTCTCTACCTATCCTGTCGATATTCGGTGTCGCTGCCAGGTCCTTCAGGGCACCGCCGTATGCACTTATTGCCTGGTAGGCATGATCGTCGGACATTATGTATATTATGTTTGGCCGGGGCTGACCTGTGTTTTGCGATAATGCAGCCTGGCTTATCGCTGCCGCCGCTCCCAGCAGTGCCGGGTATCTTAGATTTAAATGTCTCATTATATTATCGATTAGGTTGTCGTGATTAGTTTATAACAAAGGCGGCATTAAGCTCATCGCTGTCTTTATATCCGTACCTTACGGCTTTTATCCTGATGCTGTAATTTCCGGGTTTCAGGTGAAGGGGACCGGAGTACAGTAACCAATGCGGATTTTCTTTCTCTTCGAAAGTGTAAACAATAGAGGATCCATGTGTCGGACAGTAGAATCCAAGTGTCATTGGCGAGGAAAAAGTACCGCCTGTCCTGTAGTTTTTTGATGCCCTGTCTTCGGGGGAATTGACGATAAAATATGGAATATCTGTTACAGGCTGTTTCATCCCGGGCCACATAGTTTCAATCATCTCAGGCTCATTCACAAGGCCCATATCACCTGTTTCAATTGTCCATTGGTCCTGACGCTTTCTGAGCTCATCCCTGACAGATTTATATCCGGGATTTTCAGCAAGATTATTAATCTGATAAGGATCGGCCTTAACATCGTAAAGCTCCTCCGGTGGACGTTTATACGCCATCCAGCTTTTCTGCGGGCCGGTAAGCTTATCTTCTGCATCGAGACGCAGCATTTCCTTATATATAGGCATGTTGCTCAGATATGGGACCCAGATGGGGAAAGGCTCGTTCGGATAATAATTCCGAATGTACAGGAAATCCTTTGTCCTTACCGAACGGATCATATCGTACGATTCATCAACACGGTCGCGTGCTGCAAACACAGCATCCCTCGGTGAATAAGCCTGGTTTCCAAGGAACGGTCTTCCCTGCATATGGGAAGGAACAGGAATGCCAGCCAGTGAAAGGACTGAGGGCCCGAAATCGATTGAACTTATAAGCTGACCGTTTACAGTACCTGCATCCTTGCCGCCGGGAAACCGGATTATAAGCGGAACATTAAGTCCTGAATCATACAACCACCTTTTAGCCCTGGGAAGGCCATCGCCATGGTCACCCCAGAAAAAAATTATTGTATTGTCGAGTTCTCCTTCCCTTTCAAGTTCATTTATCAATACACCCACAACCGAATCGAGTCTGGCAATGTTATCGTACATTTTTGCAATATTCCTTCTTATTATTTCATTGTCAGGATAATATGGAGGAACATTAACAGATTTGGGATCTGTTTTCACATTGCTTATATCCCAGTCCTGGCTTTCATGAGTGCCCAACCAGTTAAATACGGCAAAAAACGGCTGGTTTTTATCCGGCCTGTTTCTGTAATGTGCATTCCGGCTGCATTCATCCCAGATGCTTGCCGGAACCGGATCCTTTGCAAACTGATAATCTGTTTTGGAATTGTTTGTGCAATAATATCCGGCTGTCCGGAGATATTCTGTGAATGTTTTTACATAATGCGGCGGTACAGCGGTAAATTCAACAGGATTATCAGCACTTCTCCTGTATGATGTGGTTCGCATATGCATACATCCTATGGAGGTCTGATACATTCCGGTTATTATTCCTGCACGGCACGGCGCACTGATAGCAGCAGTAGTAAAAACATTTGTATACCTGATGCCCTGCGAAGCCAGCCTGTCGATGTTTGGCGTTTTGGCGACCTTGTCTCCATAGCATCCAAGGTGAGCACTCATGTCTTCGGTCGAGATCCACAGTATGTTAGGCTGCTTGCGGGCCTGCTGTCCTGAAGCTCCTGATGCCAGCAACGAAGCAGCCCCGATTCCAAGTAATGAGTTAAATAATTTCATTGTAATGTTATTTTGTTAACAATTGTCCGGCCGGCCTGCGGTTCAATCCCGGGCTTCTGGTAATATCATCGCCAAGATCCTTCCTGGCTTCCTCAGCAACAGACTGAAGTTCCTTTACGACTTCAGGATAAAGTTCCGCGACATTATATCGTTCACCGGGATCCCTTCTCAGATCGTACAGTTCGACATTATCGACTGTGACATTCCTTGTCTTCCCCGGCCATCCGTCATTTCCAGGTTCGACGCCCGTATATGAAATTGCAGGATGCGGAAGTACAAGCTTCCAATAATCCTTCTGCACTCCTTCCAGGCTGTTCTGCCTGTAATAGTAATAAAAGATGTGGCGTGGAAATGCATTTTCATCTCCGAGGAGCAACGGTAGAACACTTACACCATCAATCTTATTCTCCGGGAGTTTTGACCCCGTTATTTCAGCAAGCGTAGGCAATAAATCTATTGAGCTAGCAAGATGATTACAAATTTCACCTTCGGGAATAACTCCCGGCCAGCGCATTATGCAGGGAACCCTCTGACCTCCTTCCCAACTTGTGCCTTTTCCTTCGCGAAGTCCTCCGGTTGTTCCTGCATGATTTCCGAAATTAAGCCAGGGTCCGTTATCACTTGTAAAAATAACCAGAGTATTTTTGTCAAGACCGTTCCTTTCGAGCGCTTTCATTATCTCCCCTACCGACCAGTCGACCTCCATCATCACATCACCATAAAGGCCCTGCCTGCTTTTGCCCCTGAATTTTTCGGATACTCCAAGAGGAATGTGTACCATTGAATGAGGAAGGTACAGGAAGAAACGTTCATCTTTATGTGATTCGATGAATTTTACGGCCCTTTCCGTATAATCTGTGGTGAGTTTATCCTGATCTTTCAGTGTTCGCACTTCTCCAACCTTTTCATTGCCTTCGATAAGAGGAAGGATGGGGTATTTCATTTTGACACTTGTCGTATCCTTTAGTTGTATGGGCACACCGTCAAAATCAACGGGCCACATGTCATTTGAATAAGGTAATCCGTAGTATTCATCAAATCCATGCTGAAGAGGCAGAAATTGTCTGTGATGCCCCAGATGCCATTTGCCTATTATGCCCGTATGATATCCCTTTGATTTAAGGATTTCAGCTATTGTGGTTTCATTATTGTTGATGCCGTTTGTTGCCCATGGCATCAGGGCTCCGGAAATTCCAACCCTGTTGGGATAGCAGCCTGTGAGAAGTCCGGCGCGTGAAGCACTCGAAACAGCCTGCGGGCAATAAAACCAGGTAAACTGCATTCCCTGGTTTGCAAGACGGTCAAGATTTGGGGTATCGTATTTATTGGCTCCTGTCCTGCCAATATCTCCATAACCCATATCGTCCATCAGTATCAGGACAATATTGGGTGCAACCCGTTTATAAGGATCAGTTTTCTGGGCAGAAGTGCTTAATGTTGCAGCGGAAACAAGTCCCAGACCTATAAGGGGTAATGAGTTTTTCATATTTCAGTTCCTTATTGTATTCAGCAGTTCTGCTAATTCTTTAACAACATCCTGGTTTTCAGATGCTAAATTGTTTTTCTCGCCAATATCCTTCCTCAGATTGTAAAGCTGGGGCATGGGATCATTTC
>Ga0209099_1002713_pt1 | contig 15175 bp, 13 predicted proteins | sample AD_JPNHW2_MetaG_FD_184430 | JGI IMG/M metagenome (GOLD analysis project Ga0209099, IMG submission 184430) | Active sludge microbial communities of municipal wastewater-treating anaerobic digesters from Japan - AD_JPNHW2_MetaG (SPAdes) (version 2) | ecosystem: Engineered > Bioreactor > Anaerobic... | reverse complement strand
GGCGTTGGTGGCGTCGAGGCGGCCCCCCAGGCCCGCCTCGACGACCGCGAGGTCCACGCCGTGCTCCTGGAAGGCCAGCATGGCCGCGGTGATCATGAGCTCGAAGTAGGTGGCCCGGATGCCTGACCTGGCCTCGGCCTCGAAGGCTTCGCCCAGAAGGCGGTCCAGGGCCTCCTCGTCGAGGAAGGCGCCATCCACCCAGATGCGCTCCGCGGGGGAGACGAGGTGCGGCGACGTGGTCCACCCCACCCGGTAGCCGGCGGCGCGGATCGCGTTGGCGACGAAGGCGCCCGTGGACCCCTTCCCGTTGGTGCCGACGATCTCGAGGGTGCGGAAGGAGCGTTCGGGGTGATCCAGGGCCTGGAGCAGCATCCGGGGATTGTCCAGGCCGCACTTGATGCCCCAATGGCCCCGGGTTTCCAGCCTCTGGATATGGATTCTCGTCATGGTTTCCGGCATGAGAAAGCCCTGCGACCCGCAGGGAGAACGAAGGAAAGGACGCGGATCACCGGACCGGCGCTGCGGGGACCCTCGGAACGCCCGGGCGCTCCACGGAGGCGATCCACTGCCGGCGATTCTCGATGAACCAGGACATCCAGAGGCTCCTTGCCTACGCCTTGCGCGGCCCCGCCTTCAGGGCCTCGAACAGGCGGTCCAGCTCCCCCTCGCTGGCGTAGTGCAGGACGAGGGCGCCGGCCTTGCCCTTGGCCTTGATCTCCACGCGGGTACCCCAGGCGTGGGTCAGCTCCTCCGCGGCAGCCTTGAGGAAGAGCGCCTGGGGGTGCTTGCGCCGGGCGAGGGTCCTGCGGGTCCGGGCCACGTGCTTGAGGCGGGCTTCCAGGGCCCGGACGGAGAGCTGCTTGTCCACGACCTCCTGGGCCAGCTGCTCCTGGGTGCGGGCCTCCTCGATCCCCAGCAGGACCTTCGCGTGGCCCGTGGAGACCTTGCCGGTGGCCACCAGTTCCTGGATGGAAAGGGGCAGCCGCAGGAGGCGCAGGGTGTTGGCCACCTGGGGACGGGACTTGCCCACCCGGTCCGCCACCTGCTCCTGGGTGAGGCGGAGGTGCTCGCCGAGCTGCCAGTAGGCCTTGGCTTCCTCGATGGCGTTGAGTTCCTGGCGCTGGATGTTCTCCACCAGGGCGAACTCCAGGAGCCGGTCCTCGGCCACCTCCTTCAGCACCACGGGCACCGTGGCCAGGCCGGCCTTGTGGGCCGCCCGCCAGCGCCGCTCCCCGGCGATGATCTCGAACTTGTCGCCGACCTTCCGCGCCACGATGGGCTGGACCATGCCGTGGTTCCTGAGGCTGGCCGCCAGGTCCGCCAGGCCCTCCTCGTCGAAGTGCGAGCGAGGCTGGTAGCGGTTGGGCACCAGGGCGCCGATGGGCAGTTCGCGCTGGGAGGCGTCCTCCGGCGCGATCTGGTTCATGAGGGACGTGAGGCCGCGCCCCAGGGCGGGCCGCTTCGTGTTCACGCTCATCGTACTGCCTCCCGGGCGGGCTCGAGGAGGCCCAGCCACTCCCTCGCGAGGTTGAGGTAGGACTGGGCGCCCTTGGACTTCAGATCGTAGAAGGCCACCGGCTTGCCGTGGCTCGGGGCCTCCGCCAGCCGGATGTTGCGCGGGATGAAGGTCTTGAACACCTTGCCGGGAAAGGCCTGGCGCACTTCGCTGGCCACCGCGGCGCCGAGGTTGGTGCGCTCCTCGGCCATGGTGAGCAGGATCCCGCCCAGGTGCAGGCCCGGGTTGGGGCCCGCCTGGATGCGCCGGATGGTCTCCATGAGTTCCGCCAGGCCGTCCAGGGCAAAGAATTCGCAGGGCATGGGCACGATCACCTCGTCGGCCGCCGTGAGGGCGTTGAGCGTGATCATCCCAAGGCTCGGAGGAGGATCGATGATGATGAAGTCGTAGAGATCGATGACGGGTTCCAGGGCCCTGCGCAGCACCTGGAGCTCCGGCAGCTCGAAGAGTTCGAATTCGAGCTGGGCGAGATCCTTCCCCGCCGGCACGACCTGGAGCATCGGGACGTCCGTGCTGAGAGTCAGCGCCTGGACCGGCGCCCCCTTCATCATCGCGAAGGCCCCGGCGCGCTGGTCCGGCTTGGGGAACCCGAGCCCGGTCGTACTGTGGCCCTGGGGATCGAAATCCACCAGCAGCACCATCTTCTCCATCATGGCCAGGGATGCCGCCAGGTTGATGGCCGACGTGGTCTTGCCGACACCCCCCTTCTGATTGGCCAGCACCAGGATCCTTGCGGGCATGCTACGGTCTCCGCGGCATGACGGGGGGACTGAAGGGACGGAAAGGCACGGGCTGACCTCGCGTGGAACATGCAAAGTCTATCAGGTTCCACGAGGCCTTTGCAGTTTCCTGTTCCCACGGATGACCCAGGATTCCTGGCCTTCGGTTACCCGAAATCCCTGCACATACAAAGATTTCCGGCGTGCCGTTTCCGCAGGGAAGTTCTCTCGCAGCTCCAGGTATTAGGTGACGCCCAGGATCGACTAGACTCAATCTGCTTGCGAAATTCGCACGGCCGGTGGGCAGTCCATCCAGTAATTCAATTCCAGCCGCCTCACTTATCATCCACGAGGAGGGGACTTCCTTGATCCCAAAATCCCTGAATTTCATCTGGGTTGGCGATCCCACCCGCCAGCCGAACGAACTAATCCAGAGCTGGGCGAGCAGACACCCAGGCTGGGGGCTGAGGGTCTGGTGCAACGATGACCTGACGGGCCGGAGATGGATTAACGCCCGGCACATGCGTACCATGGCCCGGGAAAGACAATGGAACGGCGTGGCGGATCTCATGCGGTGGGAGCTGCTGCTCGAATTCGGCGGTGTTTTCCTTGACGCCGACAGCTGCTGCCTGCGTCCGCTCCTCGATTCGTTCCTGGAATGCGAGGCTTTCGCCTGCTGGGAGAACGAGATCGACCGTCCCGGACTGATCGCGGCAGGCTACCTGGGCGCAGGTCCCGGGAACTCCCTGATCACGCGCATCGTCTCGGATATCTCGCACATTCCCTCCGTCTCCGGCCAGGAGGCATGGGCCTGCGTGGGCCCGCAGCGTCTCACCGACTCTTGGAGGGCGATGGGATACGACGACCTGACGATCCTCCCTTCCCATTACTTCATCCCGCGCCACTATGCTGGGCGCGTCTACCACGGAGGCGGCCCCGTTTTCGCCGACCAGGCCTGGGGCAGCACGTACGACAATTATTCCCTGGCGGACTTCACCCATGCGTGGACTCCAGGAGAAGGGTCTTCCCACCTGCCGAAAGTCACCATCGGCATTTCGGCCCGCAACCAGTGCCGATGGCTCATGGACGCCTTGGATTCCGCTTTGGCCCAGGATTACCCCGACTTCGAAGTGCTGGTGATCGACGACGAATCGGAAGACGCCACGTCCGGACTGCTCGCCTCCATCAAGGACCCTCGGCTTCGAGTCATTCGGAAGCAACACACGAACTTTCCGGACGCCCGCAATCTGATTCTTCGTGAAGCGGCGGGCGAATACATATGCTGGCTCGACAGCGACGATATCCTGCTGCCTGGGACACTCCGGACTTACGGAGAGCGCGCGCACGACTGGCCGTCCGTCTCCGTATTCTATGGCAACCTGCTCCAGATCGATGAAGCGGGCCGCCCCAAGGGTCGCCTCTCTTTCGATAATCACGCTGGGAATCGGCATCTTCTAGCGCGGTTGCTCCAGAAGAATCACATGCCAGATCCGGGCACTTTCGTCCGCACGAGCGCGATGCGCGACGCTGGAGGATTCGACGGTAAGACTGCCGGGTCCTGCGCATACGACCTTTGGTTGAGGATGGCCGCGCGTCGGGAGGGATTCCAGCATGTTGGCCACGATGTAGTGAAGCACCGGTGGCACGAAGACCACATGTCCTCCCGGCCCGAAGTTGTTCAGCAAACTGATCTGTATATGCTCAAGAAAATGCTCATTGAAGCCCCTCTCGACCAGTTATGCTCGGACCTCCGCTGGGAGGATCCACCGAGCGCTTGCGCCGCTGCGCTTCTTCGCATGGGCGGTCTGCTCAAAGAGCGGGGAGACCCCGAACTAGCAAATTCATGGTTGCAGAAAGCAACTTTGATCAAAGAATTCTTGCCCATATTTGCCAATCGGAAATGTTCTGCTACAAAAAACAAATTATTAGAAATTTTATCAAATAATGATCAACCTCTTTGTTTATTATCTGATGTTCTATTTAAAGACACGATTATTGATATTGATCATGTTATTTCTCAAGAGGCTCTGGAGGATCATGGACCCAAGCCGTCAACCGAGAATCCAGAGGGACTGCAGAATCCCGAGCCGGCGCCCGCATGCCCTCCCGAACATCGTGAGGCATTTCTTTACGAGCCGGACTGGAACCGCACCGAATGGGTTCGAGTCGTGCTGAGCTACGTATCTGCCTTCAAGCCGGATGATCCAGTCGGCCTGATGATTCTGCTTGAATCCGGAGGAAAGCCGGACCTCATGACGGCGCAGGACATGATCCTTCAGGTCATCTCGATGACCGAGCCAACCGCCGTTCCGGAGATCATCCTTCTGGATCAGGCCGCGGAAATGCTCGAAGCGATGAAAAAATATGAATACATGCAGTGGATACAACCTCACTGCGGCGAGGCATTCCGATTGATGGGAGAAAACGGTCTTCGTTTTTCAGTATTATACGACATGTTGAAATAATTGATCAGTAGAGGATCCTATGCAAGTCGATGCGTCGGTCGTCATCATCACGGTTGGAAGGGATTCCCTGCTCAGGGCAGTCCGTTCCGTCTTTCGCCAAACCCACTCCGGTATCATCCAGGTTCTGATCGGCGTCGATGCAGAGTTGTTTCAGCCGGTAGTGCCGCTTATCGAAAAATTGATCCAGGAATCTCCCGACAATATTTTCATTACCCCCATACATATGGGCTATTCCACATCCGTTAGGCATGGCGGCGTCCATACCAGTCATTTCGGAGGTTCTCTGAGAACGGCTCTTTCCTTTCTGGCTGCCTCGAAATATGTTACCTACCTGGACGATGACGACTGGTATGAATCCAATCATATCGAGTCTCTGCTAAAGGCCATCGACGGCCGTCCATGGGCCTTCACGCTCTCCAACTTCGCAGATTCCAATACAGATGCCATCCTGGGTATGGACACGATTGAAAGCGTTGGGCCCGGGAGAGGGGTGTTCCGGGAAAAGTTCGGCGGGTTCGTGCGGCCTTCCGCACTCATGCTTGACAAAATCAAACTATCCCATTTATTGCATTTATGGTCAATTTCCCCCTTCCCCACGGGCGATGGAGAAGATCGCCTTATTTTCATGCAGCTACTGAAATACACGGATTATGGGGAAACCAGGACCCCCACCGTGAATTGCGCTCTTGATCCGCACGACGGCATGCACGGGGAACGCATGAAGAGCCTAGGCCTTGAAGACAAGATCATTGAGGGCAAACAACAAACGACCCGACAAGCAGACTAAACCCCACTCGGCACCTCGGGGAACACCCGGCAGACCATGATCCTCAATCAACCCAGAGCAGCTGGTCGCAGGCCTGTATTGACTAGTGCCGGCTGCCGGCCTCGCGGAAGGTGTAGATGGTCTCCCCGGGACGCGCGAAGCCCTGGCGCCTGGCCAGGGCCTCCAGGAGCTCGGGATCCTTCGTGGACAGGCGGCGGACCTCCTCGGCGAGTTCCTGGTTCCGGGCATGCTTCTGGAGCAGCAGGAGCTGGTACTGGCGCAGCTCGGCCTGCCGCTTGCGGAGATCCGGGAGCCCCGAGGACGAGAAGAGCAGGATGATCATCGTGAAGACGAAGGACAGCCCCAGGGCTCCCCAGAGCGTGCTCGACTTCAGGAGCCAGGAGGAATTCATCTTCTACGGCAGCAGAGAACCGAAGGCGTCCCGCCCGGCATAGCGGGCGGCGGCCCCCAGCTCCCACTCGATCTGGAGAAGCCGGTTGTACTTGGCGACGCGGTCCGTGCGGCAGGGCGCGCCGGTCTTGATCTGGCCCGCGCCCGTGGCCACGGCCAGGTCCGCGATGAAGGTGTCCTCGGTCTCGCCGCTGCGGTGGCTGATGACCGCCCGGTAGCCGGCCTTGTGCGCCATGTCCACGGCCCGGAGCGTCTCCGTGACCGTGCCGATCTGGTTCAGCTTGATGAGGATCGCGTTGGCGACGCCCTCCTGGATGCCCTTGGAGAGGATGGCGGGATTCGTGACGAAGAGGTCGTCGCCCACGAGCTGCACCTTGCCGGACAGCTTCTCCGTGAGGCCCTTCCAGTTCTTCCAGTCGCTCTCGTCGCAGCCGTCCTCGATGGAGATCAGGGGATGACGGTCCACGAGGCCCGCGTAGTAGTCGATGAGCTGGGCTCCGGTCTTCCGGCCGCCGTCGATCTGGTAGCCCTTGTCCTTGTAGAACTCGCTGGAGGCGCAGTCGATCCCCAGGAAGACCTCCCGGCCCGGCTTGTAGCCCGCCTTCTTGACCGCCTCGGTGATGAGCGCGAGGGCCTCCTCGTTGGAGCCGAGGTCCGGCGCGAAGCCGCCTTCGTCGCCGACGCCGGTCGCGAGCTTCCGGCCTTTCAGGACGCCCTTCAGGCCGTGGTAGATCTCCGCGCACCAGCGCAGGGCCTCCGCGAAGGTCGGCGCCCCGACGGGCAGGATCATGAACTCCTGGATGTCGACGTTGTTGTCGGCGTGGGCGCCGCCGTTCAGGATGTTCATCATCGGGACGGGCAGGAGCCTGGCGGCCGTGCCGCCGAGGTAGCGGTAGAGGGGCTGTCCGCAGGCCTTGGCGGCCGCGTCGGCCAGGGCCATGGACACGCCCAGGATGGCGTTGGCGCCCAGCTCCGACTTGTTGTCCGTGCCGTCCAGGCTGATCATGAGCTCGTCGAGCTCCGCCTGCTGGAAGGCGTCCATGCCCTGCAGGGCATCCTGGATCTCCGTGTTGATCGACTGGACGGCACCGAGCACGCCCTTTCCGAGGTAGCGCTTCTTGTCGCCGTCGCGGCGTTCGAGGGCTTCCCGGCTGCCCGTCGAGGCTCCGGAGGGAACCATGGCCTGGCCGCAGGTGCCGTCGTTGAGCTCGACCCTCGCAAGCACCGTGGGATTGCCGCGGCTGTCGAGGACTTCAAGAGCGGAGACGCGTTCGATCAATTTCATGGGAGATCCAGGATGTCGGCTGAAGCTACTTCTTCGCGGCGGCCTTCTTGACGGCCGGCTTCTTCGCCACGGTCTTCTTGGCCGGAGCCTTCTTGGCCACGGCCTTCTTGACGGGGGCCTTCTTCGCCACGGCCTTCTTGACGGGGGCCTTCTTCGCCACGGCCTTCTTGACGACCGGCTTCTTCGCCACGGTCTTCTTGACGGGGGCCTTCTTCGCAACCGCCTTCTTGACGGCCGGCTTCTTGGCGGCGACCTTCTTGACGACCGGCTTCTTGGCCACGGCCTTCTTGACGGCCGGCTTCTTCGCCACGGCCTTCTTGACGGGAGCCTTCTTCGCAACCGCCTTCTTGACGGCCGGCTTCTTGGCGGCCGGCTTCTTCGCGGCGGCCTTCTTGGCCGCGGGCTTCTTCGCCGCAGGCTTCTTGGCGGCCGGCTTCTTCGCCGCGGGCTTCTTGGCAGCGGGCTTCCGGGCGGCCTTCTTGGGGGCAGCCTCGACAGGCGCGCCGGCGGTCTCGTCGACGGGAGGCGTGGTCTCGTCAGGCAGTTGGATATGTTCCATTGGGAACTCCTTTTTGCCCTTCCGGGCGGGGTGAGAGAGAGACGTTGATGCAGGAAGTGTATCGGCTTTCGCGGCGTCACCAGTGGATTTGTTGCGATCCTCCTTGCGGGTCCCCACCTTGCTCCCGGTGGACAGATCCGCCTCGGCGGCCCCGGAATCCATGGCTTCCGCAAGCTCGGGTCTGCTCTTGGCCTTGGAACCCTTTTTCGCGGATTCCACGCCGGAGAGGATCTGGGCCAGGCGCTTGCCGGGATAGAACTCGTCCAGGAGGGCGTCGCCGACGATGGCGCCGTGCACGCCCATGGACTCGAGTTCCTGGATCTGCGGGAGCGCGCCGATGCCGGCCTCGATCATCCGGAGGCACCTGTGTTCCGGAACCTTCTTCATCAGGGCGAGGGCCTTCTCCCAGGAGGGTTCCCAGGTATCCAGGTCCCTGCCCAGCACGCAGATGATGTCTGCGTTGGCCTCGAGGGCCCGCTTCAGGTCCGCCTCGCTCGCGATCTGGACCACCGCATCCATGCCCTTGGCGAGGGTGAGCTCAATGAGGGTCCTGAGACGCGGCGGCTCAAGCAGCGCGGCCATCAGGAAGACGGCGTCCGCCCCGAGGATCTTGCTCTCCTCGACCTGGTACTCCTCGAAGATGAAGTCCTGCCGGATGAGAGGGACCTTCACGGTGGCCCTCACCTCGGACAGGTGGCGGTCGTCCCCGTAGTAGAGGAACTTGTCCGTGGCCACGGACAGGGCGCGAGCGCCGTTGTCCACGAGGCTCTTGGCGTGCGTCGAGGCGCGATAGCTCTCCCGGACCTGGCCGCGCAGCGGGTTCCCGCCCGACACCTCGGCGATGATGGAGATGCCCGGCTGGCTGAGCTCTTCCTTCAGGGAGTGGTGCCCTCGGTAGGACTCCTTCACCGCCGCGGGCCCTTTTTGCTTCTTGATCTCGATGTCCAGCGCCTTGAATATCTGGACTTTCTTCAGCATCTACCACCCTCCGCCATTTCGCGCCAAGTCACGGGGACGTTCCTGGTTCACGATGGAATACTTCTTCTAATTCTCCACTACACCAGCGTTTCCAGACAGGTCAACAGATTTGTACATGGTCCCGCGGAAAAATGACAGCCTGAATTCATCTTCGCAAACCCTCGGATTCTCGCGCCAGGCCTCTCGTTCCGGCCGGCGAGGTCGCCTCCGGATCAGTCCCGGTCCTGGCGTCCGAGGAGCGACTTGAAGCGGCTCAACAGCCCCGGCCGGTCGCGTTCCTCGGCCTCCGGCTCCTCCTCCTGCAGGTCGACGTCCGGCGGAATCGGGATGGAAGGATCCAGTTCCAGCGCCCTCCTGAAACAAGCGCGGGCATTGGCCTTGAAGTTCTTGCGATGGTAGATCTCACCCATGAGGGACCACGGCTCGGCCGCCCTGGGCCTCAACCGCGTGGCCGCCTGGAGGGCCTCGATGGCGCGGGTGGACCAGGCGGGATTCGCGGCGCGATGCCTGCCGAGGAGCAGCCACGGCTCGTAGGCCTGCTCGGAATCGGGATCCAGCTTCACGCTCTGCTCGAGCATGCGGATCGCTTCGGCCATCCGCTCCTGGAGCAGGAGGTGCCTGGCCTTCAGGAAGTACCTGTGCGCCCGGGCCAGGGGAGGCTCCTGGTCGTCCTGCGCGTCATCCCCCGCGGGGATCGGCGACTCCGGCAGGGAGGGGATGAAGGGATCGGCAGGCACGGCCTGGGGCGTTCTCGCCGGCAGGAAATCCAGCGGCTCCGGAGGAACGGGTTCCGGTTCCGCCGGCGAAACCGGGGCGGGCTCCAGGTCGAGGGGAGGCAGTTCCGAGGAAGTCGGCACCTCCTCCTCGACCGGGGGAACGGGCTCGGCCTCGGGAGGCCTGGCGGGATTGAGCACCGATCCCTGGACCAGGGTGATGCCGCCCATGGCCCAGAGGGCCGCCAGCAGCCGGGCTCCCTGGCTTTCGTCCATGCCCGCCAGTGAAAGGAAGGTCTCGTAGCCGAGGGGCTCGGGACCCCAGAAGGACGTGGCATAGGCGATCTGCGGCGTCAGCGGGAGGTCCCCGAGCTGGCCCAGCACCTCGGACGGCGCCGCCCACCGCCAGGCGTTCTCGGCGTAGAACAGATCACAGAGGTCCTTCAGGTTGTTCGCTTCCTGGAAGGCCGCCCACACGAACTTCCGGTGGTCGAGCTGGAAGCGGAGCCCGTCGCCCGCCCGGTCGCGTTCGGATCCTTCCTGCCACGCCATCTCGATGACGGGATGCTCCAAGGCGTGCACCATCACCTGCTCCTGGAGGGAACGCAGGTGGTGATCGCGCTCCTCCAGGGACATCAGTCCCCACTGCACCACCTTCTCGCCCAGGCGGAAGTGCTCCTCGTTGGCCAGCAGCTCGCTGAGGGCCTGGAAATCGAGCACGCCCTGCCGCAGCAGGTAGTTGCCGAACTGCTCTCCGGCGACGTCGCTCTGGAGGTAGACGATGTCGCCCGAGGACCAGTGGAGCCTCCGGGTGCCGTCGTTCTGCTCCAGGACCAGCATGCCCTCCGCCCGATCCTGGCGCAGCACTCCCATGACGGCTGGCAGGATCTGGGGCGCCTGGGGCCTGATCACGATTTCTCCATGAAAGTCCGGGGGACGGGAGCGCTACGCTTGGAAAGGGTGCTGGCTTGGTCCGGTAATGCCGAGATCGTATGCTGGCAGTTCTATTCCATTCTGCATCCGAATCGGCAGACCCATGTTTGAAAAACTCGGAAGGTTCGAAATCAAGGGGCTCATCGGCCACGGCGCCATGGGCGAAGTCTACCTGGGCTACGATCCTTCCATCGGCCGGGAGGTGGCGATCAAGACCCTCCTCGCCAAGCCGTCCGCGGGAGAGGAGGCCCGGCAGCGCCTGGCCCGGGAAGCCAAGGCCGCGGGTCTCCTGAACCACCCCAACATCGTCACCGTCCACGAATTCGGAGAGGACCAGGGCGTCCTCTACATCGCCATGGAGCGCATGAACGGGCAGGATCTCGAGGAGCTGCTCCGCCAGCGGAGCCTCGCGCCCGGCGAAATCCTGGAGGTGCTGGCCCAGGTGTGCGACGGCCTGGGGTTCGCCCACCGCAACCACGTGATCCACCGGGACATTAAGCCGTCCAACGTGCGGGTCCTCCGGGACGGCCACGGGATCAGGGCGAAGATCATGGACTTCGGCGTCGCCCGGATGAAGGACTCCGAGTCCACCGCCACGGGAACCGTCGTGGGGACCGTGAGCTACATGGCCCCGGAATACATCCGCACGGGCAGGCCCGACGGCCGCAGCGACCTCTTCGCGGTGGGGGTGATGCTCCACGAGTGCATTTCCGGCCGCCGCCCCTTCGACGGAGACACCACACCGACCATCCTCTACCGGATCGTCAACGAGCCGCCGGCTCCCCTGGACCTCTCCCGGGTGAAGGAGATCAGCCCGGCCCTCCTGGACATCCTCGAGAAGGCCCTGGCCAAGAATCCGGACGCCCGCTACCAGACCGCGGACGAATTCGCCCGCGCGCTCCGGGCGGCGAAGGAGCCGGCCTGGCGCGCGCGGGAAGGGGATGTTGGCACCAGCCTGGATGTCCCCCCGGAGACCGAGGCGCTTCATTCCCCGGCCACGCAGTCCCTGCCCACGGCCGGCGTCCCTCGCCCCGGGCCTGCCCGATCCCGATGGGCCGTGGCGGCCCTCCTGGTCGCCGCCGCCGCGCTGGGGGCCCTGGCGGGAGGCGGTGCCCTGTTCTATCGCACGCACCACCCCCGGCGGTCTCCCGTCCCCCTCCGGAGCGGCAACAGGCTCCCGGCTCGGGGCGCGGCCTCGGCCGGGAAGCCAGCCGGGCCATCCTCCCCTTCCACGGACGGACCTGCCCCGCCGGCGGCGCTCCCGGTCCAGGCCCTCCCCGCGGAAGGGAACGCCCCCTCGGGATCCGGCCCCGTCCGTCCGGGGCCGGAATCCCCCGAGCCCTCGTCGCCTGCCCAGAAGAACCTCACCAACATCACCCTGAGCGACGCGATCCGCGCGGTGGATTCGGACCCGGCCCAGGCGATCGAAGGCCTGCGCACGGTGGTCGCCACGGATCCCGGCAACGCCAATGCCCAGGCCTGGCTCGTCGTCGCCCTCTACGAGGGAGGCCACTACCAGGAGATCCCCGGCGTCCTCGCGAGAGCCAGGAGGCACGGCATCACGAAGGCCATGCTCTCGAACAACCTCCGCTTCAGGATGGTGATGCAGGACGAGCAGGCGAAGCACCGGATTCCCGGGGGCACTGGAGGGGACGAATGAGCGAGGAGGAACGGAGCATGCAGGACCTGGAGGCGGCCCTGGGCTACCGGTTCTGCGATCGGGAATGGCTCAGGACGGCCCTGACCCCGCCCTCGACGGGCCTCACCCCCAACAACCAGCGCCTGGAATACCTCGGGGACGCCATCCTCCAGCTCGCCGTCTCGGAACTCATCTTCCGCGAGAAGCCCGACTGGCACGAGGGCGCCATGTCCAAGCTGCGCGGCCTGCTCGTGTGCACCCAGTCCCTGTCCGAATGGGCGACGGAACTGGACCTGCGGCTGGGCGTGGGCCCCCGCTCGACGAGGAAGGAATCCTCGCCGAGCGTGAGGAAGCCGAAAGCCGACGCCATGGAAGCCGTGATCGCCGCCGTGTTCCTCGATGCCCGGCATGCCGGACAGGATCCCCTGGCCACGGTGACCGGCCTCGTGGCGTCGAAGTTCCTGGCCTCCATCCGCCAGGCGCGGATCGGGATCTGGGAGGAGCAGGACAGCAAGACGACGCTCCAGGAGCGGGCCGTCTCGCTCTCTTTCCCGACCCCCTGCTACGAGCTCGTCGAGAAGGGCGGCCCCGACCACGCTCCGGTCTTCACGGTCAGGGTCCGGGTCGGGAACCTGGAGGCGGTGGCGACGTCCGGGACCCTGAAGCGGGCGCAGATGGCCGCGGCGCGGGAACTCCTGAAGCACCTGGACCCCGCGAGGACCTAGCCTCTCCGGCCCTTTCCCCGCCGCCGCGGAGGCGACGACCGCCATCCCCGAAGGCGCCCCTATGCCCTCGCATGGAAGTCGGCTACCATGTGCGGTTAGCCGGAGCCCTTCCTTCGCGCCGCTCCGGCCGATTTCCGCACGACCGCGATACCCGGAAAGGAGCCTCCATGAAGACCATCAACACCCCCGCCGCCCCCGCCGCCATTGGTCCTTACAGCCAGGCGAAGATCGTCGGCAACCTGCTCTTCACGGCCGGCCAGATCCCGCTCGTCCCCGAGACCATGGAGATGGTCACGGGCCCCATCGAAGCCCAGGCCGAACAGGTCCTCCGGAACCTGGCCGCCATCCTGAAGGAGGCCGGCACCTCCTGGGACCGGGTGCTCAAGACCACCGTCTTCCTCGCGGACATGGGCGATTTCGCCGCCTTCAACGCGGTCTACGAGAAGGCCCTCGGCGGGGCCAAGCCGGCCCGGAGCGCGATCCAGGTCGGCGCGCTGCCGAAGGGCGCCAAGGTCGAGATCGAACTCATCGCGGAGCTGTAGCCCCTCCCCGGCGGCCGGGACCGTCGATCGGTTCGTGAACCATGAGTGAAATTCTCCCCTTGCGGGGAGCGGCACGACTGATATATTAGATATCTGAAGTGCCGGCCATGCTGTCATCCTTGTCCGCAACTTCCAGTGACCAGGGATACGAACATATGGTATCGAGTCGAACGCTCTCCCCCATCCTCCAGACGCGCTCCTTGCGCGAGCAGGTGTACGAGTACCTCCGGGACGAGATGAACCGGGGCGGCCTCCAGCCTGGGGCCTTCCTGGATCTCAACGACCTGGCGCAGAGGCTGGGCATCAGCCGCACGCCCCTCCGGGAGGCCCTCCTGCAGCTCGAGTCGCAGGGCTTCGTGACCGTCCTGCCGCGGCGCGGCTTCCGGCTGAATCCCCTCACCCTGGACGACATCCGGCACTACTACGAGATCATCGGCGCCCTGGAGTCCGCGGCCCTCAAGATCGTCGGATCCACCCTGGATTCCGGGGACCTGCTCCGCATGCACCAGCTGGACAGCGGCATGGCCCAGGCCGTGGCGGCCTCCGACTTCGACAAGTACTACACGCTCAACGTCGCCTTCCACGAGGTCTACCTGGGGCGCTGCGACAACGCACGGATGCTGGCGCAGATCAACCTACTGAAGCAGCGCCTGTACGACTGGCCGCGGCGCAAGGGGATGAACCAGTCCTGGGAGGAGCGCTCCATCCAGGAGCACGAGCGCTTCATTTCGCATCTCGACAAGGGGCAGGTCCAGGAAGCCGCCAACTTCCTCCAGGACGTGCACTGGTCCTTCAAGGTCCAGGAAGCGTTCATCCACCTCTACTACTTCTCGCCGGAGCTGTAGCATGCGGAGCGGTCTGGTCTTCAACGTCCAGCGCTTCTCTCTCCAGGATGGTCCGGGCGTGAGAAGCACGGTCTTCATGAAGGGGTGTCCCCTGGCCTGCGCCTGGTGCCACAACCCCGAGAGCCAGTCCCCGGAGACCGAGATCGTCCGCATGCGCAACCGGTGCATGATCTGCGGGCTGTGCAGCGAGCAGGAACTGGGCGAGCCGGTCAGCCTGGACCTGGACGAGACGGACGTGGAGGCCTGTCCCACCGGCGCGCTCCAGGCCATCGGGAAGCGGGTGGCTTCGACGGACCTCGCCAGGACGCTGCTCCGGGACCGGATCTTCTTCGACGAGTCCGGCGGAGGCGTCACCTTCTCGGGCGGCGAGCCGCTCCTGCAGGCCCGGTTCGTCATCGAGGTCATGAGGATGCTCCGGGCCGAGGGCATCCACACGGCCCTGGACACCTGCGGCTACGCCAAGTGGCCCGACCTGGAGGAGGCCGCGGGGCAGGCGGATCTCGTCCTCTACGACGTCAAGCTGATGGACGAGGCGCGCCACAAGGCGGCCACGGGAGTCTCCAACCGCCTGATCCTGGAGAACCTCGCGGCGCTCTCGCGGATCCACCCGGAGATCTGGATCCGCATCCCGATCATCCCGGGCATCAACGACGACGAGGCCAATCTCGAGGCCACCGCCGCGTTCCTGGCTCCTCTTGCCGGAGTCCGCCAGGTGGACCTGCTGCCCTACCATCCGACGGGCGAGGCGAAGTTCGCCCGCGTGGGCATGACGTACTCCCTGCACGGAACGCCTTCCCCGAGCATCGAACATCTGGAGTCCCTTTCGGAGATATTCCGGGCCAAGGGCCTCCATCCAACCATTGGAGGCCGTCCATGAACGAACGCACCCGGAGATTGCGCCAGGAGAGCCTGGACGCGATTCCTTCCATCACCGCCGAGCGCGCCCTGCTCACGACGGCCTTCTACAGGGAGAACCTGGGCCGCCACAGCCTCCCCATGCTCCGTGCCCTCAACTTCCTGAACATCTGCGAGAAGAAGAGCCTCTGGCTGGGCGAGGCCGAATTGATCGTGGGCGAGCG
>Ga0209099_1002712_pt1 | contig 15180 bp, 11 predicted proteins | sample AD_JPNHW2_MetaG_FD_184430 | JGI IMG/M metagenome (GOLD analysis project Ga0209099, IMG submission 184430) | Active sludge microbial communities of municipal wastewater-treating anaerobic digesters from Japan - AD_JPNHW2_MetaG (SPAdes) (version 2) | ecosystem: Engineered > Bioreactor > Anaerobic... | reverse complement strand
AAGTCAAATTCTCCCTCACCTCGTCGCGCGGCTGCTTCGGCGCCTGCTCCTTCTGCGCCCTCACCTTCCATCAGGGCCGAAATATCAGCTCCCGCAGCCGCCCCGCCATCCTCCAAGAGGCGCACGAACTCACTCGCCTTCCCGACTTCAAGGGCTACATCCACGACGTGGGCGGGCCCACCGCCAATTTCCGCGTGCCCGCGTGCAACAAAATGGCCAAACGTGGTGCCTGCATGGACCGTCGCTGCCTTTCTCCCGAACCTTGCCCCAATTTGAAGCCCGACCACCGCGATTATGTCGAGCTTTTGCGCGAGTTGCGCGCAGTCCAAGGGGTGAAGAAAGTGTTTGTACGTTCTGGCGTGCGTTTCGATTACGCCATGCTCGACCCCGACGACACATTCTTGCGCGAGCTTGTTCAGTATCATGTGTCCGGTCAACTAAAAGTCGCGCCGGAACATGTGTCAGCCGACGTGCTCGCTTTGATGGGCAAGGCGCCTCACCAAACTTTTGAAGCTTTTTCAAAGAAATATGCCGAGCTGAATGCCGAGATGGGGAAGAAACAATACTTGGTGCCCTATTTTATTTCGGGTCACCCTGGCGCTGATCTCGCAGCTGCTCTGGAACTCGCACTTTACCTCAAGCGTACTAGCTTTGTACCCGATCAAGTGCAGGATTTTTACCCCACACCTGGAACACTCGCCACTGCGATGTGGTGGTGCGGCTTCAATCCTCTGGACGGCAAACCAGTCTATGTTGCAAAGGGTGCACACGAGCGGGCCCTGCAGCGGGCGCTCTTACAATTCAATAAACCGCAGAATGCGCCGCTCGTTCGCGAAGCATTACAAAAACTGGGCCGCCCCGACCTGATCGGTACTCGGCCCAGCTGCCTAATTCGACCCTAGTTCGACCCTAATTCGACGCTTGCACAGCCCAGTGCGAAAAACGTTTACTGGATGGTCTCCACGCGGATCATGTTTGTCGTACCCTGTTGCGCCAAGGGCAAGCCTGCCACGATGACAACCTTGTCTCCAGCCTCTAGAAGGCCTTCTGCCTTGCAAATCGAAATGGCCTCGTCCACCACGGCGTCCAGGCGCGTGCCTTTCCCTGAATGCATAAAAGGCACAACACCCCAGTTAAGCGCCATCTGGTGATACAGCCGCTCATCGCTCAAAAAGGCATAAATGGGCATTCTAGGCCGCAGGCGTGACAGCAATCTTGCGGCGTGTCCAGTTTCCGTAAGCACAATGAGCGCCTTTGCGCCACACAAGTAGGCGACCGAAACCGCGTTGTACGACATAATTGCCGGAATATCGCCCGTTTTTACCTCTGGCGGAATGTCGCTATGGAAGTCTTCGTAATCGAACTGTTCCTCGACAATGTCGATAATCGAGCTCATGGTCTTGACCACTTGTACCGGATACTTGCCCATTGCGGTCTCACCGGAGAGCATCACAGCGCTTGTCGAATCGAAGCAGGCGTTGGCCACGTCCGATACTTCTGCACGCGTCGGCATCGGGTTCTCGATCATAGACTCGAGCATCTGCGTAGCGGTGATAACTGGTTTTGCCGCCAAATAGCACTTCTTTATGATGCTCTTTTGTGCAATCGGTACCGTCTCTATTGGCATTTCTACACCCATATCTCCACGGGCTATCATGATGCCATCCGCCTCGTGGATAATCTCGTCGATGTTCGCAATGCCGCGTGCAGACTCGATCTTGGCAATGAGCTTCGTTGTGGGACGCTTTCCTGTGGAGAGCGCAAACCGCTGCACCAGACGCCGCACTTCCTCGATATCGGTCGCACAACGCACAAAAGAAAGAGCGATGTAGTCGATATCGCTGCTCACAGCCCAGGAGATGTCGCTTATGTCTTTTTCCGAGAGGAAGGGAATTGGATAATCGGCCCCAGGAATGGTGAGGTGGGCTTTTGGTCGCAGGGAACCTTCATTTTCGATCTGTACCACAACGGCGTGAGGTTTTTTCCCAACCACTTTGCCGGTAAAATAGCCATCCATCAGGATGATTTTTTGGCCGATTCCACAGATTTTGTCGATGTCCGGAAGATTCGTAAATAAATGCTCAGGCGTAGGTGACTTACTATTCTCAATTCCATTGGCATCTTTGCTTTCTACGATGAGCTGAGCGCCCGCAGCGATTGGCAGATTGGCAGTATAGCCGTAAAGCCGCAACGCCGGCCCTTTGATATCCGCCATAATCGCAACAGGTTTGTGCAACTGCTGCCTCGCCTCACGGATCATTGCCACAGTTTTATCAGCTTCTTCGTGCGTCTTATGGGAGAAATTCAGCCTAAAGACGTCCACGCCTTTTTGGATGAGAGCCTTGATGATCTCAGGGCTTTCGGAGGCCGGGCCTGTAGTCGCCACAATTTTTGTTCGCTGTTCCATATCGCTACCTCGCTTTCAGTCTTTGGGAGCAGACTGAGGGTGTATCTTGATATATTCACGAATCGCTCGTCTTGTTGACTCGAACGATATCATGTTCCATGGAATTGAGTCTGGGGGGACAAAGACAACGCGTGTGGACTCCCTGACGTCAACATGAAGCGAAAGCTCGTCAGCCTCCGTTACGTCCGTCCAAAAATATGTATCACAAGTCCAGTATGGCACGCCCGCGTAAGGGTATTGATTTGGGTAAGAGCCAAGGTAGTGCATCGAGGTGGGCGCCCAGCCAATTTCTTCCAGGCATTCGCGCAAAGCAGCCTCCCCGGCTCCTTCGTTCGGATTCACAAAACCACCAGGGACCGTAAATGTGCCCTTGCGTGGATCCTTGGCACGCTCCAACAACACAATGCCGCGCCCGGTTCCCACGACAATGCTCCCCGACGCCGCCACATTGTGATAATACTGAAAACCGCAGTCCGGGCAGACCCACTTGCGTTCAGGAATCCCGCCCGAAGGCATGCAATGGATATTAGGGCTTGCACACGCAGGACAGACCTTAAAAAGCGCGCCAATGCTTGTCTCTGTTATCTCACTCATTGCACCACTCGATTCCCGACTCTTTCCCAAGAAGGGAAAGTCCAGTATTTTAAGTATACAGTATGGAACCAGATAGTTTCGAGGGGGTCCAGAGGCCTACTCAAGCAAAAACTGAACCAATTGCTCAGAATAAGCCTCAAAAATCACGTAGACTTTCGCCTCAAGCGGAAAAGAACGCAAGATTCCGCGCCTACGTCAGGCAAGCGCCTGAAGCACCAGGTGTCTACATAATGCGTGACGCCAATGGGACAATTATCTACGTCGGCAAAGCCAAGATTTTGAAGAATCGACTCCTCTCATATTTCACGGGACATAAGGAAGCCAAGACCCGACATCTTGTCTCCAAGGTAGAATCCATCGAATGGGTACTTGCCGGCAGCGAATACGAGGCACTCCTTTTGGAGAACAACCTCATAAAAGAGCACAACCCTCAGTACAACATCGATCTGAAGGATGGCAAAACTTACCCATCGATCCGCATCACGAACGAGGACTTCCCCAGAGTTTTCCGCACCCGCCACATTATCAATGACGGCAGCGAATACTATGGCCCGTTCCCAAGCGCAGAGACTATCGATATCTATTTGGACCTCATAAAGCGACTTTTCCCTCTGCGCCGCTGTGTCACACTGAAAAAGCGGGATGCACCCTGCATTTATTACCATATCGGACGCTGCCCTGCGCCCTGCGTAGACAAGATCAGTAAGGAAGCATACCAGGAGCGCGTCAGTGAGGTACGCAAACTTCTCTCTGGGGACACGGCAACGCTTGTCGCGGATCTCAAGACACAAATGGAAACCGCATCTTCGCAATTTCGGTTCGAAGAAGCTGCGCGTCTGCGCGACGCCATCCGCGCAGTGGAGCAATTCGTGGGGCGCAGTACCGTCCAGGATTGGGACACCGAATCCAGGGACTACATCGCCTGGCACAGCGACGGCGACCTCTTGAGTATCGTCGTTTTGCGGATGCGCGAAGGAAGGATGCGTGGCAGGGACAGCTACCTGTCGCCGCTTGTATCGACCGAAGAAGAAGCCGTACAGACCTTTCTTTCGACCTATTACGATGCGTCCAACCCGCCGCCGTCGCAGATGTATCTCATGAAGTCGGTCGACAGCGCGGCGGTACGCAAGTACATACGCTCGCTGCGCTCCTTAAGCGCCCGCACTGATGATTCAAAAGCCAGGCCGCGCGTGGCGTTCGTACTGCCGCGCGAACAGCCCCATACGGCGACCATGCAACTCGCCCTGCAGAACGCCAAGGAAGAACTCATAAAGCGCCGGCGGGAAACCGGTGACATTCAGGCCCTTGTGGAACTGCGCAATCTGCTTAAGCTCTCGCAGGTTCCGCGTCGGATCGAGGGTTTCGATATCGCGCACCTTGCAGGTAAATATACGGTAGCTTCGCTCGTGAGCTTCAGAAATGGCGTGCCAGACAAAAAGAATTATCGATATTTCAAAATAAAAAGCCTCAATGGGGCAATAGACGACTTTGCTTCAATGCGTGAGGCTGTGGCGCGGCGCTACACAAGACTCGTCAACGAAGAGGCAGAACTACCTAACCTCATCCTCGTGGACGGTGGTGCAGGACAAGTCTCGGCTGCAAAAGAAATTATTGACGAAATTGGCCTTGATTGCGACCTCGCCGGGCTCGCCAAAAAAAATGAGGAGATTTACCTGCCAGGTTTGAGCGAGCCTGTCGTGCTGCCCAAAGATTCGCCTGCGCTGCGCATTCTTGTTGCAGTGCGCGACGAGACGCACCGCTTTGCTACGGGGCTTTCCCAAAAACTTCGTACGACGGATTTGCGCTTTTCAAGGCTCCAGACGGTACCTGGCATAGGAGAAACGCGAGCTAAGAAGCTCTTAAAGACCTTCGGCTCGCTCAAAGCGATTGCGGAGGCGCAACCTGAGGAAATAGCAAAGATTGCAGGCGTAAAACGGGAGGTGGCGCTCGAGGTTCGGGAAATCGCTGCGCAATCCTATGGCATGGATTAAGAAAATACGATAAGATAACACAATCCATTCAAGGAGTTTATGATGGACGTTAATTCACTTCAAAGAATTGCGCTGTCTATGCGTAGTTTGACTATCGATGCCATACAAAAGGCCAACTCCGGGCATCCCGGGCTTCCGCTTGGCGCCGCAGAATTGGGTGCTTTTCTCTATGGCGAAGAAATGAACTATGATCCCAGCGACACCTCGTGGCTTAACCGCGACCGTTTCGTTCTTTCCGCAGGACATGGTTCGATGTTTCTCTACTCAATTCTTCACCTTGCAGGTTTCCCGCTCACCATCGATGACATTGCCGCGTTCCGACAGGTCGGCTCAAAGTGCCCTGGACACCCTGAATACAGGGTCACCCCAGGTGTAGAAACAACGACAGGACCACTAGGCCAGGGCGTTGCTAATGCGGTGGGCATGGCCATTGCGGAACGCATGATGGCAGCGCACTTTAACACTGCCGAATCGCCGATTTTTGATCATTATACGTATGCGCTGGTTGGAGACGGCTGTCTGGAAGAAGGAGTTGCTTCCGAGGCGTGTTCGCTGGCCGGCGCGCTTGGTCTTGGCAAGCTCATCGTTTATTACGATTCGAACTCGATAACGATCGACGGGCCCACTTCGCTCACCTTTACCGAAGACGTGGGAAAGCGCTTCGAAGCCTATGGATGGCAGGTTCTTCGTGGAGACATGTACGATTTTGAAGAACTCAAGGCACTCACCGCCGCCGCAAAAGCCGAGAAAAACAAGCCGAGCATCATCATTCTTAAGAGTATTATTGGCAAGGGTTCACCCAACAAACAGGGTACGGCCGGAATTCACGGCTCGCCGCTTGGCACAGAAGAAGCGGTCAAAGCCAAAGCCGGCTTGGGGATCCCCCAAGACACGCCCTTCTGGGTAGCGCCAGAAGCCTACGCCTATTTTGAAGAGCACCGCAAGGTACTTGCCGCCAAAAAGGCAGAGTGGCAAAAGATGTTTGAGGCTTGGAAGAAAGCTAATCCAGGGAAGGCTACTGAATTGGACGCCTGGTATGCAAATAAGCCTTCCAGCGAGCCTATAATGCCTGTCTTCGCAGCAGGAAGCAAAGTGGCGACGCGCAATGCTTCGGGCGAGTGCCTGGGTGCGGTGGCAAAGGCTTGGCAAAACCTCGTTGGAGGCTCGGCTGACCTGACAGGACCAAACGTTACGCAACTCCCTACGGACGCCTCCAGTGCGCCGCCGGACTTTAGCCGCGACAATCCTGCCGGGCGTTATATCCACTTTGGCATTAGAGAGCACGGCATGGCTGCAGTGGCCAACGGGCTTGCGCTCTACGGTGGCGTGCGGCCATTTGTTGCCACCTTCCTTGTCTTTGCCGACTACATGCGCCCCGCCATCCGCCTGGCTGCGCTGATGAAGCTGCCGGTACTCTACGTGCTTACTCATGATTCAATTTTTATCGGAGAGGATGGACCGACGCACCAACCGGTGGAATCGCTTACGGCGCTGCGCACCATTCCTGGCCTCACGGTGCTAAGGCCTGCTGACGCAGAAGAAACCGCAGTGGCGTGGCTTGAGGCAATAAAGAAGACCGATGGCCCTGTGGCACTTGTCTTGAGCAGACAGAATCTTCCTGTAGTTGCCAAAGCCGATCCTGATTGGACCAAAACCATGAAACTTGGCGCCTACATTGTGCGCAACCCACAAAAGGCTCCGGATCTAACCCTGGTGGCTTCTGGCTCGGAAGTATCGCTGGCGCTGAAAGCTGCCGATCTTGTTGCCGAGAAAAAACCCGGCCTTGCGATTAGGGTCGTATCCATTCCCTGCAGAGAGGCTTTTTTTGGTGCCGCTAAGGCAGTCCAGGAAGTCATTCTTGGGCCGCAGGCCAAGGTATTTGTGGCTGAAGCCGGCATTGGCATGGGCTGGGAACGCATTGCCCCGCACGAGAACATCTTCTCAATTGAGCGGTTCGGAGAATCCGGACCGGGAGACAAGGTGGCCGAGCATCTGGGCTTTACCGCAGAAAAGTTTGCGGACAAGATTTTGGCCACGCTCGCATAAGTGATATCCTGACAGAATTGACGTAATAGCCAATCCTGTCAGGAATTACATATTGGTCACGCTGCCCTTCCCAGGTTTTTGCAGGCTTCTCAGATTTCTACAGGTTTTTCAAGTCTTGACCAGTGCGATATAACTCGTGAGGCCGCTTAAGAGCATATCGATCGCAATCGCTGTAAGAATCAAGCCCATCAGTTTTTCGATAGCAGAGAGAAATGCCGGTCCCAGCCGGTCCTCAAGCTTTACGGCGGTAAAGAACACCACCATCGTCACCGCAATGGCGATACTAATCGAACCTATCCACTCCAACATTCTTGAGGGCTCAGACTTGCCTAACAACATCACGGTCGTCATCGCCGAAGGCCCTGCAATCAAAGGAATAGCGACTGGCACGATAAACGGTTCACCGTGGGCACTCTCGTCCACAAGATTGCCACCTGTACCGGGGAACACCATATTGAGGGCGATCAAGAACAGAATAACGCCGCCCGCGATGCGCAGCGTTTCGTCGGAAAGATTGAGCGCGGACAGAATTGCCGATCCAAAGAATAAGAAAAACACGAGCGTTGCAAAAGCGATAAGGCATTCGCGCACGATAATCTTGTTGCGCCTCTCAGACGCTACATTTTTGAGTGCAGAAATAAAAAGTGGGATATTGCCCAGCGGATCCGTAATGAGAATCAGCAATATCGTTGCAGAAAGAAAACTTCGTCTCATAGGTAGTTCAGCCTCATACTCATAAATAGTGACGTCTGGTGACGGTGACGCCAGGTTAGGTCAGGTCACGCCCGATCCTTCGACTTCTGATTCACCTTCTGATTCGCCATTTGATTCACCTTTTGGGTGCGGCGGACAGAAACCACTGAAGAAGCCAGGACCGCCACAATGATGATAACGCCACCCAGCATTGACCTCGCCGTGGGGCGCTCGCCTGTTGCCAAAAAGACCCATAAGGGATTCAAAATCGGTTCCAAAACCGCGATCAACATACTCTGCAAGGCAGTTATCCGCTTTATCGCGTAGCCCAAAAGTATGCTTGCCACACCCACCTGCAAAAGCCCTAAGCCCCCCACCGCAGCAAGCGACTTCAGACTCAAGACAGGCGCCGGCATAAAAATCGAAATGATACCGGCAATAACCGCCGCAAGAATATGGGCAAGGAACAAAGACGAAAGCGGATCCGCATCTTTTTGCTTGCGCAACAACACTGAGTTGAGCGCAAATGTCACTCCAGAGGCAACTGCAGCAAGATCGCCTATGAGGTCCCCGCCTTTCAGCGAATCCAGAAAAAACAACACCATGCCCACGCAGATCGCAGCCAGGGCCGCCCAGTGTTCAGGCGCAGGTTTTTCTTTGAGCATCGGCCCGCCCAAGATAGCCACATAAATAGGCGCCGTGTATTGCAACAAAATCGCATTGGCAGCAGTGGTATTCTTGTTCGCAAAGACAAAAAGCAACATTGTAGCCGCATATGCGAACGCCGCGCCTATCTGTGCGCCCGACCAGGTAATCTTGGGCTTGCGAATGCAAACCCAAATGAGAAGGGCCGCAATAAGACTTCTTGCGCAGGAAATAGCAAAAGGCTGCCAATCGATCATCTTGATGAAGATTCCTGCAAGACTCCAAAGAATGGAGCACACTACCATGGCTGCGATGCCCCGCACTTCCTGACTGTTGTGATCCATCTTAACCTCGTCACCCGCTCATCTTAGCGCTCAATTTCTGATACACGATACGATGAGGCCTGTCTGCGTCGATTCCCAAGAGCTCGCGCCTGAACTGCGCATATTCGGTCCAGTTTCCGTCGAACCAGCGTACCTGCGAGTCGCCCTCAAAGGCGAGAATATGCGTGCAGACTCGATCCAGGAACCAGCGGTCGTGGCTTACCACCAAAGCGGAGCCTGCAAACGTATCCAGAGCTTCCTCAAGCGCGCGCAAGGTGTTTACGTCCAGATCGTTCGTCGGTTCGTCCAGAAGCAGGACATTGGCGCCTACCTTTACCATCATCGCCAGATTAAGCCTATTCCGTTCTCCTCCGGAAAGCGAGCCCACTTTCTTCTGCTGATCCTGGCCCGAAAAATTGAACCAGCTGCAGTAAGCGCGACTGTTGATCTCCTTGCGTGGCCCGGCTTGTCCACCCGCTTTGGCGCCACCCTGTCCAGGGCTGCCTTTTCCGCCCTGCCCCGCCCCTAGCACGATGATGTCCAGCCCATCGCTGAGCTGCTCCCACACCGTCTTATCAGGATCGAGCGAAGCACGCATCTGATCGGCATACGCCATGACGACCGTGTCGCCCAACACAATGCTGCCGGAATCAGGGGTTTCCTGTCCCGTAATCAACTTGAGCAAAGTAGTTTTTCCTGCACCATTGGGACCGACAACGCCCACAACCGCACCTGGCGGAACCTCAAAATCGAGATTCTGGAAAAGCAGCTTGTCACCAAAAGACTTGCTCAGTTTGTCGGCCTTTATAACAACCTTGCCGAGCCGTGGCCCTGGCAGGATGGTGATCCTGGATTCGCGGATTTTCTCTTTGGTCTCTTCGGCCAGGAGTTTTTCGTACTGCTCGATGCGCGCCTTGCTCTTGGCATGGCGCCCCTTGGCGCTCATCGATATCCATTCAAGTTCGTGTGCCAACGTGCGTGCGCGCTCGGACTCGCCCTTTTCTTCAATTTCGAGCCTGCGCTTTTTCTGTTCCAGCCAGCTGGAGTAATTGCCCTTCCAGGGGATACCCTCTCCGCGGTCCAGCTCGAGAATCCAACCGGCCACATTGTCCAGAAAATACCGGTCGTGCGTTACCGCGATGACCGTGCCTGCGTACTCGCGCAAGTGGCGCTCGAGCCAGGCGACTGTCTCCGCGTCCAAATGGTTCGTGGGCTCGTCCAAGAGCAAAATATCGGGTTTTTGCAAGAGCAGCCTGCAAAGCGCGACACGGCGGCGCTCGCCTCCGGACAGCGTGTCCACAACCTGGTCTCCAGGAGGGCAGCGCAGCGCTTCCATGGCAAAATCCAGCCGCGAGTCCAGGTCCCAGGCGCCCAGCGCATCCAACTTTTCCTGGAGCGCCGCTTGCTTGGCCGCGAGCTTGTCAAAATCCGCATCAGGATCGCCAAACGCTTCGTTGACCTGGTCGAATTCTGCAAGAGCATCGACCACTTCCTGTACGCCCTCGCTCACCACCTCGCGCACGGTCTTGCCCGGTTCGAGGTAAGGCTCCTGCTCCAAAAATCCGACCGAGTAACCCGGCGCGCAGGAGATTTCTCCAGAAAACTCCGTGTCTCTCCCCGCGATGATACGCAACAGCGAAGATTTGCCTGACCCATTAAGGCCGATTACGCCGATTTTTGCGCCATAAAAGTATGATAAACTTATGTCTTTAAGTACTTGCTTTGTTCCGTACCGCTTGGATACGCGGTACATCGAGTAGATTATTTTCTTGTCGTCGTAGGTGCTGGCCATGCCCTACTATAGCTATAAATCCAGAATTCGTCTTCCCCTTGGCCGGCACCTAGACTTGCACATTCGCGTGCTAAAAAGCGGGGATTATTTTTTCAGTTGATTCTGAAAGGCGCTAAGATGGTTCTCTGACGCATCCTTCAGTGTCTGGAAGAGCGCCCTGATGTCGGCATACGCGGCCGTCTGAACCTCCGGCTCGGCAAGGAACCTGGTGTACATGGCGATATTCTCAATCTCGGCCTGTACCCCTGCCTTATTGGCTTCCTCCAGTGTTGAGGGAACCACAATTCTACTAGCTGCGTCGTCTGGCGGCACACTCAAATTGTATTTTGAGAATGCGCTCTTCAGATACGAAACATGGGTCTCCTCGGCGTCGACAATGTTGCTGAAGGGCCTCACATTCCCGAACTTTGCCAGAATGGCCTTGTACTCGGCTCGGGCCAGGTATTCGTCCTGGATTGCGTAGACGAGCATCTCCTGGATTGTGAGATCTTTATCCGCCTTCGCTGCAGCGGCGCCATACAGACCTTGTGTTGTAGCCGCATAAACTCCTGATGCCAGTACGCACAGCAAGAGGCCGACCACTAAGACTTTCTTCCTAGACCCTTTTGTCGATCCTTTCGTCATTGTCTCCGTGATTTCCATACATACTCCTTGTATTTTGGATATACGGGAAACACCGGGCTATAAAATATGTTACACCTTGAATATTACATTTAATTGATATTTAAGACTTATGGTATATATTGTTATGAGGCAGATGCTTCGATTTCCTTGAAATAGCGCACGGTCCGCACGCGCAGCTCCATGGTCGCATCGTCGTCGCAGACGAGGATGGCCTTGGGATGCAGCTGTAAGCAGCTCAACGTCCACATGTGATTGATGCCTTCTTCGACCGCCTTGTGCAGCGCCATGGCCTTGTTCTGTCCCGACACAAGAATGAGCACTTCGCGGGCATCCATTACGGTGCCTACGCCCACCGTAAGCGCCGTGGATGGCACTTTATCGGGATCATTATCGAAAAAGCGACTGTTGGCCCGTTTTGTATCCTCGGTGAGTGTTTTAACGCGCGTGCGCGAGGATAAGGACGAGCCGGGTTCGTTGAACGCCATGTGGCCGTCCTCGCCCACACCGCCTACAAAAAGGTCGATGCCGCCGCAGAGCTGGATTTTCTCTTCATATTGGGCGCATTCCGCGTCCAGGTCCGGCGCCATGCCGTTCAGGATATGCACATTCTCTTTCTTTATATCTATATGAGAAAAAAAGTTATCCCACATAAACCTGTAATAGCTTTGAGGATGCTCAGGCGGCAGGCCCACGTACTCGTCCATATTGAACGTGATGACGTTCTTGAACGAAACCTTGCCCTGTTTATAAAAGTCGATGAGGTACCGATACATGCCAAGCGGCGTAGAGCCTGTCGGCAGGCCGAGCACAAAAGGCCTGGCAGGGCTTACCTGGCTCGCCCGACCGTTGGGCCCTATCTCCGCTGTGACAGCGTTAATCCTTGCCGCCACGTAGCTGGCAGCCCACACTGCCACTTCGTCGTAGCTATCCCTTATGACAACTCGCATGGCTTATCCTCAATCCTGATCAATATCATGATCTGCACGTGGAGTGGGCTTGCCCTCCAAAGCCTTGTTCGCACTGTCGGCGGCCGCAAAGGTTGAGTACACAAACTTCCCGTTCACCATAGTGGCCACTACATCAAAGTTGGGCGAAATAATAGTGAGATCGGCAATATAGTCAGGGCTCAGTTCCCCACGCCTGTCAAACTTGTGGATGCGGGCAGGGTTGGATGAGGCCATTTTTACGGCCGATTCCAGCGATATGCCATAGCTCACAAGGTTCGCAAGCCCTTCTATCATGGTGAGCGAACTCCCGGCGATAACGTCGTCGGTACAGCGCAAGAACACCTTGTCGCTCAAATAGACTTCTTCATTGTTGGCAAAGAATGGACCTTTGGCCTGCTTTGTAGGCTTGAGCGCATCGGTTACGAGCACGATATTGGTGTCCGGCTTATCGCGCACAAGAAGCCGCACCAGGTCCGGGTGCACATGCTTGCCGTCCGCAATGATCTCGCAGGACAAATCCGGTTGGATAAGAATAGCACCAACCGCGTTCGGGTTGCGGTGGTGCAGTTGGCTCATTGCATTGAACATGTGCGTTGAGTGGCGGATGCCTGCCTGCATACCCTCGATGATATTCTCGTAGGTGGCGTTCGTATGCCCTGCCTGGAGCACTATGCCCATTTTTATGCAATAGAGCGCAAGCTCCCGCATTCCTTTAAGCTCTGGCGCGACTGTCATGCTGATAATATGTCCATCGCTGGCTTCGTAGAGCTGGTTCATCAGGTCCAGATCCACCGGCTTTACCGACTCCGGTTTTTGTGCACCGAGCCGGTCTGGGGAAATGAATGGACCTTCCAAATGGATGCCAAGGATTGTCGCGCCACGTTCAAAGCCAATAGCGGCAGAAATTGCGCGTATTCCATTGAGCATCTCATCTGTGCTCATAGGATAAAGTGTTGGTATAAAAGAAGTTACTCCGTATTTAGCCAAGAGCTCCGACATGTGCAGAATCGAACTCGTGCTCAAATCCTCGGTGCCATAACCGCCAAAACCATGGATATGTGTGTCTATAAGGCCAGGTATCACGTAGTTTTGGCGTGCATCAATCACTATGTCAGAAGAGCCAAAGTGCTTTTGCTTAAAGCGCCGCTCCGAAAAAACGTCGGCAATCCTGTCTCCATCTATCAAAACGGCGCTATCTGGCATCTGCGCGTATCCAGAAACGACCGTGGCGTTATGAATACAGATCAGTGCCATTTAAAATACTCCCTTATTGAGCCTTATTGAGCAGCCGGAGTTGGTGCAGTCTGAGTAGCATCACCCGCAACAGTGTCAGCCGAGGAAGAAGCATCCGCGCTGCCCTGAGTAGCCTCAGTCAGCTTGTCAGTCCATTCTTTTTGCATGGACTTAATCATGTCGAAAACCTGATGCCCTTCCGGATAAGATTTCTTAAAGTAGCTCTCTGCCTTGGAGAGATCGATAAGCGCCTGGGTAAGCCGCTCCGGAGTCTCACCAACCTCGACGTCGAGGAGCGCACGATAGAAATACAAGGCTGCATATGCATCGTCTGGCTGTTCTTTTGTGAGGTTGCGATTCAAATAGTTGAATGCAGAGGTCGGATCGTTTGCGGAGAGCCATGTGGAAACCAAAGAACGCACGACGTCCGGGTTGCCCGGGTACGAAGCGGTAACAGCGTCCGCCGCCTTGTTCGCTGCAGCTGCATCACTAAAGTTTACCGCCACAAGATGGCGTACCAGGGTGGGATAATACTGGTCCGGAAAATCATTCTCAAAACCGTCCAAATACGCATTGAGCATGTCCCGGTTCGATAGCGCCAGACCGGCCTCTATGCCGACCACATAGCCATTTGCAAGCATCGAGCGGTCATTTTTGTCTGCAATGATCTTGTCAGCGAGCGCAGGCATGGACTGATAGTCGCCAAGCCCATAGTAGGTATCGGCCAATCTGAGGGTCAGCGCGAGGTTGTCGGGGTCAGTTTCCATTGCCTTGAGAATTACATTCTTGGCGCCTTCCCAGCTCTGGGAGGCAACCAGCATCTCTGAATACCGATCCAGACTTACCGGCGTATAAAGATCATAGGCATATGCCCTTTCGAATTCGGTAGCGCCGTCGTTCAGGATCGTTGTGTCGTCCAAGAGCCACTGACCCTGATAATTCTTCCATACGTCATAATAGTAGTTGCCGAGCATATACGAGAGAACCGGCGGAATTTCCTCACCCTTCTCCTCCAAACTGCTGGCAATCGTCGCCGGTGAAAAGTCGATTGGCTCTATTGGGTCACTTGTGCCCTCTTCGCGCAGAGTCGCAAGGTCCTTGCCTTCCGGAACATCGGTAAAAACAAACGAGACGTGCATGGCAGTTTGCAGATAGCCGTCCAAAGCGACTCTGATTTTTTCTGCAAAAACATAGGGATTGCTATTGTCTGCATCGGCTTGAGAAAGCAGAGCCCAGGCCGAGGCCCATTTGCCTTGTTCTATCAGCGCTTCGCTATTCTTTATTGTGTCTTGATCTGTGGCTGGAGCATCCCTGAAAAGCGCAAGCACTTCAGCTTGAGTGTGCACGCCGCTTTGCGGCTCGACCTTCTCTGCAAATTGAACTTCGCTTTCCGCCTGTGCGTCGCCCTGTGCCTGCACTGCTGGTTCAGCCTGGTCTTGCGCAAAAACGCCCATGGGCACGACGAGGCAAAAGGCAATCGCAACCGCTATAATTCCATTCTTCATGGAGAATTTCATCTGATCTCCTTCTCGCGCCCTCTGTATTCGAACTTATGAACACTCAAATCTACAGGCACGATTTCAATGCATACTATAACAACAATAATAGCATACTATTACGGCCTTCGCATACATATCTTGCAGAAGCAACCGGTTTTTGTGTAGCATTTCTCCCTCAAGATCCATGCAAGCGAGGAACCAAGGGCTTCAGACCGGATCAAGGACACCTTTACATGAGCGACACCGAAGATGCAACACCGAACAAATTTGTAAAAATAGGCTTGGCCGCAAAAAACGACCTCGACTCCGATGTAAATGAATTTGACCACAGCGTGCTTGCGCAGAACCTCCAGGCATTATCCACCATCTATGACGAAATTGCCCAA
>Ga0209099_1002709_pt1 | contig 15187 bp, 7 predicted proteins | sample AD_JPNHW2_MetaG_FD_184430 | JGI IMG/M metagenome (GOLD analysis project Ga0209099, IMG submission 184430) | Active sludge microbial communities of municipal wastewater-treating anaerobic digesters from Japan - AD_JPNHW2_MetaG (SPAdes) (version 2) | ecosystem: Engineered > Bioreactor > Anaerobic >... | reverse complement strand
ATCCCAGCGTCCTGGCTCCCATATACTTGGTGGTCATAACAAACCCGGCTGCAGGGTAGACAGCGCCAGAAGTTCCGATCACTAAGAATATATCGCAGTTCTGGAGAAGTACCTCGATCTTATCCAGATGATAAGGTATTTCTCCGAACCACACTATATCAGGTCGCAACATTGCTCCACAGGCTGAACAATAGGGGATAGGATTCTGATCCAGAATCTCTTTTGTGGGATAATGTCGTAAACAATCAGTACAAAAACAGGTGTGAAGACTTCCATGCATTTCCAGAACGTTATGAGAACCAGCCCTTTGATGAAGGCCATCGACATTCTGAGTAATTAGCCAGAATCTTTCTCCAAACATCTCTTCGATCCTGGAAAGAGCATAGTGCCCGGGATTAGGCGAAGCTTCGATAGCCTTTCGATATCTTTCCCGATAGAAATTCCAAACAAGCTTCGGATTTCGCGCAAACCCCTCAGGTGTTGCCACATCCGATACCGCATGGTTTTCCCAAAGACCACCGCTATCCCGAAAAGTCATGATTCCAGATTCGGCACTGACTCCTGCTCCGGTCAGAGCGACGATCTTTGGCTTCCTATCTGCTGTCATTCTATTTGATCATCAGCATCTTGCCGGTCTGGACCTTTCCTGAAGAGCTAAGCCTGTAATAATATACTCCGCTGGAAACTTGACGGTTATTATCGTCTGTTCCATTCCAGATCACACTATGAGATCCGCTAGCCGTCATTCCATTGACCAGAGTTTTTACGAGCTGTCCTCTCAGATTGTAAATGGAGAGATCCAGATCCGAGGGCATTGTATTCGAGAAACTTATCGTAGTCGTAGGATTAAAGGGATTGGGGTAGTTACCGATAAGCTTCAGAATCGCTTGAGTCTGGTTCGGATCGTTGTTTTCGACAGGATCAGATTCCAAACGGACATCGTCAATATACCAACCTTCGGCGTTGACATAACCATCAGCTCCAAATACGAACCTAAACTTCGCAGTTCCCGAGTACTGAGGCAATTCAAAAGTGATCTCCTGCCAATCGTGAGTTCCGGAGAATATTGGCGTGCCAGCGTTGAAGGGAGAAGCGTCATTATTATACGAAACGTAAGGATATCCCCCAACTGGTGTGATCAGAGTCCACGGTCCGTTGTTTACTGAGATCTCCACATTGCCACCATCCCAGGCGTATTGAGGGTTGGTATGCTGTTCTGCAGCTATCCATTGGTAGTATTTCAAACGTGAATTAACCCCAAGCGGCATCTCAGGACTTATCAAAGCTCCATATGAACTATTCGCGTATGCAGTAGCGCCAGTACCTCCGAACTTAGCAGAGAAACCACCACCGTTCGTATGATTCCTGTTTGAAGAACGATGCCATTGGTTTACAAATCCGGTTTGTAAAGTCGTTGTCGCCCAATTCTGGAAGTCTGGTTCGAATGTATAGCTCATTAACCCTGTATTGAAGGAAATCGTCCCGGTTTCTTCCTGGTCATTTTCTGAGATCAGGACATAATTAAAAGACAAGATCTCGCCATCCGGGGCAGATTCAGACACGTTGATGGTAAATGAGTTCTGCGTTGATGCTGTTTGTCCCGGATCAACCTGGTTGAAATAGACATCAGAAGCGGAAAGCGAGAAATATGGACTGTCTTCCATCAGTAACAACATAGGAGAATAGCAGTTTCCGCTACCTGTATTATCCAAAGTGACTGTAACGGTAGGACTGTCTCCGGGATTGATCTGACCACCACTATTGACGATCTGATAGCTGCTAAGACTTAGAACCGGTGCGTTGAGGGTCAGATTCCCGCTCGATTGAGAAGTAAAGCTGTCAAAGCTGGAATTGAACCCCAGCAACGCGAGGGTCTGATCAGGATATGATCCTGTGACTCTGATATTGAAAGCATTTGCTATAACGATCGAATCGCCTGAAGCCAATGCGTTAAAATTCAAGGCTGGGCTCAACACATTGATGTTGGGTGAATTCGAGGTAAGCATCATTGTCCCGGCGTTTGCCTGATTGACCATTCCAACGTTTTTGACAGTGCAGTTCAATGAATATGTGTGTTCTGTTTCGATCAGGTTGTTAGGTGTGTTGACCGCGACAGACGTGCAAACAATATAAGGCATTTGTGTGGCGACAGCCTGGAAAGTGCCCTGATAACTATAATGATTTGGAGCATTAATAAACATCTGATACGTACCCGGTGTAAGCGGGCTCAGTAATGAGACATTGATCAGTCCACTGCCGTTTGCCGTGCCCTCAAATATGATCGTACTTCCCTGTTTGATCCTCATTGACGCGTCAGGCGCATTGGTTTGAATCTGGTAGTTGTTGACTCCGATCATCCAGGCTGGCGGAAGCTGAGCCTGAATAGGCTGCGGAGTATCCGTCCAGATCATCAGAGCAGGATCTCCGAAAAGATTGGTCTCATAATCAACCCAGTACATCACCGGCTGATTGTTGATATAAGGTATGTTATCGATCTTAGAATCAACCAGGGTCCAGCCTAGTTCTTGTATATTCTCACCGAATATAGCGTCCATATACTGTCTGTGGATATACTGGGATGCTCCGTCCGTGGAACCCTGCGATCCCCAGCCATAACGTGAATGAGCGATCATCCCTGTTGCAGAATTAGCGATCGAGGTCATCTTTTCAGTGATACAGTCGCCGACGTAACTCCCAGGATTGGTGTCACGATTGTCAAACGATCCGGAATAGCATCCCTGAGTAAAATAGATAGAGAAATTATGATTCGTTCCGTTGTTGGTAATGGTATTGTTTGTGACCTGTCCATTATTCAGACGCATAGTATAAGTTGTATTAGAATGACCGAGATGATTGACCAGATTTGGCCCCTGTGATAGCATGGGCTGGATCTGCGCAGCGCCCCAACTGTCTGCCGCACCGTAAGTCCGATCATAGAGTGTTGTAATATTCCAGCTTGTGGGAACCCCGACGGTTGTATAACCATTAGTGCTGGAGCCTCCGATCATCTCATCCATATAATCGCCACCCCAGGTAGGACCTTCCCAAAGCCACTCTCCTGCGAAGAAAGCAGATTTTACTTCGGTTTCTACCGGGATGATCAAGTAACCCATGATCTTGTTGATCTGATTGGCGATCTCCGTATCATTATTGTAGCATATCCTTCCGATGGCGAATTCAGGGGCAAAGTCGGATTCATACATTTCTCCCCAGTTTGCGTCATTATCTGTGTTCCAATTACCATCCAGGCAGTTGTAATACATATCGGCAGGGATGTCCGAATCAGATTCTCCACCCTGTCCCATATTCACAGTGAAACCCCTGTGAGGTATCACGTCCGTATCTCCGGCTAGAAGCACGTATCTGAGGGAGTTGCCGGGAAACATGCTGATCAGATAGTTGCGGATCTTCTCCTGAGTATCGGCACCGGTAACGGAAGCAGTTATATCCTGAACGGATTTCATCAAGACCTGATAACCTTTTTCAGTATAGATATCTTTCAACGGCTGCCATTGGGCAGTCTTGGCGGCATCGTGAATAATAATATATTCGTATCCTGTTGTTCTTTCTTCATAACGAGGAACTGCATCGCCATTATCAACTGAGCTTAAAAGCTGTCTGGTGATAAACCCATCTTGTCTTAGGAGTCTGCGGGCAGCCGCTGCTGCTTCGCTCGGCGAGGATTCTATAGTGACTGTCAATCTTGAGTAGTAAACAAGCTCAGAACGCAGGGGATGATATTCGAAAGGACAAACTGCCGTGAACGCCAAAGAGTGCCCCGCAAGGAATTCAGTCCTGAGACCATTGTCCGTAACCACCGGAAATCCTTCATCTGATGAATAAATAAAGGGATTGGGAAGATCGGGCGTTATCCTGCCGCTATATGAAAAAGGATACTGCTGCTGTATCGGAGCGATCGCTTTGACCAGATCAATGGTTTTAGGATTGCTACGTTCCACTTTTATTAATGTGGCAGAAGTGCCTAGAGGAATGAGAAGCTTCACACCAAACCACGGAAGAGCAGGATCACCGGGAGTTCCGATCGTCTGCGCGCCATCTAGAGTCACTCTGGAATATTCATTTCGGCTATCGACCCCGGGATTCCCCAGATCATAACTAAACACGGTCGAAGCGACTAATCCCATGATCAGGGACAATGCCAGCAGTAATAAGATGTACTTTTTCATAAGAATCCAACTTTATTCAGTTAATAATATGATTACTATCATGCAATGGTCATTCCAATTACCAAGAAACCCTCATTACTTTCGCATTTCAGTGCAAGAATCTCGGGAAATATCTTCCCTTGATAAAATGGTATGCTTACCGTATGCCTCCCGTACGCTGCCCGTACGGTATCCGTACGAGTATTCGAAATTCGTAAACAAACGATACTAGTGGAATAGACGATCCTTGTAGCGGAATGAAGGGAAGAGACTGGTTAAGAATAGTTCAGCGGGAGGGGTACTGATTGAGTAATTCAATCTCCATGGCGAATCACAAGATCCTTGAGTAAACGTTTGGGCACGTGATGAATACTTTCCGCGTCACGATAATACTCTATGTCATCCGGATCTATTACATCTTCGATCACGACGGTTTCCGCGGGTTTTCCCAACGCCAGGCAGAGGAGAATATCCAGTTCATCGGGGATGGCAAAGTCTGCCCTGATCTTGTCACGGTCGAGTGCCGCGAGCATACAGCCCCCAAATCCTTTCTCCACAGCATTCAGAAGCATTGTCTGCGCCGCAATACCGGTATCGACCTGAAGATACTTCGAGGCATTGGCAAGACCGAGAATGAGAATGTAAGCAGTGGGACGCTCCGATAAAGACGGTCCGTCCCAGTAGCGCAGATATCCTGCCCACTTGAGGTTGGGGAACAATTTGGCGCAATCTTCCTCACTCGTCACCGGAAGAAATCTTAAGGACTGCATGTTGCCAGCGCTGGGGCAAAGGCGCGCGGCTTCCAGGATCGAACTCATCACCATTGGCGAAATCATGGCATTATGGTCAAATCTACGGTAACTACGATTCTTTCTAACTAGTTCTGAAAACATATTAAAGTCCTGCTTTTTATCTATAACTCTTTTAGCTTATTATGCAATGTCTTACGGTCAACTCTCAGTATCCTCGAGGCAAGAGATTTATTCCCATTGACCGAATTCAGAACATCATTGATATATTGGCGTTCAACTTCTGCTAAGCTGCGGGTCAGATCCTGGCTATGAGACAAGCTAAACTTCATATATTCTGGAAGATCACTCACTTGAATAGGTTGATCCTCACTCATCACGACCAGCCGATAGATGAGATTTTCCAGTTCGCGAACATTGCCTTGCCAATGGTAATTCTCCAGGGCTGTCATGACTTCGGGACTGAGGCTCGGTATCTTCGCGGAATTCTCCCGTGCATACTTTTCGAGGAAATGATAGACTAACAGAGGAATATCACCAATGCGTTCCCTCAGAGGGGGAAGATGGATGGGGAGGACGTTCAGACGGTAGAAGAGATCCTCACGGAATCCTCCCTGCCTGATCAATTGGCTCAAGTCCTTGTTCGTGGAAGCTATGACTCTGATGTTCACAGGGCGGGGTGATTTTGAACCGATCATCGCGACTTGACGATCCTGCAGCACCCTGAGGAGTTTAACCTGCATGGACAGAGAAGTTTCGCTGATCTCATCAAGGAAAATGGTTCCGCCGTCTGCTGTTATGAAGTAGCCCGCGCGTGTTTCGATCGCGCCGGTGAATGAGCCTTTAGTATAGCCGAAAAGTTCTGCTTCCAGCAAGGTTTCTGGGATTGCCCCGCAATTCACCGGAACAAAGGGTGTTTTTGCGCGTTTGGAATGATAGTGTATCGCTCTGGCGACGAGTTCCTTACCCGTGCCGGATTCACCCTGGATCAGAACGGTAGCGTTGTTTGAACAGGATTTACGGATAGCGCTGTAAACTTTCGTCATAGCCGCTGATGTGCCGATCATGCCATAAGGATTCGATTGTGTTTGGTGCGGACGATCTGCCAGGCGCTGTTGCTGGACTTTGATCATCACCTGGTTGATCGCTTCAAAAAGCTCTTCATCGGTAAAAGGTTTGGTCAGATACTCCTCAGCGCCGACCTTGACGGCTTCGATCGCACCCTCGATCGTTGGATAGCCGGTTATCATGATCACTTTGATACGTGGGTGGTTCTCATGCAGATGCCTGATCAGATCCAGCCCTGTCGCTTGTGGCATCTTATAATCGGTGAGGACAAGTTCGATCGGGATCGTGTCTATGATCTCCAGAGCTTGGTTGACGCTTGTTGCCGTGTGACAGGAGAAGCCCTTGGGACCCAGCTTTCGGCGTAGCATCTCAAGAGTGTCCGGAGAATCATCCACGATCAATAGTTGAGCTTGAATATCAGGCATCTTCACCTCCTAGAACAACGGTAAAACGAGAGCCTTCCCCGGGTTCACTCTGAACATCGATCGTTCCATTGTGACTGGTGACTATACCATGAACGACCGAGAGTCCCAGCCCGGTTCCCTGGTCTATATCCTTTGTAGTATAAAAAGGCATGAAAATCTTAGCCATGACATCTTTGGTCATGCCTATTCCGGTGTCACTGACTGAAAAGCTGATATTCCCCTGCACTTCTTTGGTGCTGAGAGTAAGGACGCCACCATCCGGCATGGCTTGCATAGCATTTACTGCAAGATTGATCATGATCTGGTGCAGTTGATTAGGATCGGCTGTGAGGTGGGGGAGATCTGGATCAAGTTCACGCCTAATGCTGATACCTTGCCTCTCGCACCGGCTCTCTAGAAAATAGAGACCGTCATTGATCAGCTTGTTTAGATCAACTGACGTTTTGCGAGGTGGAACCTGACGTGAGAACAGCATCAATTTGCGGATTATCTCTCTGGCATGCAGAGTTGAACTCAGAATCCTTTTCACATCGGAACGAGTTTGATCGTTGATAGTATCGTCCTCTTCGATGAGCTGGGCAAAGCCCATGATCGTTGCTAAGGGTTCATTGATCTCATGCGCAATACCCGCCGCGAGCTGACCGATCGTTGCCAGTCTGTCTGCGTGACGAAGCTGATCCTGCAATTGGGCGTTGTTTTCTTCTGCGCCTTTCCGCTCGTGTATCAGGGCGATCTGCTTGGCAATGGCATCGATCAGGCTATGTTCCTCAGGGAGGAAATCAGGAGCTTGGGGATGATCAGCGCTGGTCTGGTAGAATATCTCCAGTATCCCGCGGGGTGAATAGTTTACAACGATCTCGCAGGAAAGGGATTTGGGACTTTGAACTGAAGGCTTGGTGCTATAAACCCGTCCATCGAGCATTAGTCTTACATCAGCGAGTTCAGGATACTGCATTGCATCCGGGATCACGCTGATCACCCGGCTCAAGACTTCATTCAGATCCAGATCGGGCTGGTGAGCGATGTCATTTATGCTGTACAAGCAGGTAAGTTCCTTGATCCTTTCCTGCAGGGCGTTGAGAAGTTCTGTTTCTTTGATGTTGGTCATTTCCTCTCATAAAAGAAAAGGATCCGGTCGGATCAGATCTTCCCGGATCCTTAGGTTAGTTTATTATATCAGTCCCTGATCCATCATAGCATTCGCTACTTTGATGAATCCGGCAACGTTAGCGCCTTTCACATAATTGATCTTAGCGCCATCTTTACCATATGTCACACACTGCTCATGGATCGCTTTCATAATACCATGAAGCTTGGCATCGACTTCTTCGCGGCTCCAGGAAATACGCATGCTGTTCTGAGTCATCTCCAGTCCGGATGTCGCGACGCCACCAGCATTGGCAGCTTTGCCGGGACCGTAGAGAACGTCGGAGGCAAGGAATACTTCCACGCCATCGGGAGTCGTGGGCATATTAGCACCTTCAGAAACGCAGACACATCCATTCTTGATCAAGGTCTTGGCTTCTTCGCCGTTGATCTCGTTCTGGGTCGCGCAGGGAAGAGCTATATCACCGGGGATGATCCAGGGACGCTGACCGGCATAGTATTTGACGCCGAATTCTTCAGCATACTCGCTGATCCTGCCACGTTTGATATTCTTCAGTTCCATCAGGTATTCCCACTTGTCACCTTTGATACCGTCAGGATCATGGATGAAGCCGTCGGAATCGGAAGCAGTGACGACCTTACCGCCGAGTTGATTCACTTTTTGGATGGCATACTGGGAAACATTGCCGGATCCGGAAATGAGAACAGTCTTGCCTGCAAAGCTCTGTCCCTTGGTCTTGAGCATTTCTTCGGCAAAATATGTCGTACCATAACCGGTTGCTTCGGGACGAACGAGACTTCCGCCCCATTCCAGACCCTTACCTGTCAGGACACCGGTGGCTTCGTTCACGATCTTCTTGTACATTCCGTACATGTAACCGATCTCACGCTTGCCAACGCCGATATCACCGGCTGGGACATCCGTATTGGGACCAATGTGGCGATAGAGCTCGAGCATGAATGAATGGCAGAACCGAAGGACTTCATCGTCTGAACGACCACGGGGATTGAAATCAGATCCGCCTTTACCTCCACCCATGGGCAGAGTCGTCAGGCTGTTCTTGAAGATCTGTTCAAATCCGAGGAACTTCAGGATTCCCAGATTCACGCTTGGGTGGAAGCGCAAACCGCCCTTGTAGGGACCGATAGCGCTGTTGAATTCCACTCTGTAACCACGGTTGACGATCACTTCACCAGAATCGGTCATCCAGGGCACTCTGAATATAATGGTTCTTTCGGGTTCCACTATACGGTCGAGGATCTTGGCTTTCCGATACTGGGGATTGGAATCATAAACATCCCAGATCGTTTCAACAACTTCGGTCACCGCTTGGATGAACTCGGGTTGATCGGCATTTTTCGCCGATACCTGATGTAGAAATTCGTGCATAGTCATTTACACATACCTCCTGTGTCATTTATTACGTTAGCACGTTTCATATCTCATATCACACAAATCTACTTAATAATGACTGCGTTCTTTCCGTCAAACAAAATCTTCAGTGAACTGTTCAGCTTCTTAACAGTGAAGTATATCCCTTCTCTCACAGTAGGTTGAGAATTTAAGTAGTCCCAGTCGAGAAAGTCTGATTTAGCTTTCTCCCAAACTGTCAGATATCCCACATTCATGGAAAACAGGTTATGAAAGAAGTGAGAACCGTGTGAAGCTTCAATGGACATATTTGGTAGAACCACTTCGACAATGACCTTGGCATTTGAGATCTGACTCCATGCTACTGGTATCCCCAAAAACCTGTCACTCGTACCCCAACGTCCCGGTCCGATCAGAACATACTGCTTGTGTTCCTGTCTCAGCTCCGCGTTGATGATATCGAGTTCTGCCGCGATATCTTCTGTCTTGACGATGTTGAACTTTTCCGGTGGAACGTACACAATGTAATTCAGTTCATCGTTGATCTCACTTCCAAGCGCGTAGGATGAGAAGAGCAGAGTTTCTTCCCGTTTATCCACATAGCTTTCCAGAGACGTGGAATAGAGTTTCTGACTGACCGTGATAGGTCTGATCTGGAGTAGCGAAAAACTGCTTTGTCCCGTCGCTGAGTTGATATCGAAGGCAAATTCCATCTCAACCTCACAGCCCAGTACTTTTCTGCCAAGCTCGAGGAAATCACGCAGAATATCCGCAAGAGGGTACTGCTTATAATGAAGAAGTGACCTATATGTGATTACTCTCGGTCCCTGCACGAAACTACCGTCGATAAACTGCTTGTTTTCGTGATCCCAAACAGAGGAAAGAACGCTGAGTTCGGATTCGAGTAACTTTTGGGATATCCTGATCTTATCCAGGGAAGAATCTTCACCGTTCTTGAGATCAAATTCCCTGCGTTCAGGCATTATCGCGTAAAGCTGACGCTGAGCAGCCTGCACGATATCGACCGGCATGAACATATCCTTATTGGAATACTTGGGGCAAAAAGCAAAAGTACGCTCACGCTCAACTGCTGTTTTCCCCAGTCCTGTCGAGAGAGTGACAACTCCATCTTCATGGGACATGTTCGTGCCCGGATAATAATTATAGCTCTGAGCCACTCCTGAAACCAAAGGATAGAAATAGTCCCCATGCAAGGATCCCGCAACCCGCTGGATGATCACTGCCATCTTCTCTTCACGGGAAGGTATACGCAACGATTCCCGATAGACTCTCGCATTCTTAAGATACATCGAGGCATAAACAAGCTTGATCGCCTGAATCAGTTGTTGCAAACGAAGTTCGACCCTGGAATGGCTATTGGGTATCAGATATGTGCGAAACACTCCGGCGAAAGGATTGGAGATCGAATCCTCCAACACCGAGGATGAACGGATCGCAAGGGGATAATCACTCTGAGTGATGATCTTGGTCAGTTCGCTTAGAGTGGAATTTGGTATCGTTGCCGTGAGGAAAAGCTCATCGATCTCGGCATCGCTGAGGTCTTCACGATCTCCGATGCCATTCAGGATGGGGTTCGATGCGATGAATTTGTCAAATTCACCGGTGGCTAAAACAGCCGCAACTGGAACCCTGATAGAGGTCGTCTTATATTTCTCACAAATGTTGCTATAGCGATTCAGAACTATATTGAGAAAAGCAAGGCCACGTCCTTTGCCGCCGATCGAATCGTCCCCGATCTTGTAGATAAGATTCATCTCCAGACTGGATTCATCGTTCCATTCCTGTATCTTCTCCCTGCGTCTGAATGAGATCAGGGAATCAAAAGCTTCACACAGGTTTTCTCTCAGGTTTTCCTTGGTATATGTCTCATGGAACCCCGAGAGGTATTGAGAAAGTGCCACTTCCGCATGAGTATTCAGCCAGTTCTCAATGTGTTTATGTGAAAAGTGGTGCTCCAGAGATTCGATGGGCAAATGACGCAGCTGGTTCAGGCAGCCGACAAGGGTTCCGGCCTCAGCGATCTTGCTCTGATCAGGCATTCTGAACACAAACTTGCCAAAACCCACTTCCGTCTCGAGCCATCGCCGGATCTGAGACTTGAGCCCCGAGATGTCTTTATAGAGAAATTCACCCTCATTGCTGGTGACAATATCCCGGTACATCGGGTTGAATGATTGAAGCAGAAACGGTAATGTAGGCTTGAGCTTACGGATATATTGCAGGAGTCTGATCCCCGCATCCATATCCGTTGCTCCCATAAAGTGATAATTCACATTGCTGATGACCCCGATGATGCTTTGATGATACTTTGTATAGGCTTCGATCGCGGAATCATAGTCATGCACCAGAAGAACTCTCGTTCTGGCTTTCATATAGAGCGTCTTATTCGTATCCTGATGCTCTGTGCGGATCACTGCCTGATTCAACTGCAGAATTATCTCATAAAACAATGGCAGGAACTGAGAGTAATAAGGAATAAAGGTCTCAATGATGAGGATGACCGGAACGGGATATATCATCGAGTCATGGGGGAGATTCTTGCGTTCCTCCCACTGCTTGACCATTGCCAGAAACACCTTGGAATCTCCGTTCCAATAATAGAAGTCCTCCACACTGCCAAGCTCTTTTACATGATTCTCGATAAACATCAGGTCCATAGGCGCGCTTAGGAGAATGAACACCGGTACTTCAGGATAATGCTGCTTGATCGAAGAGATCAGTTCCAAAGCTATACTGCGCATCGAAGCCAGATGCACGACCACGATATCGACATTCTCCAGCTCCAGCATTTTCAAAGCGCTGTCCGTTCCAGACGCGTGGATAATTCCGGGCTGCGTACTCAGATTCAGAAGATAGAAATCATCAGCGACTTGTTCTGCCAAAAAACCGTCAACCTCAAACACGAAAGTGTCATACAAGGATGCTATCAGGAGTATCTGCTGAACCCGATACGGCATCACGTCTTCGAGAAGCTGCAGTTCGTGCGACCAGTAGTTTGAAGTGATCATTTCAATCAAGCTTTGTTGATGACCGCCAAACCCGTCTTACCATCCATTCTGACGATCAATGGATCGGTAAATTCCAAATGCACAAAATAGTCTCCTCGCTCAGCTATCTCCTGAGATAAAAGCCATTCCCAATCCACAAAGTCAGTCTGGGATACGTATGGAATAGTGAAGTATCCTACGTTCATCGCCACAAGATTATGGAAGAAGTGGGTTCCTTGGGAAGCTTCAACGATAAAGTCGCTCAAGCCCGTCTCTAGGATTACCTTCGCTCTGTTTATCTGTGGCCAGCGTACCGGTATGCCCAGGAATCTGTCTCTGCTGCCCCAACGTCCCGGCCCGATAAGCATATACCTTCTGCCAAGCCTGGTCATCTTTTCATTGAACCTTTCGATCTCCGTCTGCATCTCCACAGTCTTCGTTTTAGCAAACTTCTTCGGATCAAGGTAGATCACATCGACAACATCGTCGATCACACCATTGCCCATGCCATGTTCTGTGTACATGAGCAGATCGCTCTTATCCAGCTTATCAGTGTCTATCCGATAGGCGTCGGTATTAACGGAGAGTGGTCTGATCTGCAGGATATAGAAAGAAGGTTTATGCCCATAACGATGATCGTAATCCAGATTGACCGCGAATTCGATCTCGACCGGGATACCAAGCGCGATCTCACCGATCTCCAGCAATTCTTCAATGATCTTGGCAAGAGGGAAGAAGTTGTATTTGAGGATACCGGCAAAGGTCAGAACTTTCATGCCCCGTTCATTGAGATTATCCGTCAGTCTGTAGTTCTCATAATCCCAGATCGACGCGACGTACTTCAGAACACCCTGACTGTCAGCATCTTTCAAGCCCAATTTGGCAAGCGTGATCTCTTCTCCCCTAGTCAGATCAAAGTCCGATTTTGACAGATCAAGGGCAAAGAACTCCTTCTGCGATGTTCTGACCAATTCCTGCTGAGGAAGCAGTTCTGTCTCAGGATACTTCGGGCAAAACCTGAAATTCAGCTTCCCTTCGACGACGGATTTACCCAGTCCCAACGCGATATTGGCAATACCATCCGTATGATGCATATGAGAAGTGGGGTAGAAGTTATAGCTCTGTGCCACACCCGAGATATGAGGATAGTAGTAGCATTCGCCTTTGAGCCCGCCAACGACTTCCTGAATGATCACCGCCATCTTCTCTTCTTCCGCCTTGAAATTCAATGCTTCCAGGAAACTGCGGGCTTCAGAGAGATAAACTGACGCGAAGACCAGCTTGATAGCGTTCATAAGTTGCCTGAGCCGATAATGAGGGTCTGTATGATTATTGGGCAACATAAAGGTTCGATACACACCAGCAAGAGGCTGTGCCTGCGAATCCTCTAACAATGAGGAAGACCTGACCGCAATAGGGTACTGTATATGCTCGAGATAGATCTCCAGCCTCTCGACCAATGTCTCCGAGAGCCGTCCCTCGACGAAAATCCTGTCTATCTCCTCATCGGTCTTACCGGTGACGCTCTCAACAATGTTGTTATTCTCGATGAAGCTGTCAAATTCGACCGTACCGATGATAGCCGTGCAGGGAAGCGATATGCTGATGTTCTCGAACTTCTGATCATAATCCATGGTACAGAGCAGAGCATTCAGAAAAGCAAGTCCACGACCCTTCCCACCGAGAGACCCTTCAGTGAGACGGATGATCTGGTTCATCTCTTTGAGGGACACCGCATCAAAATTGATGATCTTTCCCCGGTTTTTATCTATCCGCACAGTTCTGAATGTATGATAGAGGAAATTCCGCAGCTCAGTTTTAGATTCGAAATCCTCGATCTTCATAGGGCGGATACGCTTGGCGATCTGAACTTCTCCATGCGCGATCAACCAGTTTGAGAAATGATTAAACTTACTGTGAAAGACGATCGACTCTTCCGGAACAGTGAGGATCTTCTCCTCAAACTCAGCAATATTAGCCGCTTCATCGATGATATCGCCATTCGTATTTCTGAAGATAAAGTTACCAAACCCCAGATTATAGACCATGAATGAGCGCAGATCCGAGAAAAGATGCTTGGAGTTCTTATTGAGGAAGAAAGCCCCCAGATTCTGTGCCAATTCCTCGTTCTCCTCTTCCGAAGATTGAAGTATGACAGGCAGCTCTTTGTTGTAACGCAGGACATGCTCAATGAGCTTGATCCCCGCCTTGGGATCGACCACTCCATCGATCTTATACCGAACGTCCGAGATCACGCAGAGCATATATTCCTTATACTTATCGTAGAGCCCGATCGCTTCGTTATAATCGTGCGCCAGGATGACCTTGGGACGGATACGCATCCTCAATCTCTTATTAATATCACTGACTTCTTCTTCGATCAGTTTCTGTGTCTGCTTCATTATCACGCTATAGAGCGAAGGCAGGAACAGCGAGTAGTAATGCAATGAATCTTCGACGAGGAGAATCACACGAACCAAGCCATGTGAAGTATCGAACGCCACATTCATCTTGTCTTCGACGCTCTTGACCATCGCCAGGAAGAGCTTCGTATCACCGTTCCAGAGAAAGACGTCGTCAATATACTGCCTGTCGTCCTGATGATTTTCCCAGATAACATAGTCGGAGGCAACGTTCAGAAGCAAGAGAACCTGCAGATCAGGTGTTTTCTTCTTGATCGCTTTGGCAAGCTGGAAGGGACCGATCTCCCCAATACGCATCATTGTGATGACCAGATCAAAGCTCTGTTTCTCCAGCAATTCCAATGCGTCTTCACCGGTAGGAACGCTCGTGATACGGGGAGCGGTACTCAGATTGAGCTGCCTGTATTCCCCAAAGATCTGTTCTGATAAACGCCCATCCTGCTCAAATATGAAGGCATCATAGAAAGTCGAGACAAGGAGAATGTCCCTGACCCGCCTCTGCATCAACTGGTGAAATATATCTTCTCCAAACTTGAACTTATTATAAAAGTAGTTCAGTTCTTCCATCTTCATCTTAACATCCTCAACAGTGTTTGTTTTGCGGTTTTTCATATTCTGTGAAGTCAAGCGCGGCTGTCAATACATTTCTTTCCTGAAGAGATCGGGGCATTATCTCTCGAACAGCGGATCGTTCATGATAAAATCTGCGAAAATCACCTCATCCTGACTTTAGATCCACTATACACATCTTTAGTGTTGCTCTAGTCATTCCCTAATCATTCCCTAATCCCATTAGGGAGTCATTAGGGAATGATTAGGGGATCATTAGAGATGTGTCCGTTGGATCTATAGGTAATGAAGGGCGAATT
>Ga0209099_1002707_pt1 | contig 15196 bp, 13 predicted proteins | sample AD_JPNHW2_MetaG_FD_184430 | JGI IMG/M metagenome (GOLD analysis project Ga0209099, IMG submission 184430) | Active sludge microbial communities of municipal wastewater-treating anaerobic digesters from Japan - AD_JPNHW2_MetaG (SPAdes) (version 2) | ecosystem: Engineered > Bioreactor > Anaerobic... | reverse complement strand
TGGCACTACCAATCACTTGAATTTAGCCAAAGAAATTTTGGTAAACAACGGATTTAAAATTCAATAGAGAGTTTATTATGGATAAAAATAAAAATGCGGGCTCCCTGGGAAAAGGACTGAGTGCTTTGCTTGGTGGTGAGATGGAAGTAATAGCCCCTAATTCTGCCGCCCGAATCAAATCGGATGCAAACAGTTATATTAAAATAGCTTCTATTGAAGCCAGCCCCTTTCAACCCCGTTCCGATTTTGAAGAGGAAAAACTGGAAGAATTGGCACAGTCCATCAGACATTACGGATTGATACAGCCTATTACCGTTCGACCGGTTGAGAATGGTAAATATCAGCTCATCTCCGGAGAACGTCGTTTGAGAGCTTGCAAAATGGCAGGTCTTACCGAAATTCCCGCCTTTGTACGTACTGCCGATGATTTGATGACGATTCAAATGGCCTTGGTGGAAAATATTCAACGTGAAGACCTGAATGCTATTGAAATCGCCATTTCTTATCAGCGTCTGATCGACGAATGCAACTTGAATCAGGATGAATTAAGCGACAAAGTGGGCAAAAACAGAAGTACCATCTCCAACTATCTGAGATTGCTGAAACTCTCCAGAGAAGCTCAGATTGCCGTTCGCGATAAGAAAATCTCCATGGCACATGCCCGTGCTATTGTGGTTATTGAAGATGATACCCTTCAGGCTAAACTGGTGAATGATATTATTACTCAGGGACTCTCTGTCAGACAGATAGAAGCTTTGGTTAAAAAACATTCTCTCGATTATAAAACCCCCAAAACTAAAATTAAAATTACCCTTTCCGATCAGGTGGTTAATTTTCAGACTTCCATGACTAAAAAATTAAATACTAAAGTTAAAATATCTAAAGATATCTCCGGAAAAGGTAAAATATCCATTGCCTTTAATAGTGATGAAGAGCTAAAGAAAATTATTTCTATATTGAGTTAATATAATTTGTATCGAAGCAATATTATTCATTTATTCCGTTCAGATTATCTAATAGCTTTGGCATGAAATTCAAATTGGCACTTATCTTTCTCCTTATTTTTTCCTTTTCGGGATTTATATATTCGCAGACAGATAGCGCTTCTTTAAAAAATCCTGCTGAAAACATTCAGATCAAAAGCTCCAAAAGAGAGGTCAACCGCAACACTCCTAAAATGATCCCTGATACCGGCGGAAAAAAGAATACCATTGCTCTAACCGACTCCATCTTAAGGAAAAGACACAATCCCAAGATTGCCACACTGCTCTCTATCATTCCCGGGGGTGGGCAGATTTATAATCATAAATGGTGGAAAGTGCCTATTGTATATGCCTGTCTCGGAGTTTCGGGTTATTTTATTTATGATTTTTCAGCCAAAACTTCTCTTTATCAAAAAGAATATATTCACCGAATGAATGGTGAAATCGACTTGCTCAATCCCGACCTTGCCACCTATGCCGATGAAAATGTCCTTGCTTTGAAAAATTATTACCGGCGAAATATGGAAATAGCCATCGGAGCTTTTGCAATAATATATGTCCTCAATCTTATTGATGCCACCGTGGATGCCCATCTTTTCTATTTTGACATCTCTGACGATCTTTCCATGAAGATTAAACCCTCTTTTAACAATAATTATCACACCGGAACGTTTAGTTCGGGATTGGCTTTAACTATTAAATTTTAAAACTATTATTTTGGCTAAAATTGCAATTATCGGTTATGGGAAGATGGGAAAGGAAATTGAGCAGATTTTGATTCGTCAAAATCATTCCATCTCCGCAATAATTGACAACGAAAGCGATTGGGAAGTGAAATTTGCTGATTTTCTCAAGAGTGATGTTGCCATTGAATTTTCAACTCCTGAAAGTGCTATTGAGAACTTTAAGCGGTGCTTTGACAATAAAATTCCGCTGGTTACCGGTACTACCGGATGGTATGACCGGCTGCCTGAAGTGATTAAACTATGCTCAAAAAACTGCAACGCCTTTATTTACGGCTCTAATTTTAGCATCGGAGCCAATCTTTTCTTTAAAATAAATGAATTTGCAGCCAAACTGATGAATCTCCAGTCTCAATATGAAGTTTCGATTGAAGAGACGCATCATGTTACAAAATTGGATGCTCCAAGCGGCACTGCCATTACCACTGCCAACCTCATTCTGAGAGAGCTGAAACGCAAAAAAGGGTGGGAATTGGATAGCCAAAATCCTGATACTATTTCCATCAAAGCCAACAGAGTCGAAAATGTCCCCGGAACACACAGTGTCCATTATGCATCCTTTGCTGACACCCTCAATATAGAACATATTGCCCATAACCGTTCGGGACTTGCCATGGGAGCAGTAAATGCGGCGCTATGGCTTATTCAGAACAAAGGGGTCTATGATTTTAAAAATATATTTCATTTAGTATCACAAATTCAAAATAACTAAAACAATGGAATTATCTTATACTGCAGTAATTGTCATTTTGATTATATCTTTTATCGGGTTCCAGATAGGACTTTGGACTATCTTTAAAAAAGCGGGGCAAAAGGGATGGCTTTCCCTCATTCCCGTTTACAACATGTGGATTTGGCTCAAAGTACTTTCCAAACCGTGGTGGTGGATGTTGCTCATCCTGTTTCCTTTCATCTCCATTTTCATGGTATTCATGATGATTTGGAAAACCATCAGATTATTCAAAAAGACAAGTTACCTCCCTTTGATATTGGGAACCCTCTTTTTCTTTATCTATCTTCCGTATCTCGGATTTTCGAAGAAAGAACATTATACTACCTTGGCAAACCTTCCCAAATTCAAGAAAAGCACGGCACGTGAATGGGGCGATGCCATCATTTTTGCGGTTGCTGCTGCCTATATTATCCGTACATTTTTAGTGGAATTTTATGCCATCCCCACTTCCTCTATGGAAAGCTCTCTCATGATCGGCGATTATCTTGCTGTCGGCAAGGTAGAGTATGGCGGAAGAGTGCCCGAAACCTTTATGGCGATCCCGTTTGTACATCACACCATTCCATTGACCAAGACTAAAAAGGCTTATGTTGAATGGCTTACCCTTCCATACATGCGTTTTCCCGCTACTAAAAATATCCAGCGAAATGATGTGGTGGTTTTCAATTATCCTGACGGTGATACGGTGGCCCTTGAAAGGCAAAATGAAAGTTATTATGCCATTGTCCGGGAATTTGAGACCATGCTTAATCCAAAATCTTCCATTAGCGACATGGAAAGCATATACAACAGGTATCCGCCGGATATGATTAACTATATCCAGAATAAATATGCCGGATTTTATTATCCCGGAAAGGGTAGGGAGGCCGTGAAAAAAGAATATACCGTTACCGCCCGTCCGGTTGATAAGAGAGAAAACTATGTTAAAAGATGTATTGCCATCCCGGGTGATGTCATTGAAGTTATTAACGGCCAACTTTACGTCAATGGCACACCTGCTCCCAATCCTCCGCGTATGCAATATTCTTATTTTGTAACCGATTCTACCGGAAGAGGACTCACTTTGAAAAAACGGAAATCATTGGATATTAATGAAGAAGATATTTTGAAATACAACAATATTACCACCAAATATTGGCTTACCAATGAACAAAAATCCAAAATAGAAAAGATGGGGATGACGGTTGAAAAATCTATTGACGATGAGAACAATGCTGATATCAATATCTTTCCGCATGATAAAAGATATCAATGGAACAAAGATTTTTTCGGCAAGCTGGTTGTTCCCAAGAAAGGGGTTACAGTTCCGTTAAACGACTCCACCATTGTACTCTATGATAAAATTATCCACAATTACGAATTGAATGATTTGAAAGTTGTGGATGGCAAGATTTATGTCAATGGAGTTGAAACCGACCATTACACCTTCAAGATGAACTACTACTTCATGATGGGAGACAATCGTCATAATTCTGCCGACTCAAGGTTCTGGGGATTTGTACCCGAAGATCATATTGTCGGAAAAGCCCTCTTTGTATGGTTATCTCTCGACAAATTTAAAGATTTTGGTGAAGGCAAAATCCGCTGGGACAGAATGTTTAAATCTATTAAATAGTAAATTGTTTTAGCAGTTGTCTTATTTCTCATCTTTCTTCATACTTTCTTGAAGTATAGGAATATTTATACTTATGTGGGCATGTTTTGAAAAACTTATTTTTTTCAAGCATTGAGAATATATTTTATATTTGCCCTTTCAAATGATAATAATAGTATTGAAAGTTTAAAAGATATCTTTTGAATACAAAACAAGCATAATTGATATGATTGCTTTGATAATGGAATAATGCATAAAAATGTTATACTGCTCTTTGTAGAACTCAATATAATTTAAACTAAAAACGAAAGTAATTTAAAATATGAGACAGTTATTAATAAAATACTTGATAATAGCGATTATAACATTTGTGGCTGTGAAACTTATTACTACCATTATAATTACTATTTGGCCGGACTTATTGATTATGCAACAAGACAATGGTGAAATAGTTACTTTAGGAACAGCATATTTATCAAGAGTAATTGATTATATTTTTAACATTATTATAATCTTCTTACTTTTCAAAGACATGAAAAGAGAAAAAGTTGTAAATATTCCAATTCTAATTTTGACCTTTTTTTTCAATGTATTGGGAATTATCTTTTTCCTTTTGACAATTTCGTATAACAAATTAATAATCCAAAAACACTAAATATGAACAAATTAATTAAAGCTCTTAATAAGTATGTGATTTTACTTATAATTAATTCTTTATTTGGAATGCCTTGGTATTATATTCGTTTATTGATTTTTAATGACGTATTTGTAGATTCGAAAATAAATTATATGCCTACATTCACAGACTATTTGATTAGACTAATTGTGATGGTCTTATTGATTATTGACTTTAGAAAGTATGAACTTAAGAATGTCGTAATATCATGTATTGCTGCTTTATTTTTCCCTTTACTAGGTATTGTTACTTTTGGGATTTTATTTCTTGGAAAAGAATTATACGAAGCCAATGCACAAAATTCAATATAAATTGAACTTCTGTAAATTGTTTATTATGATAGCGAATGGTTTCTTTTTAGCCGGAACTTAGTCTTTTTTCATTATTATATTTTTTTACTTCTTCATCAAAGAGACGAATAGATTTCATTATTTTTGCAGCATCAAATTAAACGAATGAAAGCCTTGCTTAAATCCTTACAACATCCTATTTATGAGATTGTGGAGAGAGTTTCCGACAATCTTGGCCTTACTTCCTATGCTGTAGGCGGTGTAATTCGCGATATTATCCTGAATCGGGATTCAAAAGATATTGACATTGTGGTTATTGGCAGCGGTATTGAGCTGGCAAAAGCGGTAGCGAGAGAAATTTCCCCCAAATTGCAAGTCAATGTTTTTAAAAACTTTGGCACCGCACAATTCAACTATATGGGAGCCGAAATCGAGTTTGTGGGAGCCCGGAGAGAGTCCTACAGCTCCGATTCAAGAAAGCCTGTGGTGGAAAATGGGACGTTGCAAGATGACCAGAACAGACGCGATTTCACTATCAATACCCTTGCCGTTCTCCTGAACGGACCTGAAAAAGGAAAACTGATCGATTCTTTCGGAGGCGTGAAGGATATTGAAAAGAAGCTGATCAAAACCCCGTTAGACCCCGATATTACTTTTTCGGACGATCCCCTCAGAATGATGCGGGCAGTGAGATTTGCTTCTCAACTCGGGTTTACCATTGCGGAAGAGACTATTGACTCCATTAAGAAAAATAGCGAGCGATTGCAAATTATATCCAAAGAAAGAATTGTAGAGGAGTTCAACAAAATTCTGCTCTCGCCCAAGCCCTCCGTCGGCATTAAATTGCTGGATGAAACGGGCCTGCTGTCGCAGTTTTTACCGCAACTTATTGCCCTGAAAGGAGTGAACTATATCGATGGTCGGGGGCATAAGGATAACTATTTCCATACCTTGGAGGTAGTGGACAAAATTGGAATGGTGAGCAGCAATCTCTGGCTTTTGTGGGCAGCCCTGCTTCATGATATTGCCAAACCGTTAACCAAAAAATATGATCCCCAGACAGGCTGGACTTTTCATGGTCATGACTTTATCGGCTCTAAGATGGTGGGTACTATTTTCCGCGATTTAAAACTGCCCAATAATGAAAAGTATAAATATGTAAAGAAGTTGGTCTCCCTCCATTTGCGTCCGATAGCGTTGGTTGAAGACGTTATCACCGACTCTGCCATTCGCAGGTTGCTCTTTGATGCCGGAGATGACGTTGATGATTTAATGCTATTGTGTGAAGCCGATGTTACTTCCAAGAATCCCCAGACCATCCGACAATGCCTTGCCAATTTTGCGAAAGTGCGTCAAAAGCTGGTAGAAATTGAAGAGAAGGACAAGCTAAGGAACTGGCAGCCTCCTGTTGACGGGACCTTGATCATGGAGACTTTCGGTATTCCTCCCTCTTATGAAGTTGGCGTAATCAAAACCGCTATCAGAGAAGCCATTCTCGACGGTCAAATTGAAAACAACTTCGAAGCAGCTTATCAACTGATGATTAAAGAGGGCGAGAAATTGGGACTTTCGGTCATAAAAAAATAGAAATATTCCATTTTTCTAGTTATATTTTACTCTTCAAAAGATAAAATAATTCAAAAAAATGTATCTTTGCAAACTTTAATTTGAAAAATGAAAAATCCTAAGTTATCCAACAGATACGCAAAAGCACTCTACGAATTTTCTCTTGAAAATGACAATCTTGAAGCTGTATATCAAGATGTTGTATATATCAAAACTATTTTTCGTGATAATAGGGATTTATTTGTAGTCATTGAAAGTCCGGTCATTTTTCCCGAAAAAAAAATAAAAATATTTGCCGATGTTTTTGAAAAGAAAACCTCCCAAATTACCTTTGGCTTTCTCAAATTATTGATTATAAAAAAACGCGAACCTGCTCTTTTGCAGATTTGTGAAGAGTTCATAAAATTTTATTACAAACATCACAATATCAAAATTGCTCAGATTACTACCGCTCAGGAACTTGATGAAGCACTTCTTTTGAAAATAAAAGAGATTCTTGAGGAACAATCTCACGCCACCGTAGAAATTCATTTAAAAATCGATCCTAAAATAGTCGGGGGGTTCATTGTTAAAATTGAAGATTTTATTATTGATGCCAGTATCTTAGCTAAAATCAATCAACTAAAACGTGAGTTTTCCTTCAACATTTATCAGCGTCAATACTAATCAGATAATCACTATAATTTAAATTACTATGTCAGAAATTAAACCGTCGGAGGTAACCGCAATACTACGTCAGCAGTTACATAATTTTGACTCAAAGACTGAATTGGAAGAAACCGGCACTGTTTTATTGGTCGGTGACGGCATTGCCCGGGTATATGGCCTTCAGAATGCCTGTTCCGGGGAGTTGGTCGTATTTGAAAAGCCAAACTGCACCGTCATGGGAATCGTCCTCAATCTGGAAGAAGATAATGTGGGAGTGGTATTGTTAGGCGATTCAAAAGAACTCAACGAAGGAGACCTTTGCAAACGTACCGGCAGAATTGCTTCCATAAAGGTTGGCGAAGGCCTTTTAGGTCGTGTAATCAACACTTTGGGAGAACCTATTGACGGCAAAGGAGTGATTGAAGGCGATTTGATAGAACTGCCTATCGAGCGTAAAGCTCCCGGAGTTATCTTCCGTCAGCCCGTTAAAGAGCCTCTCCAGACCGGTATTAAAGCTATCGATGCCATGATTCCTATTGGTCGTGGCCAAAGGGAATTGATCATTGGAGACCGTCAAACGGGAAAAACGGCCATAGCACTTGATACGATTATCAATCAGAAAGAATTTTATGACAAAGGCGAGCCGGTATATTGTATTTATGTGGCTGTTGGACAAAAAGGTTCTTCCGTAGCCAATAATGTGCAAATATTGACCGAATACGGCGCTATGAAATACACAGTGGTGATTTCTGCTACCGCTTCTGATCCTGCTGCCATGCAATTTTATGCTCCCTTTGCAGGAGCTGCCATCGGCGAATATTTCCGTGATTCAGGTCGTCCGGCACTGATTATCTATGATGACCTTTCAAAACAGGCAGTTGCCTACCGTGAAGTATCCCTCTTACTTCGTCGTCCCCCCGGACGTGAAGCTTACCCGGGAGATGTATTCTACTTGCATTCAAGACTCCTCGAAAGAGCTGCCAAAATCATTGAGTCTGACGAGATAGCTTCCCAAATGAACGACTTGCCCGAAGTGATGAAACCCATCGTGAAGGGTGGGGGATCGCTGACCGCGCTTCCTATTATTGAAACTCAGGCAGGCGATGTTTCTGCCTATATCCCTACTAATGTAATTTCTATTACAGACGGGCAGATATTTTTGGAAACAGCCCTCTTTAATTCAGGCGTTCGCCCGGCTATCAATGTGGGTATTTCAGTATCCAGAGTCGGGGGAAATGCTCAGATTAAGTCCATGAAAAAAATTGCCGGAACCCTCAAACTTGACCAGGCTCAGTACCGTGAATTGGAATCCTTTTCTAAATTCGGCTCGGATGTCGATCAGGCAACTAAAAACGTTCTTGACAAAGGATCCAGAAATGTGGAAATCCTTAAACAACATCAATATTCTCCTTACAAGGTAGAAGAACAAATTGCCATCATCTATTGCGGGGTAAAAGGGTTGTTGCTTAAAGTCCCTATTGCCCGGATTAAGAATTTTGAAATGGATTTTCTTAATAAGCTTCGCGAAGAACATGCCGATTTACTTCAAGTGCTCAAAAGCGGCAAAATTGGGGATGATGAAACTGCTACCCTTGAGGCTGTTTGTAAACAGGTTGCTCCTAAATATGAACTATAATCTGCAATGGGAAATTTAAAAGAAATCAGAGTCAGAATTGCTTCTGTAACTTCTACACAAAAGATTACCGGAGCCATGAAGCTGGTCTCGGCAGCCAAATTGCGCCGTGCCCAAATGTCTATTCTCAGTTTGCGTCCCTATTCCGATAAACTTTCCGAAATTCTCCAGAATCTCTCTACTTCACTTGACAGCATTGAAAACATGCCCCTTTTTGAAGCCAGAAACCCCGAGAATATTGTCATTCTTGCCATCACCTCAAACAGAGGACTTTGCGGCAGCTTTAACTCTAACATCGTCAAAGAGGTGATGCTCACTGCTGAAACCAAATACCCTGAACAGTTTAAAGCAGGCAAGATTAAAATCATCTGCTTCGGCAAAAAGGGATTCGAACAACTGCGCAAACACTTTGAAATCATCTCAACAAACGATTCATTCGTCGATTCTCCCGATTTTTCAGAAATTGCGAAAGTCTCTGAAAAATTAATGCAGGATTTCATAACCAAGAAAATAGACAAAGTAGATATTGTCTACAATCAATTTGTTAACCCTGCAACCCAGCGAATCATCGTGGAAAATTACTTGCCCATCAGCAATCTTCTCCCTGACAATTCAAAGAAAATCAACACCAACTATATATTTGAACCCTCAAAAAATGAGCTTTTGGAAGAATTAATTCCCAAGATTGTCAAGGTCCAGATGTATAAAACCCTTATAGATTCCATTGCATCCGAACACGGTGCGCGCATGACTTCGATGTCAAAAGCTACTGACAATGCCAACGAAATCCTGAAAGAGCTGAAACTCAAATACAACAATGCACGTCAGTCTTCCATTACCAACGAGTTGATTGAAATTGTGAGTGGGGCAAATGCCTTAGACGGCTAACAACAAACTATTTTATTGATATCCTGAAAGAAATTAGGGTATGATTTTGAAACTACTTCAGTGTTTTGAATCATCACCCTGTTTTTTGTTGCAAACAGAGCAAATGCCATCACAAAGCGATGATCCTGAAAGCTCTCAAAACAGAGATCCTGATTGCGGCATTCTTTAATCTCTCTAATATAAAGGCTCTTATTATCGATGATGGTAATCGTAGCAAAAGGGGACAATGCTTTTTCCAGCATCTCCAACCGTCGGGACTCCTTATAATTTAAGTTCTGCAACCCTGTAAGATCCAATTCAATCTGTAATAATATTCCCACCACTGCCAATATCGGAGTCAAATCGGGATTTTCCGAAAGATCAAGTGTTAACTTCGAAATTTTATCTCTTTTGGAATCAGCATCCTGTCTGATGACAATTCCCTCAGCCGTTTCAGTAGTAATAACCTTCAGAGAATCAAAAATATCGGCAATTTTACAATCTCCTTGCAGACTCTCTTTTCTCAACCCGGGCAATTCACAAACGGCACCCTCACACAGCGCAACCAGAGCATACCAAAAAGCTGCCGAACTCCAGTCCCTTTCAATTTCCGGCAAAGGAATATGGCAGTTGTGACTGTTGACATCTTCCATCACTTTCCCGGTCATTGCAATATATCCTGCAGAAGCCGGTTTCTCCGGAATTATTTTAAGTTCCTTTAACCCAATAACCTCGCTGATAAGCAACAGAGAACTGGCAAACTGACTGCTATGAGTACAATCAATTTGGACACTTTCCGCAGAACATTTCTTTCCTCTGATTAAAATCCCTTTTTCCTCTTTTTTTATGCTCGCCCCACATCCCTGAAGAGTCGCAATAAGATTGTCAATAGGTCTTCTCAGGAGTCGCTCAAAACCCGTTAAAAACCAATTCCCTTCCGTAACAGCTAAAACTGAAAGCAAAAAGCGATAGCCGGCACCACAATCACGAACATCTATCACTACCGGATCCGGATCGTTTTTATCCCGATTATCATCAATTATGACCAAATTATCATGTACTATCTTAATGTCATCTGCATCATCTTCACGTATGGGCAAAATAGTTTTATTTTTCAGATAATAAAAAATAAGATACCGAATCATAATACTTTTAGACCTGCTTAATTCAATCTTCACCTTCCAATTCTTTTTTTCTCTCAGGTCTAAATTCATTTTACTCTTATTATGTTCTAAATTTATTGTCTAAATGATTGAAAATTAAGAAAATCACCTATTGCAATCAAACATCAATTTATTATCACAAAATTAATTTTTTTTTGACAGTAAAAGGGATTTGTATATCACTTTTTTTACTATCTTTGTGTAGTCTAAAAATTAAATTATATTGCTGATTATGAGTGAGTTAGATAAAAGAAAAAAAGAAAACGAAGAGTACAATGCAGAAAACATTCAAGTACTTGAAGGTCTTGAAGCAGTAAGGAAACGTCCCGCCATGTATATTGGCGATGTTGGCGAGCGTGGTTTGCATCATTTAGTGTATGAAGTTGTAGATAATTCCATTGATGAAGCTTTAGCCGGCTTCTGTAATAATATTGAAGTTTTTATTAATGAGGACAACTCTGTTTCTGTCATCGATAACGGTCGTGGAATCCCGACTGATTTTCATGAAAAAGAACAACGCTCTGCCCTTGAGGTTGTCTTGACAGTATTACATGCCGGAGGTAAATTCAATAAAGAGTCATATAAAGTTTCCGGAGGTTTGCACGGAGTTGGAGTTTCCTGTGTGAATGCTCTTTCAAAACATCTACGTGCTGACATTTATCGTAACGGGAAACATTTTCTTCAGGAATATGCCTATGGAAAGCCTCTCTATTCAATAAAAGAGTTGGAAGATTCTGACCAAAAGGGAACAAAAATTACTTTCCTGCCTGACGATTCTATCTTTATTACGAAACAGTATAATTACAATACTTTATCTACCAGACTTAAAGAGTTGGCATTTTTAAATAGAGGCATTACTCTGAAAATAACCGATTTAAGAGAAGTTGATGATAATGGCAATTATATTACCGACACCTTTTATTCCGAAGATGGATTGAAAGATTTTATCAAATATCTGGATAGCGGACGTGAAAAAATTATGGAGTATCCTATTTACATGGAAGGGGAAAAACAGAATGTTGCCGTGGAAATTGTAATGCAGTATAATACTTCATTTACAGAAAACATCCATTCTTATGTAAATAACATTAATACGATAGAAGGGGGAACGCATCTTACCGGATTCAGAAGAGCTCTAACCAGAACGCTTAAAAAATATGCTGATGAAAGTAAAATGCTTGAAAAGCTGGAAAAACAGAAAATCGAAATTTCCGGAGATGATTTCAGAGAAGGCTTAACTTCCATCATTTCCGTAAAAGTTCCGGAACCTCAGTTTGAAGGTCAGACCAAGACCAAACTTGGAAATAATGAAGTGTTGGGTATAGTTGACCAGATGGCAGGGGAGATGTTGACAAATTACCTTGAGGAAAATCCGAAAGATGCCAAAGAGATTGTCAACAAGGTGATTTTGGCTGCTACTGCCCGACATGCTGCAAGAAAAGCCCGTGAACTCGTTCAGCGAAAGAGTGTTTTTAATGGGGGAGGCCTTCCGGGTAAATTGTCGGATTGCTCTTCTAAAGATGCCGCTCAGTGTGAACTATTTCTGGTCGAAGGAGATTCTGCAGGGGGAACTGCCAAACAGGGACGTGACAGCCACTATCAAGCCATTTTGCCCCTCCGCGGTAAAATTCTGAATGTCGAAAAAGCAATGCACCATAAAATATTTGATAGTGAAGAAATTAAAAATATTTATACAGCCCTTGGTGTTTCTATTGGCACTGATGATGATTCCAAAGCGCTGAATATGGATAAACTGCGCTATCATAAGATTATTCTGATGACCGATGCTGATGTCGATGGTAGCCACATCGACACCCTTATCCTCACTTTCTTCTTCCGCCACATGAAAGAGTTAATTGAAAGAGGTTGTGTCTATATTGCCACTCCTCCGCTTTATTTGGTTAAAAGAGGTAAAGAGGAACGCTATGTATGGAATGAAGAAGAACGAGAAGCTGTTATTGCAGAAGTGACTAATAACGGAGCTAATGATGCAGGATTGCACATTCAACGATACAAAGGTTTGGGTGAAATGAATGATGAACAACTTTGGACTACCACTATGGATCCTGAACGTCGTACTTTACGGCAGGTTACTATTGACAATGTTACAGAAGCTGACCGCGTTTTCTCAATGCTGATGGGAGATGAAGTTCCTCCGAGAAGAGAATTTATTGAGAGAAATGCCAAATATGCTAAAATTGATATTTAATTTGTTTTCATTCTCTGTTTAGTTTAATAAATTGATAATTATTTAAATATGGAAGATATTTCAGATAAAACCAACGAGCCTGTTCAAGAAAATGAGATCCTGAATTCCCCTGAAGAAATTCTCAAGGAGGATGTAGTGGAACCTATTGAAGAAGTAGAAATTCCTGAGTCAGATTTGCTTCCCGGAAGTGAGATTATTTCTTTGAAAAATATTGATGTTTTCCAGAAAAACATTCTGATTTTACCCAAAGTGAGTCTTTCTATTAAAAAAGGAGAGTTTGTTTATTTGATCGGTAGAACAGGTAGCGGCAAATCTTCCATATTAAAAGTCCTGATTGCTGAAATTCCTGCTCTGGGAGAAGAGGCAAACATTGTCGGTTTTGATTTGAAAAAATTAAGAACCGCCCAAATACCTTTTCTGAGAAGAAAACTGGGGGTTGTTTTTCAGGATTATCAGTTGCTTTCCGATAAAACTGTTCTTGATAATCTGCTCTTTGTCCTAAATGCCACTCACTGGAAAAATAAAAATGATATGCTGAATAGAGCAGAAGAAGTTCTTCAGCTTGTTGGTCTTGCAACTAAGGATTTTAAATACCCCCATCAACTTTCAGGCGGAGAACAACAACGCGTTTGTATTGCCCGTGCCTTACTTAATTATCCCGAAGTGATTCTGGCTGATGAGCCTACCGGAAATTTGGACCCGATAACTTCCGAAGAGATTTTCCACATATTGCATAATATCAATAAGAACGGAACGACTATCTTAATGGCTACTCATAACTTTTCAATGATAGATAAATTTTCTTCCAGAACAATCTGCATAGAAGATGGAAAATTAATAGATTCACAATTATAATTATTCTTTTTTTGGCGTTCCGGCTCGCTACGCTTCGCCGTCGCGCTTTACGCTACAACTCCGCAGGCGTTGGCCATGGGGCTCATGGTCGCGGGCAGTAGCTTCCGCCGGTCGCTCTGCCGCTCCCTGTGCCCCAAAGCCCCCGCCTTTGCGGTGTTTCCGCTGCAATCGCTAACGCAAAGTAATACACCTCTTTGTGATTTCTCTAAATTTCTATCAACCTTACTTTTTATCTTGAAAAAAAAATGTATTTTTGTCAAAAATAAATTTTGAATAATAACCAAAAATAAATTTATATGAAAAAAAATTATGCTTTATTTTCCTTAGGAATATTGTTTCTTTTCCTATTTGGAATGACTAAAATCTCACATGCTCAGGAAACTATTGTCTTGGCTGAGAATTTCAACAATTTCACTGCCGGATCTGTTGGTTCAGGTGCCGGAACTACCGATCTGTCAGGTGGATTGGATACGTTAATGCAAACAACGGGATGGACAGGGTATAAAATTTCTTCTGCCGGTGGCGCAGTAAAATTGGGGACTGCTTCTGCATTGGGCTATCTTCAAACTCCTGTTATCAATTTATCCGCCAATAGCGGAAATTTCATTGTACGTTTTCAGTCATGTGCATGGTCAAGTGACTCTACAAGATTTAAAGTTATTGTGGACGGAACTACTTTCTATGCTTCCGGATTGAATAATACAAATTATACTTTAGGTGATTATGAACTCTTTTTGTCAGGGGGAACTTCCACCACTACCATCAGATTTGAAGGGGCAGGCGCATCTCATGGCCGTTTCTTCCTCGAAAATTTGGAAATCGTATCAAGTAACTCACCCACTATTTCATTGATTCCGAATGACCTTAACTTTGAAGAAGTTGAAGTTAGTACTACCAAAACCTTAATCATGAATGTTAAAGGGGTAAACCTGACCGCAGGTGGAAATGTTTCCGTAGCCGTTGCAGGAACAGGATTTTCAACCACAACCACCACTTTAGCCAATAACGACTTACTGACTTCAACAGGGGTGGATATTTCAGTCTCTTTTAATCCGACCGCTATTGAAGATTATACTGGAACGATTACTTTTACCTCAACCGATTTGACAACTCCGAGAGTTGCCAATCTGACCGGCAGTGGAATCAATGTTATTTCGGTTTCCGATATTGCTGCATTGCGTGCCGTTGCCCCGCCATTCACCGGAGGAATTAATTATGGTGATGTGGTTTATAAAG
>Ga0209099_1002705_pt1 | contig 15204 bp, 12 predicted proteins | sample AD_JPNHW2_MetaG_FD_184430 | JGI IMG/M metagenome (GOLD analysis project Ga0209099, IMG submission 184430) | Active sludge microbial communities of municipal wastewater-treating anaerobic digesters from Japan - AD_JPNHW2_MetaG (SPAdes) (version 2) | ecosystem: Engineered > Bioreactor > Anaerobic... | reverse complement strand
TGCCGCACCATTTCATGGCTTGAAAAGAGCATCTTGTACCCGGAATCATGTGTATTGTGTTTTTTCATAATATCTGCCCCTGCCATTAATACGCCAGAACCCTGTTTTAATGAAAAATTTTTTCTTTTTCCCAGTGTCATCCGTTCCTCAAGCGAAGCGGGTGGTGAATCCTTTACTGGAAGCATCATATGGATCCCCGCCTTCGCGGGGATGACACACTCCTTACCTCTTTTTTCTCTGTGCTCTCTGTGACTCTGTGGCAAATCATACTGAAGCTTTATATTTTTCTTCTTGAAATATTTCAGCATAATCCCATTCATTTGCAAAGCAATCCGAAGGAGCAACCATAATGGCAAAAGCACGGCTAAGTTTCATCGACCTCATGCGCGGCATGGCAATGCTTGTGATGATAGAAGTGCATGTAGTCAATTCCATGATGGATACAGCGCTGCGTTCAACCGGCTGGTTCCAGGTTGTCAATTTTGTCAACGGCATGGTTGCCCCGTCATTTATCTTCATTTCCGGTTTTGCCTTCATGCTTGCTGCGCAGGTCAAGCTTGATTCATTCAGGCAGTTCAAATATGATTTCTGGAAACAGCTGGGCAGGATCATGCTCATATGGTTTGCAGGCTACCTGCTGCACATCCCGTTCTTTTCACTCTATAAATGTCAGAACAACGCGACGTGGGTGCACTGGATAAAGTTCTTCAGCGTTGACGTTTTACAGTGCATCGCGCTCGGGCTGGTTGTAATATTTATCCTGCGGCTTGTGATTAAAAGCGACAGGGTTTTTCTTGTGACAGTTACCATCCTGGGACTGCTGGCAGTTCTGCCTGCCCCGTATATATACACCATAGAGTTCGAAAGATTCATGCCCTTCTACCTTGCGGCATACCTGACTCCGGTTTACTATACGCTCTTCCCGGTGTTCCCATGGTTCGGGTTCATGGTATGCGGGGTTCTTTCGGCATGGGTATTCATGAAGTTCAGGGAAAAAGGGACAGAGGCGGTTTACATGAAACGCACACTGGCCGCGGGCGCGCTGCTTGCCCTGGTCTGCCTGCCCCTTATGTTTTACCTTAAAGATTATGTTAAACTCTTTACCGATGTAAAACCGAACATCCTCTTCTTCATGGGCAGGCTGGGCGTCCTTTACATTATACTTGCGGCATGTTACTACTACTGCAGGCTTCGCGGCGAACCTTCAGGCGTTATACTATACCCCAGCAGGGAATCGCTCGCGGTATACTTCATGCACCTTCAGGTGCTGCACCGCGAAGTGCTTCCGGGCGGCAAATCGCTCATAACCATGTACCCTAATGCATTCGGATACACTGCATGTTTGCTGATCTCGATAGCCATTATACTTGTAATGCTTCCCATGGCGCGCGTCTGGAACCACTGGAAGACAACATACGAGTATTTTGGAAGGATCGCGGTCTGGACAATGATTGCCGCGGGCGCTGTGATTTTTCTGCTGAGGTAAAATATTTCTGAGATGAGATTTGCCACAGAGACACAGAGGTCACGGAGAAAAGATTTTAAAATGTTACCGTTGAGAACGCAAAGAAAAATATATAAGACTTTAACAGGGATACACAGGATGGTCATTATTAGAACAGGTGATCCTGTAGATCCTGTTCATCCCTGTTAAATGCGTTCAGTAAAGATTTGTAACATAATTCGCTTCACACAGAAGAGTGAAATCACTTTAAACTCTGTGTCCTCTGTGCCTCTGTGGTGAATTCTTTTGATAAGTCTATGATCCTTCGCGGCTTTCGTGAGACCATTTTACAGGATAAGATCAGTCCGGATTAAAGCAGTATCTCCCTGAACTTCACGAGTATTGCGTCCGGATCAAACTTTGCCGCGTCAGGTACTATTCCGCCCGCCATATCCGCATGTCCGCCGCCGAATCCCATACCCTGGAGAGCATCCTGAACTGCGCGGGCCGCGTTCCATTCCTTTTTTTCATTCCTGGTCGAGAAGTTAATGCTGCCGCCGTTCCTGGCGCACAGTATTACGAACTCGACCTCGTCAAGTGCAAGAAAGAAATCACCCAGTATACCGAGCAGGTTCTGGTTGCATCCGTCAGGGAAGTAGCAGAAAGCGATCTCATCATTAATTTTTACATTATCAATGGCATATTTGTAAAAAGAAAGATCCTTTGACTGTATGTAGTTGCGGAGTATGCTGTTCTGCAGCCTTATGTCCGAGAGAGTGTACAGCTCAGCGTAGGCTTCGATATCATGACTGCTCACGCCGCGGGTCAGCAGTGCAGTGTCCATGTTTATGCCGATCATCATTGCCGTGGCCACGTCTCGCGGCACAGCAATACCGGACTTTTTATAATAGGAATATATAATCGTTGAGCATGCGCCATTGTCAGACCTGATATCGGCAAATGGAACATCGTCCGGTTTTTCAACCAGGTGATGGTCTATCACGGCTATCTCGTCACCGATCAGGTCAGCGACATTCTTGTTCCCTTTGCATCCGTCTACTATTATTATCTTGTGATCAGCTGTCATTGAATGGTTTGTACAGTGTTTTATATCTATTCCAAGTTCATCAATCATCTGCACCAGGGAATCCCTCTGGATTTCACCTTCATATATAATATGCGACTTTACTCCAAGTTCAAAAAGCAGATACTGAAGCGCGAAGGCCGATGCGACAGCGTCATGGTCGGGATAGTTGTGTGTCTGGATGAAGATGTATTCCTCTTTTTTTAACACAGCGAGAAGGTCAGTGAATGTCATCATGCAGCTCCGCCTGGAAGTTTATGGCTGGAGAATATATCACCGGCTTCAGCCCTGTCAATAAACATCCCCGGCAGATGCCCTGTACAGATAAAAAAAATCAAAAACTGCTCAAATATTTTTCACCAACCGGGCGTCTGCGGCGTATACAGTATATACAACCGAAGGAGGCTGAAATGGCTACTACACGTTTACACCCCATGTTTTTGAATACAAAAGGGAAATTGAAGGATTTTGTCTTTTATGAAAGGAACGGCGTTGCATGTATAAGGGCCCGTGTCAGGCCGCGCAACACGGATACTTCTGTCCGGAGAAAAAACCGGCGCAAATTTGCCGATGCCGTAAAACAGTGGCAGGCATTCACTGCCGAAGAGAAGGCGGTCTATAAGAAAAAAGCATACGGGAAACGGGTTAGCGGCTATAATCTTTTCCTATCGATGTATATGAAAGGGAGGTACGGATGCGATTAATCGCGTCCGCACCCCTGATACTGCATTCCGCTTCGTTTCCTCTCCGTTTCAGCTTCGTTTCAGCTTCGTTTCAGGTTAAGGATTACTTCTATACACCTTGTATACTTCCGGCTGATTAAGACCGGCTGGAAAAACTGTAAACTATCAGTTGAATACACACTATACTATAAATACTGACCCGGTTAAAGTCCCGGGCAGACTGAGCCGGTGGTTTATTCAGCAGGATGTCCCGGATCCGGCGGTGCGGATTTATCCGCGCCTGGTGCAGCAGCTGCTGTAAAAATTGCGGCTTTCCTGTCGGTTACAGCAGCAGAATAGCGGTTGTTCATATGCAGGCATTTTACAGGGCAGACCTCAACGCATCTGCCGCATGCCGTGCAGTTGAGCCTGTCAATCGTCCACTGCCGGTTCTCCTTTGTTACTGTAATTGCATCAGTGGGACACTTCCTGCTGCACATGCCGCAGAAAATACAGATATTTATTTCTATTTCGATATGTCCACGAGCGATTTCAGCATACACCCTCTCTCTCGCCGGGTACATGAGCGTGGCCGGCCCTGTGAATAAACTTTTAGTAACGGTTTTTGCCATCCTGAACAGGTTCATTACCCTACCTCTCTGTGCAGCTTATGCATGGATCTATCGTAAGAATAATGTTTGGAATATCAGCCATGTGTGAACCCTTCATTGTCGTGACCATGGCCGGGATATTGGCAAAGGTAGGCGTGCGCACCCTGAACCGTTCAATATTTTTTGTCCCGTTCGCTTTAATATAATATACCACCTCACCCCTGGGCTGTTCCACCCTCATAAAATATTCACCATCGGGCACGCCCGCGACCTTCATTTCAACTGCTCCATCCGGAATTTTCAGGGATGCCTGCCTGATAAGTTCAATTGACTGGAAGATCTCCCGCACCCTGACCGCGCACCTCGCGTAGCAGTCCCCGTCCTGCTCCACCACTGGCGCGAACTCAAGATGATTGTATGCAGCGTAACCGGTCCGCCTTGTGTCGCTTTCAATTCCGCTTGCACGCAGCATGGGGCCCACTGCACCCAGCTTATGCGCGCCCTCGCGCGTAATTACGCCTGTGCCGCGCAGCCTGTGTTCGATGGAATAATCCTTCAGGAATACATCGGTCACGCTCTTCAGTTCATCCTTCATCTGCTCCAGTTTATCCACAATGCCCCTGAGCACACTGTTTTCAATATCCCGCCGCGTTCCTCCGACCTTACACGAACCGAATATCACCCTGCCGCCTGTTGTCGCTTCGATTATATCGAGTACATGTTCCCGCATTCTCCAGCTGTGCATAAAGAGCGACTCGAACCCGAATGCGTCAGCGGCAAATCCCAGCCACATCAGGTGACTGTGCATCCTGGATAGTTCCGACCATATCACCCTGAGGTATTGCGCGCGCGGCGGTACATCGAGCTTCATGATCTCTTCAATGGCAAGGCAGTACGTCATACCGTGCATGAAGCTGCATATGCCGCAGATCCGTTCAGCCACGTAGACGAACTCGATGTAGTCTTTTTTGTCAACAAGCAGCTCAAGCCCGCGGTGCACATAACCGATCGATGGTATGGCTTCGACAATCCGCTCATCCTCTGTGACAAAGTCAAAATGCAGCGGTTCCGGGAGAACCGGGTGCTGCGGGCCGAATGGTATAATCGTTCTTCCGCTCATGCTTCTCCCCCCGGTTCATTTTCCGGCGCCGGGGATTTTCTGAAGGGGGCAGTTCCCTTTACCCTGTAGAAAGATCCCTTGTAATCCACAACGATGTTTTTGATCATTACGCCGAAGAGTTCATGAATCTCATTTTCATAAAGAAAAGCGCAGAAGTATATAGGGCTTATGCTTGCCACTTCATAGTCCTGTGCTATGTCAAATCTCAGGTTCACAAAACCGTAGTCTTTATCAAAGGAGTAGTTCAGCTCGTACCTGTCACCCTTCATGGTGCATCCTATCTGCACAAGCCTGTAGCCCTGCGCGGAATAATCTGCAACATGGTTCAGCAGCTCCGCGGGGTTTATATTTATGTATTTCTGCACTTCACCCATCTGTTATCACCCCGCTGCGGCCGTTTCTGTTTTTTTTATTTTTTTTCTGGGCACGGTATTTCTCTTCAAGCACCGTCAGTGACCGCACTATTCCGTCTATGATAGATTCAGGACGCGCCGCGCAGCCCGGGACATAAACATCAACCGGGATAACCTTGTCCACTCCGCCAAGGACATTGTAGCAGTCCCTGAAGACGCAACCTGACGTCGCGCAGATGCCGACTGCAACTACAACTTTCGGGTCAGGCATCTGTTCGTATATATTACGGACAACCCGGCTGTTCCGCTCATTGACCGAACCGGTTATGAGAAAAATATCCGCGTGCTTCGGGTTGCCCGTGTTCACTATGCCGAAACGCTCCACGTCGTACATCGGGGTCAGGCATGCGATTACCTCGATGTCGCAGCCGTTGCAGCTCGTGGCATCGTAATGTATTATCCATGGTGATTTTTTCAGCGATGACATTCCGTCCCCCCTGCCCTAAATGCTGTACGCGTAGTAAAGTATAATAATATTCGCACCGCCTGTAACAAGCGTGAATATCCATGTGCTTGAGAATGCCAGTTCCCACCTGAACCTTGCGTTTATATTGTCTATGAATATCTCCAGCAGGAAAACAAAGAGTACCATTGCCGCTGCCAGTACAGGGATCCGGGCAAAAAACAGGTAGACTATTGCAAGGAGCAGGACATTTTCATACCAGTGGGCAACCTCTATTGCGGCCAGGGCCTTTCCTGAAAATTCCGTGGTAAGCCCTTTTACTATCTCCTGGTGTGCGGCATGGTGCGCCATTGAAAGATCGAAGGGCGATTTCCTGAATTTCATGGTCAGTATAAAAACATAACCTGTAAACACCCCCGGCAGAAACATTATAAGCGGCCTTTCAAACATGGCAATCTCGCTGACCCTGAAACTTCCGGTAACAAGGTACATCCCCACTGGGACCAGGATGAGCATCGGGTCACAGGACATCATCTGTATAATTTCGCGCTCGGCGCCGGTATGGCTGAATGGCGAATCTACAGAGAATGCCGCAAGCACAAGAAAAATCCCTGACAGCGTAAGCGCGAAGATCATGAGGAGCATGTCAGCACCGGTGAATATCAGCGATCCCGTAAAGATCATGAAGACCAGGAACAGGAAGATGTAGAAGTTCTGGTAACGGTTTACACGGAGTGTCTCCTTCTTCATCAGCTTGAACACATCATAGAACGGCTGAACAACCGGCGGCCCCACCCTGCCCTGCAGCCTGGCGCTGATTTTGCGGTCAAGGCCCGCAAGTAACCCGCCCGCCAGCGGGGCAAGTACAACATACACCGCGACGTGAAGCGCCGTAAGCATCTGCGGGTTACTTTTAATTATTTCCATGTAGTAGTTCATATCAGCGCGGCCCCGAACATTATTCCAATAAGTATGACAGATGCGGCAATTCCGGCGACTGAAAGCTTTCGTTCATTGAATATATTTTCAAGGTAATAGTTACCCATCCTCGGTGTAATCTCGGTACCGGAATAATCCATGTAGGTACCTGCTGTCATGTTCCTGCCGCAGAAATACGCGCCTGACTTCCTGTAGCCGGGCCTGATATATGTATAATAGAAAATCCCCAGCGGAAGTATCAGCACAAGACCGGTCATGAGTATAATTATAATAATGAAATCCCTGAAGGGAAGTACCGGGCTTTCACCGTAAATACCCAGTATATATGGTTCGATCATAACTGATGATATAACAGGCAGCAGTATGCAGATGACAACCGTTGACAGCGAAAGCATCGCAAGGCTGAACCATTCCCACGGGCTTACCCCTGTTTCAATGTCCGGCATACCATCCCTTATAGAGATAATCCTGCCCATCCACTTTGCCCAGAAGAACAGGGTGGCAGCGCTGCCGTATGCAAGCATGATCGCCAGGATCGGGCTGAAATCTACAAATGCCTTGAGCGCTGCCCATTTGCTTATGAGCATCCCGAAGGGCGCAAGGAACATCCCGGCAATCCCGATCACGATCATTGCGGTAATCCCCGGCATCCTTGATACCAGGTGGTCCATGTCTTCAATGTCCCTGCTGCCGGTCCTGTTCTGCACAACGCCCGTACAGAGGAATAACAGCGACTTGGACACTGCATGGAATATGATCAGTAGAATGGCTGACCATACAGCCATATATGAATCTATTCCGGCGCATGCGGTAATGAGCCCCAGGTTTCCGATTGTCGAATAGGCCAGTACAAGTTTGGCGTTGCGCTGCGACACTGCGATGAACGACGCGACGAGGAAGGTGGTGCCTCCTATGAAAGCAAGCATTATCCCTGCAGCAGTGCCCTGGAGCTGAGGTGCTATCCTGATCAGGATATAGACCCCGGCCTTGACCATGGTGCTTGAATGCAGCAGTGCAGAGACCGGCGTTGGTGCGACCATTGCCGCTGTCAGCCAGGACGAAAACGGCATCTGCGCGGATTTAACAAGGCCCGCAAGCGCAAGGCACACAACCGGTACCAGCGCGAAGGTCCCGGGCGTACTGATCATCTTGTCAAGTTCAAGCTGTCCTGTTGTGGTATAGAGTATCACAATCCCCGCAGTAAATGCAATACCACCGGCCAGGTTCATTACCAGCGCCTTGAAAGCGCTGTTCACCGATTCATCGTCAGCCTTATACCCGATAAGAAGGAATGAGCAGAGTGTTGTAACCTCCCAGAAAAAGAGGAGCCATAGCAGGTGGTTTGAGAATACTATGCCAAACATGGATGATATAAACAGGTACATGAGAAAAAGAAAGTAACTCCTCCTGTCATCTACTTCGCCATGGTGTTCATGGAACTCATCCATGTAGCCGGCAGTGTACACGCATATCAGTGTGCCTATGATTCCGATGATCAGGGCCATGACAACAGAGAACAGGTCGCTGAAGAGCGAATAATCAATGACCGCGTATCTTGCCATGTGCAGGTCGAACCAGAGTATGAAGCCTGACTGCACAAATGCAAGCAAAGCTGCAAAAAACTTCCCTTTCCATATGCTGTATATGACCAGGAAAAGTCCTGTTGCCATTTCCGCTGCAAGTATGCCAAGGTCTATGTAGTGCGAATTTAATGTATAAAAAACAGGACCTGTACCAGTTGACCGGAGCAGCAGTAAAATTGACGCCGCACAGATAATGACAGAGGCAAGGAGTGAAATCATCTTGCGCAGCGAGTTGAAAGGAATAACCAGCAGCAGGAATGCAGCCAGCGCCGGGAAAACTATCAGGAATAGAAGTATGTACACGGAATCACCCTGCCTGGAAACTGTGATGGTATAATTATAAATAACCGGCGGGGAAAATTCCATAAAAAATCAGCAGGAATTATTTTTATAAACCGGGGCCTTGATAATGCGGACCCCGGTTTAAGATAAAACGCAGTGATAAATCAATTAATTACTTTTACATTTGCAGCAGTTGAACAGCTTGATGTGCCTGTTATTTTACAGCCCAGTGATTCACATTTTTTACGCTGTTCCGATGTGTCGCTGCCGTAGTACCTGCACTGGTTGCCGGAACTTCCCGAGCCGCAGTTATAGCAGCCGCTTGCATCGGCACTTAACGGTTCATTAGACACCATAAGGGCCAGGATTGCACCGGCAGCCAGAAGAGTGATTGATAATACAATTTTTTTCATTAAGGCCTCCATTTATATCAGACTTGTTGCAAATCTGCTTTTTTAAAATAGGGTTTAAGGGGCGGAGCCCCTTAGAGAGCCCCCCGCAGGAGGCTCCCCTGCGGGAGTGAGACAGAGTTTCGCAACAAGTCTATTCATTGTAATAAACATTAACGCTTTTTACGGAAATGTCAAATTACAATGAAATAAATTCAGACCATTATTATGAACGGTGATATTCCTGCAGGGACTTTATCTGCCATATGCCTTTTTTACGCGCCTCGATACCCTTCATCGCAGCGACCGCAGCTGACATTGTCGTAATATAGGTAATCTTGTGCTTTATCGAGGACTTGCGGATATATGAATCATCGTGCCCGCTCTGCTCGTCGTCCGGCGTATTGATCACCAGGTGTATCTCCCGGTTCTTGATTTTATCTATGATATTGGGGCGGCCTTCATGTATCTTGAGCACCTCCTCGCTCTCGATACCGTGTTCAGCAAGGTACGCGTGCCCGCCTTTTGTTGCCATTATATGAAAGCCCATACGCTTCAGTTCTATTGCCACCTCAAGAGCCCGGGGCCTGTCGTTTATATTCACAGTGATCAGCGCAGTACCTTCCAGAGGGAGAACCATCTGCGCCGCCTCCTGCGACTTGGCAAATGCAAGTCCGAATGAATCAGCAAGTCCAAGCACTTCGCCGGTAGACCTCATTTCAGGACCCAGCACCGGGTCCACCTCAGGGAACATATTGAACGGGAATACCGACTCCTTGACACCGAAATGCTTTACCACTTTCTTTTTCAGGCCCAGCTCCTTAAGTGTTTTCCCCAGCATGATCTGCGTGGCTATGCGCGCCATTGAGATATTGCACACCTTGGATACCAGGGGCACAGTGCGCGAAGCCCGCGGGTTCGCCTCGAGTATATATACCCTGTCATCCGCGATGGCATACTGGATGTTCATAAGGCCTTTGACGCCAAGTTCAATGGCTATCCTCCGGGTATATTCTTCTATTGTCCTGATATGTTTTTCCGGGATGTTTACAGACGGGAGCACGCAGGCCGAATCGCCCGAATGCACCCCCGCAAGCTCTATGTGTTCCATGACCGCGGGAACGAAAGCGTCAACACCGTCGCAGATAGCGTCAGCCTCCACCTCCATCGCGTTATCAAGGAAACGGTCGACATATATGGGGCGCTCCGGGGATATATCCACTGCTGCCTGTACATAGCGCACGAGCATGTCGCGGTTGCGGATGATCTCCATCGCCCGGCCTCCCAGGACATACGAAGGCCTCACAATGACCGGGTAACCTATTCTTTCCGCGATGGCTCCGGCTTCATCAACATTGCTGGCCATGCCGGATTCAGGCTGCGGAATGCCGAGCTTGTGCATGATTTTACTGAAACGCTCGCGGTCCTCTGCAAGGTCGATTGACTCAGGCGATGTGCCCATTATGGCTACGCCGTATTTTTTAAGCTCGGCCGCAATGTTAAGCGGCGTCTGTCCGCCGAACTGCACAATGACACCTTCAGGCTTCTCTTTTCCGTATATTGCCAGGACATCTTCAACCGTAAGCGGCTCGAAGTAAAGTTTGTCCGATGTGTCATAGTCCGTTGAAACAGTCTCCGGGTTGCAGTTGACCATGATCGACTCGTACTTTTCATCCCTGAGCGTGAATGCCGCGTGAACGCAGCAGTAGTCGAACTCAATGCCCTGCCCTATACGGTTTGGCCCCCCGCCCAGCACCATGATCTTCCTGTTGCCGGACACGGGTACGCTGTCAGGCGCGTTATATGTAGAATAATAATAAGCCGCGTCATTGACACCGCTTACAGGCACGGCCTCCCAGCATTCCACGGCGCCAAGCCCGGTCCTCTGGCCGCGTATAGATTCTTCACCGGCCCCTGTAATCTGGGACAGGTACTTGTCTGCGAAACCATCCTTTTTTGCCCTGACCAGGAGTTCCGCAGGCAGCGTTTTCCCTTTATATTTAAGTATCTCCTCTTCAAGCTCAACGAGCTCCTTCATCTGCTCAATAAACCAGGCCTTGATATGGGTCTTTTCATGCAGGGTTGCGACATCAACTCCCTTGCGCAGAGCCTCGTACATGACAAACTGCCGCTGGCTCGTGGGCACTGCAAGTTCCTTCAGAAGTTCCCCGGCGCTCATCGCTGCGAACTTCTTCACATTCCCCAGCCCGTACCGGCCGTTCTCCATTGACCTTATAGCCTTCTGAAATGCCTCTTTGTAGTTTTTACCGATGCTCATGGCCTCGCCCACCGCGCGCATCTGTGTGCCCAGTTCGTCCCTTACGCCGCGGAATTTTTCGAACCCCCACCTGGCGAACTTCACAACAACGTACTCGCCCGAAGGTGTATATTTATCAAGTGTGCCGTCTCGCCAGTACGGTATCTCGTCAAGGTTCAGGCCGCATGCAAGGAGTGACGAAACCAGCGCGATGGGAAACCCGGTTGCCTTTGACGCGAGGGCGGATGAACGTGACGTGCGGGGGTTGATCTCTATAACCACCACCCTGCCTGTCTTCGGGTCATGGGCGAACTGTATATTCGTGCCGCCTATTACCTCTATCGCCTCAACGATGGAGTATGAATATTTCTGCAGCCTTGCCTGCAGTACGGGATCTATGGTGAGCATGGGCGCAACGCAGAATGAATCTCCCGTGTGCACACCCATCGCATCGACATTTTCGATGAAACATACAGTGATCATCCGGTTCTTCGCGTCACGGACAACCTCAAGTTCCAGCTCCTCCCACCCGAGCACTGATTCTTCAATGAGCACCTGGTTCACTATGCTCGCAGCCAGGCCGCGCGATGCGACCTCGCGGAACTCCTCCATGTTGTAAACAAGACCACCGCCTGTACCGCCCATTGTATATGCCGGGCGTATAACAACCGGGAAACCCATCTCAAGGGCAATTGCCTCAGCCTCGGCAAGGGTATTAGCCGGTTTACTGCGCGGCATCTCGATACCCAGTCGTTCCATGGTCTTCTTGAACTCTATACGGTCTTCACCGCGCTCAATCGCGTCAGCCTGCACACCTATGAGCCTGACACCGTATTTGTCCAGTATTCCGCCGCTGTGCAGCTGGGCTGAAAGGTTCAGCCCGGTCTGGCCGCCAAGGTTGGGCAGCAGGGCGTCGGGACGTTCCTTTTCTATGATCTTTACCATTGTTTCAAAATTAAGAGGTTCTATGTATGTAATGTCAGCGGTGCCGGGATCGGTCATAATTGTTGCGGGATTGGAGTTGACCAGAACGATCTCGTAGCCCAGGGATCTGAGCGCCTTGCACGCCTGTGTCCCTGAATAATCAAACTCGCAGGCCTGGCCGATGATAATCGGGCCTGATCCTATAATCATAATTTTGTGAATATCGTTACGTTTCGGCATACCCCGGGTCCGCTCCTTTTCATAAAGTTTCCGGGGCAGAGTGCAGGACCCGGTCCGCAGGGTATAATTTGGAATACCCTTCTACCTGAAAAACTAAACGGCATAAATTGTCAAGACATTATGTCCCTACCCGGCAGTAACAGGAAATTTCCTTTAAAAAAAGAATCAATACACCCCATCCGGACGGGCAGCCTGAGAAAAACTGGAACGATCAGCCGGAAAAATAAATTACTGAGTGCCTTATTCCACCCCAAGAAATTTTTTCAGTTCACAGAACGGAAGCGGTTTACTTATATAAAACCCCTGCACAATGTCGCATCCTGTTTTTTTTAACATCGACAACTGCTCCTCGTTCTCGACCCCCTCGGCTATAACCTTCACACCGAACTTCTGTGAGAGTGATACGATTGCCTCGATCATGTATGCATCGTTGCTGCTCCTGGAGAGCACCTCAATAAAGCTGCGGTCTATCTTCAGGGAATCTATAGGAAGATTTTTAAGCTGGGACAGTGAAGAATAACCCGTACCGAAATCATCAAGCGATATTGATATGCCGGTCTCCTTCAGCCGGTAAATAACATCAAGGCTCTCCTGGTAATTTTTCATAATTGAACTTTCTGTTATTTCAAGTTCAAACCATTCAGGATTCATGTTGAATGCCGTTAGTGAAGCGGCAATAATATTCGGGAGCTTTTTCAGGTGAAGGACTTTTGCTGAACAGTTAAGGGAAAGCTTTAACGGGTATTGGCTGCTGCTGATAAGCAATCCCATTTCGCTGAAAGCCTTTTCCATGACAATCCTGTCAATTTCAAATATTAGTCCCGCCTCCTCGGAGAAAGGAATAAAACCGTCGGGATACATAAGCAGGCCGTCAAAACTGTTCCATCGTACAAGCCCTTCAACACCGTAGATTTTTCCTGTCTTTAAATCCATCTGCGGCTGGTAATGTACTTCAAAATTTTTTTCTGAAAGCGCATCCCGGAGGTCATTCTCAAGCTTAAGGTTCCGGGCCACCGTTTCATTCAGGGATTTTGTGTACATGGCGAATGTCTCTTTACCCTCCTCTTTTGCCCTGTACATTGCCGTGTCCGCGTTTCTCAGGAGAATGTCATAATCCTCACCGTCTTCAGGATATATGGCGACCCCGATACTGACACCTATATGGAAAGAGTTATCCAGGATTTTAAACGGCTCCCTGAATGCCAGGATAATCCTCTGCGCAAGATTAATCAGCGGCCTCTCGTTCTCTATTCCTTCAACCAGGATGATGAACTCGTCTCCGCCATGACGCGCAACTGTATCAACGTTCCTGGCAATCTGCCGCATCCTTAACGCTGCCTCCTTCAGGAGCATATCGCCAAAAACATGCCCCAGGCTTTCGTTGATTTTTTTAAAATTGTCAAGGTCAATGAAAAGCACCCCGAACCTGTTTTTATCTCTTACGGAATGCAGGATCGACTGTTCCATCCTGTTCTTCAGCAGGAACCTGTTTGGAAGCCCGGTCAGGGAATCGTGAAAGGCCTGGTACCTGAGAAGCTCCTCCTGCCTCTTCGTGTCGCTGATGTCATGAAAGACCCCGACATAGTGCGATGTTTCACCCAGCGTATTCCTTATGGCACTGATAGACAGCCATTCAGGAAAGGCGTTGCCGTCCTTGTGCCGGTTCCAGATCTCGCCGGACCAGTGACCTTCAGCACGGAGACTGTCCCACATCTCCTTGAAAAAATGTTCATTGTGGTGGTCGGATTTCAGGATACTGGGATTTTTTCCGACAACTTCATATTCAGTATAACCTGTGATATCTGAAAAAGCGGGATTCACCTTGGTGATTACAGCGTTGCTGTCTGTTATGATAATCCCCTCAAGGGAGTGCTCAAAGACCTCCTCCATGAGTGACAGCACCTGGTTCATTGACATCAGGGCGGATATGCTCTCCTTGATGCTTCTTTCAAGCATGCTGCTTTTGTCTTCAATATTTTTTTCAAGGCTGTAGTTTGTTTCGGCCATCCTGTCCAGGAGGGCATTAAAGGTCCAGGCGAGCTGTGCAATTTCATCATTGGTTTTAACAGGGAGCCTTGATGTAAAATCACATGTCTTTTCAATCTCCACAGCTCTTTTTGTAAGGAGATTGATGGGATCCAGTAAATTCTTCCTTAATAAAAAAAGATAAGCGGCCAGTACCATTCCGGAAGAAGCTGTAACAAACAATGCAGTTGCGGTTATCCATAATCCGCTGGCCAGGTAATTCTCAGGAGTAGACTTGAACTGATATGCAATGTATACACGCAGGGATATAAACATTGCCAGCGAAAATGCAAATACAAAGAGAGCAGTTAAAAAAAATGTTTTTTTTGAAAGGCTCATGACTCCCTGCACTTTACATATTTTCAGTCAGTATCAAAACCGTGTACTCAATCTTACGGATGCATAACCCGGATATTGATTTCAGTTTATTTTAATATATCATGTGCGGAGGGAGTATCAATAAAAAGTTTATGCCAGGGCGCCCTTTTCTTCCTGTCCGGAAAAACAAGACTTGACATTAAACAATAATATGAGTAAATCATTAAAAACTCTCTTTAAGGAATACTTTATGCCTGATCAAAGAAAATACCCGCGTTATTCATGCTCAATCAAAACAAAATTCGAATACTTCACAGGCAATCCTGACGAGGTGAACATTGATACAAGCGTTGCTGATAAAGGTAAAGGTGTTATAATAGATATCAGCCGCGGCGGAGTTTTCATAGCGAGCAACACGCGTGTTGCTGCGGGCATGCCCGTTATCCTGAACTTTAACCTTCTGAAACAGAAAATAAGAATAGCAGGCCATATCGTGAGAACCGGCCTCCT